>Ga0187893_10002332_pt1 | contig 42022 bp, 33 predicted proteins | sample MA1701074metaG_FD_139574 | JGI IMG/M metagenome (GOLD analysis project Ga0187893, IMG submission 139574) | White microbial mat communities from a basaltic lava cave in the Kipuka Kanohina Cave System on the Island of Hawaii, USA - MA170107-4 metaG ...
GACGATCGAGTGGCCCGAGACGGCGCCGACGAAAGTGCTGGCCTGCCAGACGCTGACGGGATCGGATCTGAAGGCGCACAACACCTTCGAGCAGCCCAACGTCGTACGGCCGCAAACGCTCGACGCGCCCCAGCCGGGCGCAAAGATGACCTTCAAGCTCCCCGCCCGCTCCTACACCGTCGCCCATCTCGCCACCAGCTGAGCAGACGGGGAAGTCTCCGAGGCCCCGCGGGACGTGACTCAGAAGTTCGGGCTGAGTCACAATGGCATCGGGGCGGGGAAGTATCTCGGGCAATCTGTTGCCAACACGGAGGAGCCAAGCACGATGAACAGGATCAATAGTGTGCGCGTTTTCGCTTTTGTCTTGACGCTCCTCGTAACCGCCGCCACTCCCGGCCAGGAAGTTCCGAGGCCCGAGTATCCGCAACCGCAGTTTCAGCGTGCGGCCTGGTTGAACCTGAACGGCCAATGGCAGTTCGAGTTTGACGATCAGAACGTCGGGCTGACGCAGGACTGGGCCAGGGGCAAGAAGCCCTTCTCCCGCAAGATTCTTGTTCCATTCTGCTTCGAAAGCCCGACGAGCGGCATCGGGGACACAAGCTTTCACCCGGTCGTCTGGTACCGCCGCTCCTTCGATGTTCCAGCCGCATGGAAAGGCCGCCGGGTGCTGCTGCAGTTCGGCGCGGTCGACTATCACGCGACGGTCTGGGTAAACGGCCGCCAAGTCGGTCAGCACACAGGAGGCCACACACCATTCCGGTTTGAAGTCACGCCGCATTTGCAGGGCGCGGGGAATACAGTAACCGTGCGGGCCGAGGATCCGCCCAGCGACCGCTACATTGCCCGCGGCAAACAATACTGGGAAGAGAAATCGCGAGGTATTTTCTACCGCCGTACGACGGGCATCTGGCAGACCGTGTGGCTGGAAGCCGCCGGTGAAAGCTACATCGACCGGGTGCGAATCACGCCCAGCATTGATGGAGTGGTGCGCTTTGATGCGCGCATCGCCAATGCGCGGCCCGATCTGCAACTGCACCTGCAAGTTTTGCGAAGAGGCGCAGTCGTCGCCACGACAACAGCGCGGGCGGATCAACTTCGAACGGCGGCGGTGGCCGTGGTACCGGACCCCAGCCTTTGGTCGCCTGGCGCGCCGAATCTTTATGACGTCAAGATAGAGCTGCGCGGGAATACGGACGTGCTCGACAGCGTGGATTCGTATTTCGGCTTCCGCGCGGTAACCGCTGAGAACGGCCGCGTTTTCCTCAACGGCCGGCCCATCTATCTTAAGCTCATCCTCGATCAGGGCTATTGGCCCGACACAATCATGACGCCTCCTTCCGATGAGGCCATCCAGTACGACATTCGCCTGACGAAGGAGATGGGCTTCAACGGATCGCGCAAGCACCAGAAGGTCGAAGATCCGCGCTTTTTGTATTGGGCCGACCGCATGGGCCTGCTGGTTTCAAGTGAAATGGCGAATGCCTACCTTTATGACGAAGAGTACGCGGGCCAGTTCACGCGCGAATGGATCGAGGCCGTCGAACGCGACTACAATCACCCTTCGATCATCATCTGGGTTCCGATCAACGAAAGCTGGGGCGTCCACAATTTGCGCGATTCGCGGCAGCAAAACCACCTGATGTCGCTTTACACGCTGACGAAGTCGCTTGATCCGACCAGGCTGGTGATCGACAACGACGGCTGGGAACACACGGCCATGACCGATCTCTTCGCCTTTCACGACTATTCCAAGACAGGCGACTTGCTCTACGCGCGCTTCAAGGACATGGGCAAGCCCGGCGAGCCCCTCCCGGACGTGGCCCGCGCCATCCTCATTCCGGGCTACGACTACAACGGATCGCCGCTCTATCTCTCGGAATTTGGCGGCATCGCGTACATACCGGAGGGCCAGCAGGTGCCCGCAGAATCCTGGGGCTACGCCGGTGTGGAAAAGACCGCGGGCGAGGCCATGGAGCGCTTGCGAGGGCTTTACGAGGCGATCGCCAAGATGCCGGCGATCACGGGTATCTGCTACACGCAGTTGACCGACGTAGAGCAGGAGGTCAATGGCCTGCTCACTTTTGATCGCAAACCGAAGTTTGAGTCGAAACAGCTCAAAGAGCTGAACGACCTCTTGCGGTAGCACGTTCGGGCCGACTGTTCCGGCCGAACAGCGACCTTCTGGCTGCGCACGGCGCCTCTAGGAGGCCAAGTCCATCGATCGGCTGCTAAAATGAGTCCGCTGATTTTCATGCCGATACCCTTCATCTCCCATCCCGCAGTTCGATCGCTCTACCGGTGCGAAACATCGCTCCGCAGACCGTCGTCCGCAGGGCGGCGTGAGACCAACTCGTGGCCAGGTCTCTCGTGAGCGGAACAGCAAAACGAAAGCGAAGTCCGCGCACGGAGATTACACGCCGGAAGATTTTTGGCCGTCTCGCCCGGGGCGCCTCGGTGTTATCGCTCGATAGTCTGGCAAGTCTGCTTTTCCCCGGCCGGACGAAGCTCTTTCTGGAAGACGCATTCGGTCAATCGTCGAGCGCCGGGCGTTCCGGGACCTCCGCCGCAACCTTCTCCGACGTCACGAAGCGAGCGGGACTGAGCGGCGCGCGCAATACGTTCGGCGATCCCCGGCAAAAAAGGTTCCTTCTGGAAGAAATGGGCTGCGGGGCGGCTTTCTTCGACTATGATCACGACGGCTGGCTCGACATTTTCCTCGTCAACGGCACATCGTTTGATGTGCCGACCGGACAAGCGCCCACCTGCTATCTCTTCCACAACAACCGCGACGGCACCTTCACCGATGTGACGCGCAAGGCGGGTTTGACGCACACGGGCTGGGGCCAAGGATGCTGCGTCGGCGACTACGACAACGACGGCTTCGACGATCTGTTCGTGACCTACTGGGGGAAGAACGTCCTCTACCACAACAACGGCGACGGAACATTCACGGATGTCTCCGAAAAGGCTGGTGTCGCCGGCGACGCTCGCCGCTGGGGTGCGGGCTGCTGCTTTCTCGACTACGACCGGGATGGACGTTTGGACCTGTTCGTGGCTAATTATGTACAGTTTGAGCGCGAGGGCGTGCCCCCGCCGGGCGGATCGCCCCTCTGCCGCTACAACAACATCGATACGCCCTGCGGGCCGCAAGGGTTCAAAGGCGGCAGCAATCTGCTCTATCGCAATCGCGGGGACGGTACCTTCGAGGACGTTTCGGAAAAGTCGGGCATCGCGCAACCGCGTGGTCCCGCCGGTCCCGTCTTCAACGATAAGAACTGGCGTCCCGTAGGATCTTTCGGCATGGGCGCGGCGGCGGCCGACTTCGACAACGATGGCTGGCCGGACATCTACGTCGCCTGTGACACCGCTCCAAGCCTCTTGTACCGTAACAACCGCGACGGCACGTTCCGGGAAATCGGTGTCGCGGCGGGCTGCGCCTTCAACGAAGACGGCGCCGCTCTGGCAGGCATGGGCGTCGGCATCGCAGACTACGACGGAGACGGTTATTTCGACATCGTCCGTACGAACTTCTCCGACCAGATCACAACCCTTTACCGGAACCTGGGCGACGGGACGTTTTACGACGCCGCGCTGGAAGCAGGCCTCGGGGTGAATACGAAATATTTGGGATTCGGTGTCGGCTTCCTCGACTTTGACAATGACGGCTGGAAGGACATCTTCATCGCCAACGGCCATGTGTATCCGCAAATTCAAGATCACAAGCTGCACGTGACCTATCGGCAGCGCAAGATTCTGTATCAAAACCGCGGCAACAACAAGTTTGAAGATATTTCGGAAAGGGCCGGGGACGGCGTGCTAGCATCACACGTCAGCCGGGGCTGCGCCTTTGGCGACTTTGACAACGACGGGCGCATCGACGTGCTGGTGAATAATCTCGACAGCCCTCCTTCGTTGTTGCGCAACGGGACGGCCGGCGGAAACAACTGGATCATCATCAAGTGCATCGGGACGAAATCGAACCGCAGCGCGATCGGCGCCCGGGTTAAGGTTTCCGCCGCCGGCAGAGCGCAGATCGATGAAGTGATGAGCGGGTCAAGCTATTATTCGCAGAACGATCTTCGCCTGCATTTTGGCTTGGGCAAGGCGGCGCGGATCGACCGCATCGACATCCGATGGCCCTCGGGCCAACAGGAGTCCCTGACGGATGTGGCCGTCAATCGCATCATCCGTGTTCGCGAAGGCGAAGGGATTATTGAGTAAGCGGAAACCGGCGCGCGCGCTGGACTCGGGAGAGCGTCGTCAGCGGGAGGGCTCGTCCACTTTTAGAATCTGATTCGGCTTGGGCTTGGCGATGGTCTGCACCACTCCACTCGGCCACAGGATGCGCAATTCCTCGATCACGCCTTCGGGGCCTAGGCCGAAGTACACGCGCCGGTCATTGGCCGCAAGGTAGCTGCCGCTTGTAGTGGCTAATCCGTACTGCTTTTTCCCCTGCGGTCCGGTTAACACGACCCTGGCTCCGAGGCCGTCGCGGTTGCTGCTGGTTCCGCGGAGGTCAAGGCCGATCCAACGGTTGCGGTTCCCTCCTTCGTTGCGAAGCAGGTAGAGCGGGCCATCGCAGGCTACGACGGCTATGTCGATGTCGCCGTCGTTGTCGATGTCGCCGAAGGCCGCCCCACGCGCGGCCCACTTCTGCTCGAACACGCCGCCAGCCTTCATCGAAACATCCACGAACTTGCTCCCGGCAAACTTGAGCAGCAAGGGCTTCTGTCTATACTGCACGTTGGGCTGCGTCAGTTCGATGTTATCCATGACGTGACTGTTCGCGATGAACAAATCCTTAGCTCCGTCGTTGTCGTAGTCGAAGACACGCATCCCCCAGCCGCTCAAAAGGCGGGTGATTTCCGTAAGGCTGGAGCCGAAACTCGCGTACTCGAAGATCCCGGCGCCCTTATTGTGAAAGAAAGCGTAGGATTGATGCGGCAGGGCGGTAGTGATGATATCCGGCCGGCCATCGTCATCGATATCCGCGAAATCCGTGCCCATCCCTGCGAAAACCTGGCCGTCCTCCGTGTAGGCGGCTCCCGCCAGTAGCGCCACTTCCTCGAATCTGCCGCTGCCCTCGTTCTTGAACAGGAACTGGGCATGAGAATCATTGGCGACCGAGATGTCCATCAAGCCATCGCCGTTGTAGTCGTTGAACGCGACGCCCAGGGCTTTGCCTTCGCTCGCGGCGATTCCGCTGGGGCGGCTGACGTCGCGAAACTTGCCCCCGCCCACGTTCTTGAAGAGGTAGTTCGAGACGGGTTCGAATTCATTGGGATGACAGTAAGCTCTGCCGCCGGGCGTCTTGGTCCCGCAGAATCGCTTCCCGAGATCAAAGTTCCAGCGCAGGTAGCGGCTGATGAAGATATCGAGAAGGCCATCGTTGTCGTAGTCAAGGAAGGCGGCGCTGGCGGTCCATCCTTCCGTGAGTAGACCGGTTTGTTTCGTCACGTCGCTAAAGGTGCCGTCGCGGTTGTTGTGGTAAAGGTAGGCTCCTCCGTAGGTTGTTACCAGCACGTCCGGAAACCCGTCGTTGTCGTAATCCGCGGAAGCAACGCCCATGCCGTAACCTGTCCCGCGCAAGCCGGCTTTTTCTGTCACGTCGGTGAAGGTGCCGTCACGGTTGTTCCTATAGAGGTGATTCCAATACCTGGGGTCGGATTTGTCGAGCGCCTGGCCGTCGGGTTGCGGATCGGAAAGCTTGGCCCCATTGACGCAGAAAACGTCGAGCCATCCGTCGTTGTCGTAGTCGAAAAAGCCCACGCCGCCGGACACCGTCTCGATCAAGTACTTCAGAGACGTAGCGGAATTCAGGTGCCGGAACTTGATTCCGGAGGAGGCCGTGACGTCCACAAACTGTACGCTTGCAGACTGTGCTGGAGGCGCCGCCGGGACCAGGGAAAGCAAGGCGCTCGAAACGAACAGAGTGAGGAAACCCAGGAAGATCGAGGCGTGGCCGGACCGGCCTTTCGGGCCGCAGGTCGACTTAGGAGCGTTCAAAAAACGATCCCTCCAAGGCCTCTTATTGTGATGGCTGCCTAGCAGCGATTGCAATGATCGAATGGCTTCTCGGGCGACACAGAGCATCCTGCCGCGGGCCTCAAACCCCCGCGTCGCCTGCCGTTTTCCTTGCTCAGGAACCTACGTCTGTGGCCGGCGATATCCAAACGGGCGGGGAAAGACCCATCAGGGGCTGGCTCGCGCGGCGAAGCTGCTCTGGGGGCTGGACTTGCCCGGCGGCAGTGGTAATATCTAAGAGGGTTTTCAGGGACCAAAATGATGCGGCTGAGATGCCTATCCGGCGCGTGGCTTGCGGTGATACTTTTCGCTGCCAGTCCAGGCGCCGCAGGCCCCGGCGACACCACCCGCAAGGACGCACCGCTTGCCGACGCCGTCGAGCGCGGGGACAAGCAGGCGATGTTGTCGCTGCTGCAGGAAAAGGCGGATATGAATGCGCCTCAGAGCGACGGTGCGACGGCGCTGCACTGGGCCGCGTATCTGGAGGACGCCGAAACGACCGGGATCCTGATCCGCGCCGGCGCCCAGGTGAGCACGCCGAACAACTACGGCGTCACCCCGCTGCTCCTCGCCGCCAGAAATGGCAACGCCGCCGTCCTCGAGCAATTGCTAAAGGCCGGCGCCAACCCCAATACCACAATTCGCAACGAAGAGACGGCGCTGATGCTCGCGGCGCGCAGCGGGCGCGTGGATGCAGTGCAGGTGCTGCTCAGGGCAGGAGCGGACGTCAACACGAAAGAAGGCTGGAACGGACAGACGGCGCTGATGTGGGCGGCTGCCGCCGGGCACGGTCCGGTTGTGGAGGCGCTACTCGCTGCTGGAGCCGACATCCAGGCGCGATCCAACGCTGGAACGACGCCGCTCTTGTTCGCTGTGCGCAAAGGGGACATTCCTTCGGTCCAGGCGTTACTGGCGGCAGGCGCGGACGTGAACGAGAAGCGGCCCGATCTTGCGACCCCATTGCTCGTGGCAATCATCAACGGCCACGAGGACCTTGTGGATTTGCTACTCGACAAGGGGGCTGATCCGAACGCCGAGGGCGGATCGACCGAACTGACGGTGCAGGGCGTTCGAGCCCAGGCGATCAACATCGATCTCAAGACCCCCACCTATCGCGAGCAAGTTCGGGACGTCGCCACAGAGGGCGGGAATGGGAAGAACAACAGCTGGGGCAGGCCGCTGCAGGCGGCGGTGCATGTCGCGAACTGGCACATCAGCGATCAATTCATTTCGGTCAACATCGATAGGCTGCGCGTAATCAGGTCACTGCTGGCTCGCGGGGCGGACGTCAACGGGCGCAACACGGATATGGAGCCGCGATGGTCGGGAGCAAGGTACCGCAGGCGGCTGGTTGGCGCTACCGCGTTTCTTTTTGCGGCGAAGGTTGCCGATGTCGAAGTGATGCGCCTGCTGCTTGAGCATGGGGCTGACCCCACCATCAACACGGGAGTTAATATCACCCCGCTCATGGCCGCAGCAGGCATTGCCTGGGCTTCCAATCAGGACCGCGCCAGCGAAGAAGAGGTGCTGGACGCTGTCAAGCTTCTGGTGGAAGAATTGGGCGCCGACGTGAACGCGGTCAATGACGTTGGCGAAACGGCCATGCATGCGGCGGCCTATCGTGGCGCGAACAGCGTCGTTCAATATCTCTACGACAAAGGAGCGAAGCTCGACGTCGTGGCCAAAGACGGACGAACGCCCTTGATCGTGGCCGACGGCGTCGAATACGGCAATTCCTTCGCTGCCCAACCGCACACGGCGGCGTTGCTACGTAAGCTGGGCGCCAAGGAAATGGAATGCCCGGGCCAGTGCGTCGCGGAGATCCCGGAGGAAGTGTGGCGGGCGGCTCCGGAGGAGGCGTTGCGGTGAGGAGAATTCGCCTGACGCCGATCGTTGCGGTCTTGTGTCTCATGGTGCCGGCCGGCGCCGCGCCGCAGACAAGCAGCACTGATCCCTCCGCCGGGGCGACGGAAGCCAATCCCCGCGCCGTGCTCGACCAGTACTGCGTGGCCTGCCACAACCAGACGGCGAAGACCGCCGGGCTCGCGCTCGACTCTCTGGATCTGGCGCGAGTGGGCGAAAGCGCGGAGGTCTGGGAATCGGTCGTGCGCAAGATTCGGACTGGCGCGATGCCTCCCGCCGGAATGCCTCGGCCCGACAAGGGGGTCTCCGGCAGAGTTGCGTCCTGGCTGGAGACGGAATTGGACCGGGCGGCTCAAGAGCATCCCAACCCCGGCCGCCCCACGCTGCATCGCCTCAACCGCGCTGAGTACCGCAATGCCATCCGTGATCTGCTCGCGCTTGAGATTGACGCGGCCTCGCTGCTGCCCGCGGACAACGCCGGGTACGGGTTCGACAATAACGCCGACGCCTTGTCGTTGTCGGCGGCCTTGATGGAGAGGTACCTGGAGGCCGCGGCGCGGATCAGCCAGATGGCTCTCGGGCGCGTGAGGGGATCGCCGGCGCCGGAGACGATTTTCGTGCCGACGGACCGTGACCAGGCGAGTCGCGTTAGCGACAATCTGCCGTGGGGGTCTCGTGGCGGCTTGGCGTTTCGCTACTACTTTCCGGTGGATGGCGAATACGAGTTCCAACTGCGGCCGAAAGAGAGCGGGGCGGGCGGCGGCTTTATGGGTGTGACGGGGGAACCGCACCAGCTCGACGTGAGCCTCGACGATGCCAAAGTCTGGACGACCACCCTTGGCGGGCCGGGATTCGCGAGGCGAGGGCGCGGAGAGGATCGCGAGGCCGGAGAGGATCGCGATAAGAAGATCCTCGATGCGCTTCGGTTCCGTGTGCCGGTCAAGGCCGGTTCTCATCTGGTTCAGGTCTACTTCATCGCGAAGACCTCGGCGTTCGTGGAAGATCTGTTCGACCCGTCGTTGCGTCGAGAACCTTATCGGGCAAATGGCCAGCCTGAAATTTCAAGCGTGACAGTGACGGCGCCTTCCGCGGACGGACCTGCGGCCGCAGTCGATTCGCCCAGCCGACGCCGACTGTTCGTCTGCCGTCCCACAACTGCTGCGGACGAGGAACCTTGTGCTAACAGGATCATCACGGCGCTCACGCGGCGCGCCTATCGGCGGCCCGTCACCAGCGAGGATCTTCAGGTTCCGCTTGCCTTGTATCGCGAGGGTGCGGGGAAGGGCGGCTTTGAGCACGGCCTCGAACTGGCGGTCCGCGGTATCCTCGTGAACCCGAAGTTTCTATTTCGCTTCGAGAGCCAGCCCGAGGCGATTGCGCCGAATACGCCGTATCGCATCAGTGACGTTGAGTTGGCTTCGCGCCTTTCATTCTTCCTGTGGAGCAGCATCCCGGATGACGAACTGCTGGACGTGGCGGTCAAAGGGACTCTCCACAACCGGGCCGTTCTGGACCAACAGGTTAAGCGGATGCTGGCCGACCCACGGTCGGAAGCGCTGGTCAGCAACTTCGCCGGCCAGTGGCTTCACATCCGTAATGTGTCCGCGTTCCGGCCGAGTCCGGAACTCCTTTTTCATTTTGACGACAATCTGCGTCAGGCCTTTGAGCAAGAAACGGGGTTGTTCTTTAACAGCATCATCCGTGAGAATCGCAGTGTGATCGACTTGCTGAATGCCGACTATACATTTCTCAACGAACGCCTGGCAAAGCACTATGGGATTCCGGGTGTGTATGGCGAGCGATTTCGGCGGGTGGCGCTCCCTGACGGCAGTCTTCGCCGCGGGCTATTGGGGCAGGGTTCGATTCTGACGGACACATCGCGTCCGAATCGGACCTCTCCCGTGATTCGCGGGAAGTGGATACTGGAGAACATCTTCGGAACGCCGCCACCGCCGCCTCCGCCGAACGTGCCGGAACTCAAAGACGAGCGCGATCCACGGAAGGTCCTGCCGATGCGCGAACAACTGGCCCAGCACCGCGCTAATCCCGTCTGTGCGAGCTGTCATACGCAGATGGACGAATTGGGATTTGCGCTTGAAAATTTCGACGCCATTGGCGAGTGGAGAAACGTCTATTTGTCGGGTGCTCCCATTGACGCCTCGGCGGAGTTGCCCGACGGCACGGTGTTCAACGGTCCGACAGAGCTAAGAAAAGTTCTGCTGAACCATTCCGACGAGTTTCTGACGACCATTACGGAAAAGCTGCTGACGTATGCACTCGGAAGAGGGCTGGAAGCCGCTGATGCGCCCGCGGTTCGTCAGGTCAAGCGAGAGGCTGCGCGCGAGAACTACCGCTTCGCCTCGCTGATTCAGGGCATTGTTACGAGCACACCGTTTCAAATGAGATTGGCCCAAGAGCATGCGTATTAACGGCTGTACCTAGGAGGATGTTCCATGGTGATCACAAAGGCAGCGTTGCCCCGCCGGACGTTTATTCGGGGTTTGGGCGCAACCGTGGCGTTACCGCTCCTCGACGCTATGGCGCCAGCGATGTCGGCACAGACCAAGGCGGCGCCGCGTTTTGCGGCGATTTACTGCGGGAATGGCGCCAATATGAATGACTGGACGCCCGCCTCGGAGGGAGCCGGTTTTGCCTTCTCCCCCATCCTGCAACCGATCGAAGACTTTCGGGATCGGACGCTTGTTTTGACCGGGCTGGACAACTTTCCCGCCACGGACCAAGGCGACTCCGGGGGACAGCATCCTCGGGCGGCGCCGGCGTTCATGAGTTCGGTGCATCCGAAGCAAACCGAGGGTGCGGACGTGCAGGCCGGCACAACCGTCGACCAAATGATCGCCCAGCAAATCTGCCGCGACACCAAACTCCCGTCGCTCGAAGTGTCGGTGGACCGCAACGACGTGGTCGGCGCCTGCGACCACGGGTATGCCTGCGCTTACATGAACTCGATGTCGTGGAAGACGCCGACGACCCCGCTGCCGGCGGAAACCAATCCGCGTTTCGTCTTTGAGCGGCTGTTTGGCAGCGGCAGCACCGCTGAAGAGCGCCGGGATCGAAGCGAAGAGGACCGCAGCATTCTCGATGGCGTGACCCGCGAAATCTCGAAGCTTCAGCGAAAACTTGGCGCCCACGACCGAGTCAAGCTGGGTGAATACTTCGACGCCATTCGCGAGGTGGAGCACCGCATCGCGAAAAGTGAATCCTACAACCGGGACGTGGCGATACCCGGCCGGCCGGCCGGCGAGCCGGCGACTTTCCGGGAACATGCCGAGTTGATGTTTGACTTGCAGGCGCTCGCGTTCCAGGCTGATATCACACGTGTTAGTTCATTCATGATGGCGCGCGAAAACATCAATCGCTCGTACAACGAGATCGGCCTGCCCGAGGCGCACCACTCCATGTCGCACCATGCCAACAACCCGGAAAAGATGGCCGTGTTCTCGAAATTGAATACCTATCACGTCGATACACTCGCCTACTTCCTGGGAAAGCTGCAGGCTATCCCCGATGCCGACGGGACGCTGCTGGATCGTACTGTCGTCCTCTACGGCAGCGGCATGAGCGACGGCAATACCCACAACAACTTCAACGTCCCGGTTGTCGTGGTGGGAGGGCGCGACCAGCAGATCAAGGGGAACCGCCACCTGCGGTATCCGAAGGGCACCCCATTGGCGAATCTGCAACTGAGCTTGATGCTCAAGTTCGGCGTGCCGGCCGAAAGCTTCGGCGATAGCACCGGCAAGCTCGACCTCTTGTCGGGCGTATAGCGGCGTCTAAGCCCAGGTTGTCAGCGCGGCAGTCGTAGTATTCCGCCGGTTGCGGCACTTCTCCTGCAAACGTCACCCCGATTGTGAACACCCTCGCCCGAACCTTGACGGGACCGTCGGCCGGTCCCAAGACGGCTTCGGTCCGGAGTGTGGTGCAATTCAACGGTTACAACTCGATAACATTCCGGAACAGCGACATGGATTGAGGCGCAAGGATCCGCCCCGCCGGCCGGCGCCGCACATCATGAACGCAACGCGCAGCCGGGTTCTGCGCGTCACAATAGGCTCGGCGGTGTCGTGCACCCGCTCTTGGAATTGCCGTTCGGCGATGACACTCCCCCTGAAACGATTCGATTTGCCGAATGCCGCTTCTCACTCGCAGCCCCTTGTACTTATGAGTACAAATATCGTCCATTATCCTGCTGGATCCGACGCCGAAAATACCGGCGCGGCATGTAATTACTTTCCTTCACCGCCAGAAAGTCTGGCATCAGCAGGCATCGAACAGAGCGCTTCGAGCATCTGATAGGTATTGGCGCGTGACCGGCCATGCTTTCAATCGCGCGGGACGAACGAGAGCAGCAGCGTGGCGCCGTTCCAATTGGCCGGGAAACGTACCAAAAAGAGGACAGACGAATTGTATGAGAGTTTTTGGAAACACCCATCTTGCACTCGCAGCACTTCTCATCGCGGCGAGCTTCGCGGCTGGGTGCGGCGACGCGACGAACGCTGCTGCGCCCGCTCCTCCTCCACCTTCGGTTTCTGTCGTAGAGGCGAGCGCCGAAGACGTTTCGATCTACAGCGAGTACGCCGCCCAAACTTTCGCCCGGGACATGGTCGAAGTACGGGGCCGCGTGGACGGCTACGTCGAAAAGCGCCTGTTTCAGGTTGGCTCCACCGTCAAGGCCGGTGAACCGCTTTATATTCTGGATCTGCGTCCCTATCAGGCCGAAGTTGCCAAGGCCGCGGGGGATCTCGCCGAAAGCGAGGCGAACCTCGATTTTGCCAAAGGGCAAGTGGCGCTGCTGCAAGCGGAAGCCGACTTGGCGCAAGCCGAGGCGAATCTGTTGAAAGCGAAGCAGGATGTCGAGCGCCTGCAACCCCTTGTGAAGGAGGATGCGGCGCCGAAGCAGGACCTCGACAATGCCCTGGCGGCCCTACAGGCGAACCAGGCGAATGTGAATGCCAAGAAGGCGAGTGTGGAACAGGCGCGGCTTTCCACCACTACGCAGATCGATAGCGTGCAGGGTCAGGCGCAGGCAAACCGAGCTTTGCTGCGAACGGCGCAGCTCAATCTGGAATATGCGACCATCCGCGCTCCTATCAGCGGCCGCATCGGAGATAGTCTCATCCAAGTCGGGGGTCTCGTCACGCGGAGCGCGGCGCAGCCTCTCACGACCATCGTGCCGCTTGATCCAATCTGGGTCCGCTTTCAGGTCAGCGAAGCGGAAGCTCTCGTTTTTCAGCGGCTGGCGGCGGGACCGGGCGCCGGATCGACGCCGCTACAACTGATGCTATCCGACGGTTCGACGCATCCTCACGAAGGCCATTTCGAAAACACGGTCAACCAAGTCGACCCCAGGACCGGCACTCTCGAAGTGCAGGCGACCTTTCCCAATCCTGAGCGTACGCTGCTTCCCGGCCAGTTCGGCCGCGTCCGTGTGAGAACGGCGGAAAAAAAGGACGCGATTCTGATCCCCCAGAGGGCCGTACAGGAGTTGCAAGGGCTGCAGTCGGTGCTGGCGGTTGATGCCGCCGACAAAGTGGTGGTGCATGGTGTAGTGACGAGCGAGCGCATCGGCGATCGCTGGATCGTCGACCAGGGCCTCAAGCCCGGCGACCGGGTGATTGTGGAAGGTCTCCAAAAGGTCCCTCCGGGCACGGTTGTCGATCCGAAACCCTACGCTCCGTCCTCTAACGAGGCCGGCACGGTTGGCGGAGAGTAATCCTATGGCGAAATTCTTCATCGACCGCCCCGTTTTTGCGATGGTGATTGCCATCGTGACCGTCATCCTTGGCGTCGTCGCCATTCCGACCTTGCCGGTGGCGACGTATCCCGAGGTCGTGCCTCCCGTAGTGCAGATCACGGCCGCCTACCGTGGCGGCAACTCCCAGGACCTTGAGAAGACCGTCGCGCAGCCGATTGAGCAGCAGCTTGTCGGACTCGACGGGATGCTGTACTTCTATTCGCGCAGCTCCAACGACGGCTTCCTTGCCATTGACGTCACCTTTGAACTCGGAACAGACATTGACCTCGCCACGGTGAAGACGCAGAACAAGGTCAATGTCGCACTGCCGCTGCTGCCGGCCGAGGTGCAGCGTGAGGGTGTTGTGGTGAAGAAGGTTTCGTCGCAGTTTCTGATGGCAGTCCCTCTCTTTGCCACCGACGAGCGGTACGACGCTGTCTTCCTGAACAACTTCGCGACCATCAACCTCGTGGACCAGATCGGCAGTATTCCGGGTGTAGGAGAATGCCGCCTGGTCGCCCGCCAGGACTATGGCATGCGCATCTGGATCAACCCCGACAAGATGGCCACGTTGGGCTTGACCGCCACGGACGTGAACAACGCCATTCAGGCGCAGAACCGCCAGAACGCCGCGGGGTCCCTAGGCCAGCCCCCGGCGCCTTCGGGTACGGATTTTCAGTATCCGGTCAATGCCACGGGCCGGCTCACCGAGCCGCAACAGTTCGGTGAAATCATCGTACGGGCGCGGCGGGATGGGTCCCTCCTGCGAGTGCGTGACCTCGGCCGCGTTGAGTTGGGCGCGCAGGATTACAGAAATTTCGGCCACTTCAACCAGCAACCGGCCGCCGTTGTGATCGTGTTTCTGACCCCCGGCGCCAACGCCGTCGAAACGGCTGCCCGTGTGAGAACGTTTTTCGAGGAAGCCAAGGCTAACTTCCCGTCGAGCATCGATTACAAGGTTTCCTACGATTCGACGATGTTTGTCAGCGCCGCCATTCGTGAGGTGCTCACAACGCTTTTCGAGGCACTGGCTCTGGTCATTTTCGTAGTCTTTCTTTTCCTTCAGAACTGGCGCGCCACCCTTATTCCCCTGGTCACCGTGCCGGTCTCGATTCTGGGGACTTTCGCCGTGTTCCCGTTTCTTGGCTTCTCAATCAATATGACCAGCATGTTTGGTCTGGTGCTGGCGATCGGCATTGTTGTGGACGACGCGATCGTTGTGGTTGAAGCAGTGCAGCACAACATCGACGAGGGCATGAGTCCTTATGACGCGACGGTGCGCGCCATGACCGAGGTGTCGGGCCCCGTGGTGGCGATTGCGTTCATTCTCGCCGCGGTGTTTATTCCCGTGGCGTTTCTGGGCGGCATCTCGGGACAAATCTACCGCCAGTTCGCGCTCACCATTGCCGTTTCGGTGCTGATTTCAGCGTTTAGCGCGCTCTCTTTGAGTCCGGCGCTCAGCGCGATGCTGTTGCGGCCGGCGCAAACGGCTCGCGGCCGTGGTCCCTTGGCCCGTTTTTTCGATTTATTCAACCGCGCTTTCGAGTGGACGACCAATGGCTATCTTTCCAGCGTAAAGCTGCTGCTTCGCAGATCGGTTCTGGCGCTTGCGGGGCTGGCCGTGATCTTTCTCGGCGCCGGGGGGTTGTTTCGGATTCTTCCCACGGGCTTCCTGCCCAGCGAAGATCAAGGCGTTCTGTTTGCGGCCGTGCGGCTGCCCGACGGAGCCTCTTTGGAGCGCAATCTTCGTGTCACAGAGGAAATCGAGGCAATCATGCGTTCCACGCCAGGGGTTGCTGATACGACGACGTTCGGCGGTTTCGACTTCATCACGCAAACCAATAACTCCAACGTCACGACCGTGATTGGGACGCTCACGCCGTGGGAAGAGCGCAAGACTCCGGATCTTCAGGTTGACGCCATCATGGGTCACCTGCAAGGACGGCTCAGCCAGGTTCAGGGCGCCTTCGCATTTGCGTTTGGGTTGCCGCCCATCCTCGGCCTCGGAACCAGCGGCGGTTTCGAGTTCATGGTGGAAGATCGCGCCGGAGGCGATGTTGCCGAACTGGCCACCGTGACTGATTCCCTGCTGCAAGCGGCGGCCGGCCGGCCCGAACTCGCCTTTGCCACAACCTCTTTCCGGACGAGCGTGCCGCAGTACAAAGTCGAAGTGGATGTCGAAAAAGTGCAGACACTCGGCATCCCGGTGACGGACGTTTACAACGCCTTGCAGACGTTTTTGGGAGGGCTTTACGTCAACGACTTCAATCGCTTCGGCCGCACTTGGAGAGTGCTCATGCAGGCTGAACCGGAATTTCGCGATGGCCCAAATGACATCAACCGGTTCTACGTCCGTACGTCGCAGGGAGACATGGCGCCGCTGAGCACGCTCGCAACCGTGAAGGGGATGTCGGGCGCGGAGGTGATCTACCGCTACAACCGCTTCCGCACCGCGAAGGTTCTCGGGCAGGCCGCGCCCGGCTTCAGTTCCGGCCAGGCGTCCGCCGCGATGGAGGAAGTTGCGCGGCAAAGCCTTCCCGCCGGCTATAGCTATGAGTGGACTGGTACGGTTTATCAGGAAAAGCTTGCCGCCGGCAAGGAAGGCTTTATCTTTGGCTTTGCCGCAGTCCTCGTGTTCCTGTTCCTCGCGGCGTTGTATGAGAGCTGGTCGATTCCCTTCGCCGTGGTGCTAGCCGTTCCGCTCGGCCTGTTTGGCGCGCTACTTGCTATCTATATGCGCTCCTATCCCTACGATATTTACACCCAGATCGGCATCATCACGCTCATAGGCTTGGCGGCGAAAAACGCTATTTTGATCGTGGAGTTCGCGAAGCTACGGCGTGAGGAAGGCGAGTCGATTGTCGATGCGGCGATAGACGCCGCGCACCTGCGGCTCCGCCCGATTCTGATGACTTCATTCGCCTTCATCCTTGGCGTGCTGCCGCTGGTGGCCGCGGCGGGAGCAGGCGCCGCCTCGCGCCGCGCGCTAGGCACCACGGTCTTCGGCGGTATGCTTGCCGCCACGCTGCTGGCGATTTTCATCGTGCCAGTGCTCTACGTCGTCATCCAGACGTTCAGTGAACGGCGGCGTCCCGTAGTCGCAGGGGATCCCAGTCCAGCCATATCAGGAGCGGGCGAATGAAACTGCTTGTCACTCTTCTTTGCGCGGTGCTGATGCTCTCTTCCTGCGCCGTAGGCCCGAGCTACAAGCGGCCCGTTGTACAGGTTCCGACGGAGTTTCGTGGCGCCGATGCGCCCGCGGATGCGCAGTCGCTCGCCGATCTGGAATGGTTCAACCTGTTTGAGGACGATGTGCTGAAGCAGCTTGTCAGCACGGCTCTCGAGCAGAATTTCGATCTGCGCATTGCGGCTGAGCGCGTCTTGCAGGCGCGGGCGCAACTCGGCGTCACTCGCTCCGACCAGTTTCCGACGGTCAATGCCGATGCGCAGTTCGTCGCCAACCGCGGTTCTTCAGCGGGTTCCATCATCTTCATCCCGCGTGGCACGAACCTCGATGTCAGCTACACGCAGGTGGGATTCTCGCTCGGCTGGGAATTGGACCTGTGGGGCCGACTGCGCCGTCTTACGGAATCAGCGCGCGCGCAATACCTGGCCACCGAAGAAGCCCGGCACGGCGTGATCACCACTCTGATTAGCGACGTGACGGGCACGTACTTTGCCCTGCGGGAACTCGATCTCGAGCTGGAGATCGCTCGCCAGACGCGCGGCATCGCTGAGAATAGCCTGCGGCTGACGAAGTTGCGGCACGACCAGGGCGCGGCCACGGGACTGGATGTGCGGCAGGCGGAGCAGTTTCTCTATACAGCCACGGCGCAAATTGCCAGCACGGAGCGTGCTATCAGCCAAACGGAAAATGCCCTAAGCCTGCTCTTAGGCCGTAGCCCGGGAGACATTCCGCGAGGCAAGGGGCTTGAGGACTTCAAGGCTCCACCACAAGTGCCTGCCGGGCTGCCTTCGGCGTTACTCGAACGGCGTCCTGACATTCGCGAAGCGGAAGCCATGCTGATCGCCGCCAATGCGCTGATCGGCGCCGCACGCGCGCAATACTTTCCCAGGATCAGTCTCACGGGGTTTCTGGGAGGACAAAGCCGTGCCCTTTCGGATCTGTTCACCGGTCCCGCCCGGTTTTGGAGTTTCGCGCCCGGAGCCACTGCGCCGATTTTCACCGCCGGGCGCACCCGGTCCAACGTGCGCTTCAGCGAGGCGCAGCAGCGTGAAGCGCTCCTTCGGTACGAAAAGAGCATCCAAAATGCGTTCCGTGAGGTCTCGGACGCGTTAATCGGCTACCGCAAGACAGTTGAGCAGCGGGAACAGCAGGAGCTTCTGGTGGAGGCTTTGCGCGAGGCGCAGCGGCTTTCGAATCTTCGCTACCGAGGCGGCCTCGACAGCTACTTGCAAGTTCTGGACGCCGATCGCAATCTGTTCCAGGGAGATCTGACGCTGGCGCGTCTCCGCCAGCAGGAGTTGGAAACCATAGTTCAGCTCTACCGCGCGCTAGGCGGGGGTTGGAGCTAAACTGGCCACGCAAAAGGCGCGGGGCGCGGGCTAAGATCGACTTCGACGGGCGCAGCGGGTGACGCCGGGACCAGCGGGTGCGCCCGGTTGTCGCATTACGCTAACGCCTTCTTGACTACATTTCCGGCGATATCCGTCAGGCGGAATGCGCGCCCCTGATGTTTGTAGGTGAGGCGTGTGTGATCGACGCCCAGGCAATGGAGCGCCGTCGCCTGCAAATCGTGAACATGCACCGGATCGGCGACGACATTGTAGGAGTAGTCGTCTGTCTCGCCGATCGTCATGCCGCGCTTGATCCCGCCGCCGGCTAGCCACATGGTGAAGCAGCGCGGATGGTGGTCGCGGCCGTAATTGTCCGAGGTGAGCCGTCCCTGGCAGTATACCGTGCGCCCGAATTCCCCACCCCAAATCACAAGCGTGTCCTTGAGCAAGCCGCGCTGCTTGAGATCGGTGATCAGCGCGGCGCAAGCTTGATCGGTCGCCTTGGACTGCTTTTCAATACCCTCGGGCAGATTGTCGTGGTGATCCCAACCACGATGATAAAGCTGAATGAATCGGACGTTGCGCTCGGCCAGCCGACGCGCCAGCAGGCAATTGGCGGCGAAGGTTCCCGGGTTGCGCGCATCTTCGCCGTAGAGCTTGAACGTCGCCGCCGGTTCATCGGACAGATCCGTCAACTCCGGGACGGATGTCTGCATCCGGTAGGCCATTTCATACTGCGCGATGCGGGTGTTGATTTCCGGGTCGCCGAAGGCTTCCAGCTTGATCTCGTTCAGCTTCCGCAAGGCATCGAGATAGATGCGGCGCTTCCCCTCATCGAAGCCGGTGGGGTTTGACAAATTCAGGACCGGGTCGCCGATCGAGCGAAATTTCACACCCTGGTAGCGTGTTGGAAGGAAGCCGCTGCCCCAAAGCCGGTCGTAGATGGGTTGGTCGCCGCCGCCCTTGGTGATCAACACAACAAACCCCGGCAGGTCGTCGCACTCGCTCCCCAGTCCGTAAGTCACCCACGCCCCAATGCTCGGGCGGCCCGCCAGTTGCGCGCCGGTTTGAAAAAACGTGATTGCCGGGTCGTGATTTATCGCTTCCGTCTGCATCGATTTAATAAAGCAGAGGTCATCGACGATGCCCGCCGTGTGAGGCATCAGCTCGCTCACCCAGGCGCCCGACTCACCGTGCTGCCGGAAGCGGTAGCGCGACTCGACAACGGGAAAGCTATCCTGGGTCGAAGTCATACCGGTCAAGCGCTGACCCATGCGAATCGATGCGGGCAGTTCCTCTCCGCGCCATTTTTCGAGGGCCGGTTTGTAATCAAACAGCTCCATTTGCGAAGGGCCGCCCGACATGAAAAGGAAGATCACACGCTTAGCCGTCGGCGCAAAATGCGGCAGATCGGGCAGGCCGTAGGGTTCCGCGCGGAGCGCGGCGTCCAGTTTGCCCGCCAGCAACGCCGCGAGGGCCGCCCCTCCGATGCCGGTGGCCTGACGGCCGAAAAAGTGACGACGTGTCATTAATAGCGGGTAATGGTCATCCATGGTGCACCCCGTTTATTCTCTGGTGACGGCCTCATCCGTATTCAAGAGCAGGTTGGCTACAGCCGTGTAGGAAGCCAGTTGACGCGGGTCCAGCTCTTTATCTCGCGGTGCTTCTCCCACACCAAGCAACTCCTTCGCCGAAGCACGGTCTTTCCCGTAGGCTTCCCGGAATTGCTGGAACGCAGCCGCGATGACGGCAAGTTCCCCGGGCTCAGGTGGACGGCCATTGACGAGGTGGAATCCATACGCGATGCGCTCGCCGCTCCCTTCACCGCCTTCCTTCATCATGCGCTCGGCAAGTTTTCGGCCGGCCTCGACGTAGGTGACATCGTTCATCAGCGTGAGCGCCTGTAAGGGCGTATTCGTGCGAGTCCGCTGTACGCGGCACGTTTCGCGATCCGCCGCATCAAACGCCATCATGGAAGGCGGAGGCACCGTGCGTCTCCAGTAGGTGTAGAGGCTGCGCCGATAGAGCGCTTCACCGGAATCGCGCTGGTACTCTCCACTCGATACCTCGGCCCATAAGCCGGGAGGCTGATATGGCTTCACGGGCGGGCCTCCCATTGCCGGATTGAGTAGCCCGGCAACCGCCAGAGCCTGGTCTCGAATCGTCTCGGCCGGCAGCCGAAAACGCGAGCCCCGCGCCAGCAGGCGATTTTCCGGGTCGCGCTCCAGTAGTTCCGGCCGGGTCTTTGACGACTGGCGATATGTCGCGCTCATGACGATCGTCTTCAGAAGGTGCTTCACATTCCAGCCGCTCTCCATGAACTCTACTGCGAGCCAATCGAGCAACTCGGGATGCGAAGGCCGTTCGCCCTGCGATCCGAAGTCATCGACCGTCTTTACGAGACCCACACCAAAGAGCGTTTGCCAAAACCGATTGACGGTGACGCGCGCCGTCAGTGGGTTTGAACGATCCACAAGCCATCGCGCCAAGCCCAGCCGATTGCGCCCCCCCTCGGGTGGCAAGGGCGGCAACACCTCCGGTACGTCCGGCTCCACCTCGTCACCTGGCATATCATACGACCCGCGCCTCAGAATGTGAGTTGGCCGGTCACCGTCTTCTTCCATAATCATCAAAGTAGGAATGCTTTCCTGGAGCAGACGCCGGCGCTCGCGCGCCATCTTGAGCGATGCCAACGCCTGCCGCACGTCCCTGGGAGCTTTCCATTCGAGGTAGGCGCGGCGCAGCTTGTCCGCCTGGTTCTTCGACCGCTTCGTCTCGTCCAATGCCGCAATCGCTTTGAGGGTATCTGCGACGGCGAGTATGCCAGCCTCCTCGGCGCTCAGCGAGCGGTTGTAGATCCGCAACTCATCCAATCGTCCTTGAAAACTCTCACGCCCTCCGCCCGCACCCAGCCGGAACAGTGTTGTATACGAGATGGGCCACTTCAGGTCATCCCATTCAATATCGAAGTCCCGCATTTCTCCATCGACATAGAACCGCGCTCCTGAAGAACTCGGCAGCTCGCCCGTGTACGTGACCGTCACGTGCTGCCAACGGCGCAAATCGAGCGGCTGCTTGCTGACGATGCGCATGCTGAGGTCGGTGTGGCGCTTTGTCAGCTCGAAACGCAGCTTCCCGCTGGAAAGGAACAATCCCAGCCCTTGCGGATCCTTGGCATCCTCCATGCGGTTGAGAATGGCGCCATCCGCTGACTCGGGATAAATCCAGAACGAAAAGCTGAACGCGTCGTTGTAGTCGAACGCCGCGACGTCGCCGACTTCGGCATAGCGGCGCTCGCCGAACATAGCCGCTGCGCCAAATCTTCCTTCCACCAGCTCGACCTTACGCGGCCCAGGCTCAGAGCTGCGTTTCCCGTCCCCGTCGTTGGTGGAGATTTTAGCCTTCTTAGGCTTCTTCGACTCCACGAAGTCGACCTTGCCGCGATCGAGCGCTGCATGATACACAAGCCCGCCGCCGGGAGACCAAGCGATCTCCTTGCTGGAACGTTGCAGCTCGGCGGCCCACGCCTTGACGCCCGCGGCGATCTCCGGCTCAAGACCACGTAGCCGTGTTTCGGCTTCCTCCACCTGACGGTCCAAATCAGCGAGCCTTTGCTGCTGCTCGGCGCTCGGAACTTTTATTGTTGGCTCGTCGTTTCCAAAGTTGTAAACGAGCCCCCGCTCGGGAATGTTGTCGAAATACGCGAATAGTTGATAGAACTCCTGCTGCTTCAGGGGATCGTATTTGTGATCGTGGCAGCGCGCGCAGCCAACCGTGAGTCCGAGCCAAACCGTGGATGTGGTCGCGACGCGATCAGCGGCGTACTCGGCGAGAAACTCCTCTTCGACGCTGCCGCCCTCGGCAGTTGTCCGGTGATTACGGTTGAAAGCCGTCGCGACCTTTTGCGGGAGAGTGGCATTCGGCAGCAGATCGCCTGCGATCTGTTCGATCGTGAATTCATCGAAGGGCTGGTTGCGGTTGAACGCCCGCACAACCCAGTCCCGCCAGGGCCACATCGTGCGAAAGCCGTCGCTCTGGTAACCGTTCGTGTCGGAATATCGCGCCGCGTCGAGCCACCAGATCGCCATCTGCTCCCCGTAGTGAGGAGATGCGAGCAAGCGATCCACGGCCTTCTCATAGGCATTGGCAGAGGCGTCGGCGGCAAAGCTCTCGACCTCGGCAGGCGTAGGCGGCAAACCGGTCAGGTCCAGCGAGAGCCGCCGGAGCAATGTCCTGCGGTCGGCCTCCTTAGCGGGCTGTAGACCTTCTCGGTCGAGCTTCGCCATGACGAAATTGTCGATCGCGCTGCGGAGCCATGCAGGTTGGCTGACCGCCGGCAACTCGGGCCGCACCGGTGATACAAACGACCAATGCTTGGACCAGGGCGCGCCTTCGTCAATCCACCGCCGGAGCAGGTCGATCTCGTCCTCAGGCAGCTTGTCCAGGCCTGCGTACGCTGGCGGCATCCGGCGGGCCGGCTCCCGGGAAGTGATGCGCTCGATCAGGGCGCTCGCGGAGGCGTTCCCTCGAACGATGGCGTAGCTGCCACTACTGAGCTTTGCGAATGCCCCTTCCTCGGTATCAAGGCGCAGGTTCGCCTGGCGAGCGCCCTCGTCAGGTCCGTGACAGGTAAAGCAGCGCTCGGAAAGAATCGGGCGAACGAGACGATCGTAGTCGTCCGGCGCGGCATCAGCGGCGGACGCGGTCGAAAGAAGCGCTCCGAGCGCCGTCACTATCAGCAGAAGAGAGCCGGGTCGGTAGAACGGCATGAGATCGTTAACAACAGCATGCCACGGCGAAGGGCCTCCCTGCAGGGCTTCGACGAAAGGCGGATCGCCTAAGAAGACCGTGAATGGATTCCGCGCCGAAGAGCCTTGCCGGCAATCGCAGCGGCATAAAGAACACGACATCGGGTCCCAAGGAGACGCCAGTGGGACTGTTCTTTCACGGGAAGTCCAAAGCTGCAATCCGGCTCATGTCTGCCAGCGGATTCTAGAACACGAATAAAATATATTGATGCGGTATTCCCATGGAAGAGCCTCCGAATAGTGGAATACCACACGATGGCGCGGTGCTCTTCCTCACCGTTCGTCTTGCCTAGGGGTTGGACGCAGGATGCCGGCCGATCATTCCGCGCGGCATCGGCGTGTGCGTGCTGCGGGTCACCTGTGCCTTGCGGCCGAAACCCTGTTGGTGCGCCGGAATCGCAAAACCCACTGCAGGGAGGACAGGTTTTTGGACTTCGTTCTTAGGCTACAAACGATGTTGCCCAACACTGTTTTGGCCTTGCGGGGACTGAGTCGTACGTCTTTTCTGAGACCGTCCTAAGCGACCCGGACTATCTAAGTGATGCAGGGGTTAATACGGCCCCAGCTTCTATGAGTCTTCGCATTTGCTTTCTGCTCACGCATTCCACGGGTCATAGTGCCGACGGTGTAGGCCTGGCTTGTGCAGTATTGACGCGCCGGAACGCAACCAAAATGCAATAAAATCCGACAGCACTTATGCCATTTAGAACTTGAAATAACACAAGCATTATGATTAACTATTTTGTCAGCCGGGCCGGAATGGGGGCGTTCGGCGGAGAAAGCGAAGTCTGAGTCACAACTCGAAAGAGTGTGATTCTGGGGCGTTGTTGTCGAGGAGTCGTCGAATGGCAGGCTCGCTCGTGAGTGCAGGCGGCCCCCCAAGCCAGGACCGGGATATGCCGGCGGTCCTGCTCTGTGATTCGCGCACTATCCGGATTTCGACTCTTGTAGAACTGTTCTCGAAGCTGAGAGCGTCGGTCCTGCTCCACTCCCCTGAATCGGAACCGCCCTTCGCGCTCAAAGGTTCGGGGGTCGGTTTAGTCGCGCTTGAAGGCGAGGCCGAGTTTGAGCGGCGCATCCGCCTGTTGACCCTCCTGAAAAACGCTGGATTTGCGCTGCTCGCCTATGAAGACGGTGTGGAGTGGTGGCCTTTGGAGCGCCGCTGCCGGCCGTTGCTGGCGGGCGCGGCCAAGGTGCTTGACAGCAAGGCGGACTCATTTGCAAGCGAGGTGGCGGCCTGGGTTGAACGAACCCTTGATAAGCTTTCTGCCCGGAGCAGTGAGGATACCAGCGCGAAGGTGATGCTCGACGGCCTGGGCATCGTGGGCGACAGTGCGGCCATGGTGCTGATTTTCCGCGCCGTTCTGCGCATTAGCGCCTTGAGCGACCTGCCGGTCCTGCTGACGGGGGAAACTGGAACAGGCAAAGAGTTGCTGGCAGGGGCGATCCACAAGCTCGACCCGAAGCGGTCCAGGGGACCGCTTATCGCCATCAATTGCGGTGCCATCCCGAACGAGCTGATGGAGAGCGAGCTGTTCGGCTCTCGCAAGGGCGCTTTCACCGGAGCCGTGCGGGACCGACCCGGTCTTGTCCGTTCCGCCGATGGTGGAGTGCTCTTCCTCGATGAGATCGGGGACCTCGACGAGCGAGCCCAGGGCAAACTTCTTCGAGTGCTGCAGGAAAAGCGCGTTTTAGGCGTCGGCGACGATCGCGAAACGGCCGTAGATATCCGCCTGGTGGCCGCCACCAACCGTGATCTGGCCGCGATGGTTCAGAAGGGAACCTTTCGGGCCGACCTGTTTCACCGGCTGTGTGTACTTCCCATCCACGTTCCTCCTTTGCGGGAGCGTCCTCAGGATCTCGCTCCCCTGGCCTGGCACCTGCTGAAAAAGCATCGCGCGCTGGCCCGGCGGCCTGTGGAAGCCATCGGCCAGGACTTCTTCGATGCCCTTCTGGCTTCGCAACTGCCAGGCAACGTCCGCCAATTGGAGAATGTACTGCAGTGGGTCCTGGTGAACCGCGACGAGGCGGGCCCGCTCACCATGGCGGATCTGCCGCCGGAGATCTGGCAGCAGGCTTCGACTATGGTTCGCCGCGGGGCGCCGGATCCTGACGAGGGATCCTCCAGCAGGATCTCCGAGACCTCCTTCTTCCAGGAGATGCTCGAAAGGCACGACAGCAGTCTGGTTCGATCACTCGCCTACTGCGAACGGCGCCTGGTGGAGGTAGCGTTGCAGATCGAGAACGGCAATCAAACCCACGCCGCCCGTCTGTTGGGCGTGACACCCCGCAGTATTTACAACAAAGTGCGCAAGCACGCCCTGCGCGCCACGCCTCCCCCATCGGCTAAAGCAGTCTAGAATCCTTCGGAATCAATCCCTGTGAGTGACCTGCCGCCGCGAAGCGGGGCGACTGTCCTTCCTTGGACCGTCTTTCTCGAGCCTCTTAGAGCGTTGCACCCGGAACCAACTTTCCGGAACGCCGTTTCCGGCCTGGAAAAGGGATGTTGGCCCTGGTCTCGCTCTCGACTCGCAAAATCAACAACTCTCGATTGGCCCCTCTCTTGCATTCCCGATCACGCAAGCGACCTGTGATGCGTGAGTTCATTCGAGAATCTTCGCGGACGGCTGGTGGAGTTCAGGATCGGAAATGTCTACCATCCCGATTCTGCAACGATCCACGAAATGTGGTGCCGGAACTTTACGCTGCAGGGAGTCTGCGAGGAGATTGTATCCGGTGACGCCGAAAACGGACCATACGCCGTGGTGCGGATCGAAGCGGGAGAGGATCCGGTCATCATCTCGCTCAAACACGTGGACAACGTCATCTGGGAAAGCGAGAAGTGATGATCCGCATGGTCCCGCGCTTCGTTCGTCCCCGCATCTTGCGGGTCAAGGTGCCGAGGGGAAACCGGGGAACGTTGGAGACCGCCCGCATCATCGGCGAGTTGATCCGGCACGGCGCCAAGGACTTTGTCGTGCGGCAGCGGGCAATTCAGATTTTCCGGCAGTACAACGTCCGGGCGAAGGACCGCTACGGAGAGGTGTGTGCGCTCTTCGACTGGGTCCGGCGGAACATCCGCTTCACGCGGGATATCTTCCGCGTGGAACTGCTGCATACGGCACGGCGCATGCTCGAGTTGAAAGCAGGCGACTGCGACGATCTGACGATTCTGCTTGGCTCGATGCTGGTTTCCACGGGGCACCCGGTGCGTTTGGCTCTGGTGGGGTTTCGCCCGAGCCGTCCGCATCTGTACTCGCATATCTATCCCGAAGTGTTTGTCAACGGACGCTGGACCGCGATCGATGCCAGTGTTCGGAAACGACCGATGGGGTTTGCTCCGCCGGCACGATGGAAACGAATTTGTGAAATCACCAAGGAGGGCATTCGATGCTCGTGCAAGACGGCTTAGGATACGTACACGATGTAGGAGAGGGCGAATTCCACGAATATGACGGGGTCGTCTATGACGGCCTCGGAAATCCAGTGGGCCTTCCCTTCCTGGCAGCGGCTCTGCCAGCGATTGGATCGTTGGCGGCCAGGGCGCTGCCGGCCATCGGCCGGGCTCTGCCCGGAATTGCCCAGCGGGTGGCGGGCGCCCTTCCTGGAGTCGCCAGCCGGGTAGCCGGCGCTCTGCCGGGATTGGCGCAGCGGGCCGCCGGCGCTCTGCCTGGTCTGGCGCAACGGGCCGGCGGGTTCCTGCAGCAGTTTGGCCCGCCAGCTCCCTTCCGCCCGCCGCTGCCGTTCCCGCGGCCACCGTTCCCGCGCCCGCCCTTTCCCGTGCCGTACCGGCCGCCGTTCCCAACGCCGTTCCGGCCACCGTACATGAGGCCGCCTTTTCCACCCTATCCGTTCCGGCCATGGTGGGCGCGTCCGGGACTGCCCGGGGTGCCGCGTCCGCCTCTGCCAGGCGCGCCAGGGGCTCCGGCGGCTGTTGCGGCTCAAGCCGCGGTTGCGGCTATGGGCGGGGGAGGCCGGCGGCGAAGACGCAGACGCCGCCGTTAGAAATTCGCAAGGAGCGGCTTCGATGACGAAAAGGCGGAACAGTGAGCTATCTGTGCGTGAAGATCACCACGACACGCTGCAAACCAACGAGACCGGCCCGGCGGGGACTGCTTCGCGCAACGCGGCTGTTCGAGCGCTTTCACCGCTATCCGCCGAACCGGATCACTGTACAGCGGTGCGAGCGGCGGATCCCCAAGGTGCTGGTCAAACTCGGCCGCCTGCGTGCGCTCATCTATTCCTCCGACCGGGGCCGCCCCGGCTGCGCGCGATCCTTCATTCATCGCATGCGGACGCCGCCTTTGCTGGCTTGCGACGTCCGGGGCCGAAGGTTGTTTCTGCTGGGCGGCAAGTATCGTGTGACGCCGTTCGGCATCGTGGGCTGAGCAAGCTAGAGGTCAGCCGGTGAAGCAGAAAAACCCGGGCTTTGACGAAGTGCTGATTGTAAACCCGGGAGATCCACTTGACGACCAAGGAGCTAAGCGCATGAGTCTCGCTTATGCAGAAGACCTGAACGGTTACGGTGGTTACGCCGAGGACCCTTTCTCTAGCCCGCTCGCTGAGGACTTGGCGGAGGATCTTGCCGAAGAGTATGGCGAAGAGGTCCTCGGGGAGGACTTTGGCGAGGACTACGGCGAAGACCTCATCGGAGAAGACTACGGGGAAGACTATGGCGAGTACGTTCTCGGCGAGGACTATGGCGAAGATTTCCTCGGAGAAGACTACGGCGAAGACTATGGCGAGGACTACGGTGAGGATTTGACCGGCCCGTACGGCGAACCGTATTACGGGGAGCCTTACTACGGGGAATACGAGCCTGTTGGTTACTACGCCGAGGACACCATCAGCGGCTACGGCGAAGATCCCTTCGGCTATTACGGAGAGGATTTCCTGGGCTACGGCGAGGATCCCTTCGGCTACTACGGGGAGGACCTTCTTGGATACGGCGAGGACCTGGCCGGTTATGGCTACTACGGCGAGCCGGAGATGCCGGGCTACGGGGAATACGACTCCCTTTCAGGCTATGGCTATTACGGCGAGGATCTGGGCCGCTACCTCGAAGATGGGCCGGCTCTGTACAACTACAACGCCCGCTGCAATCTAGGCGACTACGCCGAGGATCCCTTTGGCTACGGAGACGGCTTAGCCGGATACGAGTCTCCGCGTACGGTCAATCCGGTCTGCCCCCGCTTCTATCCACCCTCAACCGGGCGGAGGCGTTTGCCTGACACGCTGCGGCCGCTGTGGTGAGCCGAGGAAAGAGTTCTCAAGAAATCTGAACCTGGAGGATTGATTCATGGCGCGCGTACAAGGTGTAAGAGAAAAGGTACATCTTCCCATCTACGACTGCGTGGCGGTGGAGCCGGAGAAACAGCTCCGCGAAGCCGAGGCGTCGAGTGCCTTGAAGTTCTTCGTGAATGTGCAGAACAAGACCAAACTGCAGACCAATCTGCAGTCGGCGTCGTTGTTGCCGCACTACAACACGTTCGAAGCACGGGCGATGCGTGTAGTGATCAGCGATCTGCCGCCGGAGTTTCCCGAAGAACCGGAAGGCGAGACCGAGGACCCGGTTGCTGTGATGAACGATCCCCCGACCGGACCGCCCGTACAGTTCCGTCAGGACGGAACCACCACCAGCACCGTAGGCTCCGCGAACAAACTAGTCTTCGCAAGTGTGAAGCTCCCGCTGAACGAGATCATGAAGCTTTTGGCGGAGGCACGCGAGAGCGGGGATGACGCCGAGCTGAAGCCGGATGACGATGGCGTCGAGATTGTGGACGATCAAGGCAGTCCGCTGACGATCAGTACATCCGGCACCCCTTCACCACTCCAAAACATTAACAACGGAGGCGTGATCTCGCTCTCGGTCGCCGATCTCGAGGGGATGCTCGACGGCCTCGACAAGAAAGCTCCGGCCAAAGCGCAGATCTCGCCCAGCAACGGCGCCGGCAACCTGATCTCGCAGCTCGTCTACAACACGGTAACCACTTTCTATGTCGGCGAGAAAGTCATGATTCAAATGCCGACCTGGTTCTTCCCCGGCGGCGCCGGGCCGTACTCGGAGCAGTCGAAGCTCATCACGCACGGCGAGCCCTCGCCGCTGGCGACATTCCGCTTCGCCGAGCCCATCTACATTGACAAACAGCAGAACTTCCGCGTCGAGATCGAGGTTCCCGATTCCGACGTTCTTAAGGACATCCAAAAGATCTACGGGCCGTTCAACATTTGGGTCGTGCTCGACGGATTCATGACGCGCGACGTCCAGTAGTCGTGATCGCGATTCGGCAAACGCCATGATCATGCGCGGAACTCAGCGACGAAGGGCGAGAGGTTCGCGGCCGGCAGCCGCGGGAATCAGCACGGGCGCTCCAACAGGGGGCGCCCCCTCGCCCTCTTCGGTTATCCCGTACGATTACGCGGCCCGCTTCCGCCTGACGGGTACGCCGGGCGATCTGCATCAAGACGTCATCAACATCAGCCCCGACGGCGTATTTGTGGGTGTCGGCATCAGCTACGGATTCGAGGCCATCCGCACGACGGCCGACATCGGGCGCAACTTTCCGGCGAACTCGCCGCCGCCCGGCGCTCCCGCGCCACCACCGCCCCCTCCAAACACCGTGGTGTTGCCCGGCAGAATCACCCTCTCTCAGGTCCCAATTGACGCGCTGATTCAGGGCTTTCGCGTTACCCCCACCTTTGATCATTTGGTGTTTCCGCAGCCCGGTCAGGCGCCCGGCAGCCCGCCCGCCGAGCCAGCGTTTTCGTCCAATGCGGCGGATGGTGTTCCCCCGGACTTTTCCAAGAATTTGTTTCAGAAATTCACGACGCAGCCGCCGCTCTCGTTCCTGTTCAACTTTGTGGACACCGGCACGGGCCGCGAACTGCAAGACGAGCCGATGCACAACGTCGCTTCGCTCGGTATCGCCAATGGCGACAGGCCATTTCGTCTGTTGGCCAAGCCGGTGACGTTCCTGCCGCGCTCCAACCTCCGCTTGCAGGTCGTCGAACAGAGCACTGGGACGCAGGGCACGCTGTTTCTGGTGATTTTCGGCTACAAGTTGCTGGGGGCGGGGAATATTACTGAATCGGAGGCAAGGAACTTGGCGCGGGCCGCCTCGGACAGACTGCAAGCCGAGCCGCGAGGTCCCGTTATCCCCTTCGACTACGTGACCACATTCGACCTGACGGGGAGGCCTGGGAACCAGATCAGCGACGAGATCGCGGTGAATGTGGAGGGAGGTTTCCAGGCGACCGCGATCGGTTACGGCATCGCGACGCCGGAAACACTCGTAAAACTCCGTGATCCCGTGGGTGAACAACCCCCGCTGAACCAGCCCGTACCCGTGGGATCCCTTCGCCGTTTGGATCTGGGCGCCCAGCCTCTGGAGGCCTTTGACCCCGAGGTGTTCCGCGAGGGTGTCCGTCTTCGGCCCGCATTTCTGCGGCTTGCGATCAGCAGTTCGGGAACGCTGGCACCGGATCTGCCGGAGGATCTCTGGGACAAAGTTTTTGAACGCATCAGCCAGCCCGAGGAAGTGCAATTCCGCTACACGATCTACGATTCGGCGCGAGGCCGTGATCTTCAGAATCAGCCCATCCACAACGTTGCTGGTTTGGGTATCGCCGACGGCACGCGGCCCTTCCGAACGTTGGCGCGCCCGCTGCGCATACTGCCCCGGTCGACGCTGCGAGTCACGGTAGAGGAACGCAGCGGGCGGGGGCGGCTCTTTATCGTGTTTCAGGGATACAAGATGCTCCGGACGGTGAGGTAGCGGATGGGCGCCTTTCCTTCTCCTCTGACAACCCCGCCGCCTGGACCGTTGCGGCGGCGCATCCCTTACGACTACTCCTTCTTCTTCGAGATGACCGGCGCGCCGCAGAAAGTTCTTGCCTCCACGGTGACCGTCAGTGTCGAGGCTTCCTTTGTTGCTGCCTCGGTCGGATACGGATTTGTGCCGGTCACCGAGCCGCTGCGATTTGGGGGGAAGCGCGCCGATTTTCTCCCGGCTGTCAGCACGCCGCCGGTTACCGCAGCTTTCGTCAGTACTACGCCAGTTCTCAGCGCGGCTTCCATCTTCGGACCCATCCTCAATGTCGCAGCTAAGAGCTTTAAGGAACCGGTGAAGACGGCGGAATTTGGTCCGCTTACGGCCCAGATTCTGGAATCTGGATTCCGGATCAACCCTGCGCTGGCGCAACGCATCCTGAATGGGGGTCTGTTCGAGCCGATCGAGGATGCGCTGCTGGAGCAGTTGTTCGAAGTGGTCACGCCGCCGCCCGATCAGATCCAATTTCTGTACGCGCTTTTTGACCAGGGCACCGGGCGCGCCTTTCAGAGCGAGCCCCTTCTCAACACCGCAGGCCTGGGCGACTCCAGGGGCGAGCGGCCTTTCCGACATTTCGCCTCACCGATCGTGTTTGCGCCGCGCACGGTGATCAAGATGGAGGTGACCGAGCTCACCACGATCAAGGGCAGCCTCTACGTCTCGCTCCACGGCTACAAAGTGTTGGGCGGAGTCGGCACGCCTACTGGACCTTCCGGGCCGGTACCGGTCTCGCCCGCGTCCGCGGCCGGTACAGCGGGACCAGTAAGACAACGCCGTAGGAGACGGCCGTCATGATCCGCACCGAACAGGCGTCTTCCAGGACGATCTGCGTCAATTGTGGTGTTCCGTTGGACTCGCGGCACTTCGACGAGTCCAATGTCGTGGAGGCGCCGGCGCTGGGGAGGCGGCTGATCCTGGCGCAGTTTGTGCTGCCGCCGCAATACTGCGGCGTGCTGGAGTTTTTTGCTCAGTTCACGAACACACATGCCGCGGACCCCGGCGAAGTCAGGACGCCGACCCTCGAATGGCTGCTTTTGATCAATGACCGGCCTTTGTACCCCTATGTAGGCTTCCGCCACATTCTCAATCCATGGGGATTCGGCAGTTATCAGTTAAACATCCGGCTCGACGAAGGCTCGCGCGTCGAATTTGGCGTTCGCGGAGTGGCGGCCTCGGGCGCGCCTCCCGCAAAACCACCGCTGCAGGTGGGCGGAAGGATCATGGGCCGCTATTTCTACAATCCGGCGTATGGCGATCCAGTCCGACAGAGGTTCTAAACAATGCCTGGTTCCGGTTCGGGACGGTATCAGTTATCGCGTGTCATCCCCGCCTCGGAACGCGCTGATGACCCGGGCGCTCGCCCGCGATCTCGAGCGCCTCTTCGAACGCTTCGCCGAGGAGAGCGGCTTTTCGGCGTCGAGGCGGGTCGAGATCTACTTCCGCCCGGGGATTTTCGGCCACCATCAGTTGGGCCGGGCCGCCGACATCTATGCCGTCGGTGGTGTGAGTATCAGCCGGTGGAAAGCGGACTGGGATCGGTCCCGCATTCGCGCCGCTTTGGCCGGCCAACGCGGCCGGGCGGTGCTCCTGCGCGGGGAGCCGATTCGCAACCTCGGTTGGCGGCTGTACAAAGTCTTGCAGTTGTTTGGCCGCTGGGCGCAGCCGTATGGATACCCGATCCAGCTGTTTGGCCCCTGGACCCGTTCGGAAGGGCCGTGGAAGTACATCAGCGACCGGCTGCTTTATGCGCACCGTGACCACATTCACGTCGCGAAGTAAACGTGAGTGCTAGGAGGACTGGCTATGAGACGAGGATTCGGATTTCCGATGATGCCCCCCCAGGCGAGATCCATGGGGGCAAGCGACGATTGGTGCGGAGGCCCTCGAGTGATTCTGATTGCTGTTCCGAAGGAGGTGCCAGCGTACCCCGTCGCCCCCTGGTTGACCGGGATGGGACCCGGTTTCGCGTCAGTCTACGACATCGGGCCCATGGAAGTGGATTCCCTGCTTCCCCCCCTCCCGGAACGAAGGATTCCAGCCGTGCATGTGCCCGAAAGGGAGACGTGGCCGAAATCATATGGCCAGCCCAGCGAACTCCGCGGCGAGCGCGAGCCGGCCAGCGATCTACAAGAGGAACAGGAAGAGGAAGAAGACCAGGAGGACGGCGTACGCTCGGAGCGCCATCCGCAGTTCCGGGGCCGCCGCATGCGCCGACGGCGCGCGGCCGGCGTCTGGGGAGCCGGACGCGCCCCTGCGAAGCCGCGGGCTCTGTTCCCAGGACCGGGACTGTGGCGCGTGCTGCCTTATGGAGAATTCCAGGGGGCCCTTGCCGGCCAACTGGCTCACCCGGCACGGCTGGCCGAAACACACCAGATCCCTTGCTACGTGCAAGTGTATGATGCGCCCGACTCCTCGCCGGTTGGCATTGCGAGAGCAGTGCTTGGATCGGAGAGCAGGGCGCGGGAACTCTTTCCTCTGACAGCGGAGCTGGAAGATCGCCTGCAACTCACCTCACAGCTGGCTCCGGCCGACTGGGACCGCGGCGAGCGTTACGTCCGCGTTCAGCCTGTGCACGATCCGACTGCGTTGACTCCGGCTCGAACGGCCCCGGCCCCAGTTACTCCGCCATCCGAGAAGAAAAGCAAGATTCCGGAGCGGTATCTCAAACCGTGGGAATTCCGCTATTCCCGCGAGGAAGTGCTTTACGACATGAATCAATTGACGGAACGGCCGGGCATTTTCTCGGGCATCGCCCACTGGGCCCGGAAGCGGCTTCAAAACCGGGCGGCGTTTCGTAAGTGGCAAGCCCTGTTACAGGGCAAAGCGCCTGACGAACAATTGTGGGGCGTGCGCCCGCCGGAGGGCGCGCTGCGTGACGAACGCGTGAGGGAATGGGTATCGCAGTTGCTGGCCTTGGACGGCTACGACCCGACTTCCATGTTGATCGAGTGGGAGATCTTCTGGCGGCGCAAGCGTCTTTAGCCGCCGGCTGCCGGCAAACTTACGAGTAAGCAGAATTTCTGGGAGGGACTTCCATGGGAACGACGGCCTCAGGTGTGACGGCAGCGGATGCCGCCAAACAGCGCGAGCGAATTCAGAGAGCGCTCGCGGCGCCGCAAAAGATCGAAGCAGCAATGCAGGAGGTCAAGGAGAAGCTGGCCTCCGGTGAGCAATTCGCGCTCGATGAATTCCTCGCTCCTGACCGCATCGACGGGTCACAGGCGGCGGCCACGCTCAAGACTTGGGAGGATCAGAAGAAGATACTCGAGGATCAGATTGCCGCGCTTACAAAATGGCGCTCCATGGTGGAGGCCCTGCAGACCAAGCTCAAGAACGAGGGATCGCCCGCGTTTGTGGAACTGCTGAAGGAACAACTCGAGAAACTCACGGCCGAGCTTGCCAAGCACGATAAGCAATCCGCGGCCTTGCTTGACCTCAAGAAGCGATACGAGTACTGGCTGCCCGAGAAGGACACGGCTGCCGCTCCGTCGGCGGGGTCAAAAACGAAGGCTTGACTTCGAGCTGGGAGAGTGGCTATGTCGTACGTCCGCACCGGCGGCCGGATGGGATCTCCTGGATGCGGCTCGCGCTGCCGCTGTACCTCCTGCCGTCTCGGAGAATACGGCGAGAGCTGGGTGCCCGGTCCACTGGACGGAACGTTTGCCGCTCCGCCGGCGCTGGGCCGCCGATGGCGTGTCGGCGACCCGCATCACGCCTTAACCGCAGCCGGCCGGGAGCCGATTTGGGCCACCATCCGCAGACGCTACTGGCAGAATCGTGCGCAGTCGGCCCGCCCGGGCGAGTTTACGCCGGAAAATCTCGCGCGTATGCGGCGCGGCCTCGCACCACTCGATCGCGCCTCCGGACGCCCCGTCGAACTTGAACACATCGTGCCCCAGAGAACCGGCCATCCGGATCGCCATCGCGATCTGATGGAACTGACGCCCCTGGAGCATTCATTTTTCGACCGCTTCCGGAGGGTAACCGACCCGGCCGGCCGAAGATTTCAGACGCATCTCTACGACACGAGGTAGGTGCGCGGCCCAGACGCCGCCTCAAGACCTCTTTCTGTCGCACGCATTCAAGAAGGTTTAATCCGGTTGGGCCCGCAACACTATGGCCACCGACACTGTTCCCTACAGCCGGCTGGCGCAATCCTACGATTTCTCACTTGGCCTGCCGATTTTTCGGCGCACGCGCCGGATTTTCGAGTGGGTGGTCCGCAGATTCGGATTGCGCTTTCGGGACGCCGCCGACATTGGCTGTGGCACCGGGTTGTTTTGCCATCACCTGGCCTCCCGATGGCGGACCCCCATATTCGGCGTGGATCTGTCTCCCGCCATGCTTCGGGTCGCGTCCTCGCGCTGCCGCGGATTGCCCGTCCGGCTCGCATGTCAGGACATGAGCAGGCTCAGCCTGCCGCATCCTGTGGATTTAATCACGTGCCACTTCGATGCCATCAATCACCTGACGGAGCCGGCCGCCGTGCGCAGAACCTTGCATCGTGTGCATCGCGCCCTGCGGCCCGGCGGGCACTTTCTCTTCGACGCGCTCACTACCTGCCAGCGGCTGGCCCCGGGTGTCGTGCACACCTACCAGCGAGAGAAAAATGGGCGGCGGATGACGCAGCATGTTTGCTGGAGCCCGTCGTCCCACTTGCTGAAGACCGTCGTGCTGCTGGGTAGTTCAGCGTCGCCTAGCGTCACGCGCGAGCGCCACCACGAAAGGCTGTATCCGCCAGGCGCGCTGCTGGCCTGGTTACGGCGGGCAGGCTTTCGTGTGCGAGCCTTGGTGGACGCATCGACGCTCCGCCCGACCCGCCGATGTTCCCCTCGGCTTGTGATTCTGGCTCGAAAGGAGTGAGGTGGCGATGGCAAGATGGCACCGCCGGCGGTATGGGGCCCACGGGAGCACTATTCGCAGTCACCAGTTTCCACCCGAGATCCATCAGCCGCTCGGCTACGCGCGTCACCGTGACCGGCGTATGCTCGCACTCTGTGGCGCAGGCGAGGTCGGCTGAGGCGTCATCTGGCAGATGGACGAGTTGTTCGTCGCGATATGCGGTCATAGCCTAGCCTCCAGCCAGACCCGTCCTTTTCGGTGTATGGATGGACACGAGCAGCGGGCTAGCTCAACGGCAAGCGTCGTCGCCGCGCCAGCCGCGTGCTGAACGTCGTTCCTTTGCCGGCGTCGCTGGCTACTTTGATGCTGCCACCGTGGGACTCGACGATCCACTTGGCAATCGAGAGACCGAGGCCAAACCCTCCCTTTGAGCGGTTCCGAGAGGAATCGACGCGATAGAATCGATCGAAGAGCCGGTTCATATCTTCCGGAGGAATCCCCTCGCCGGTGTCCGCCACCGAAAGCACGAGCACCGCGCCTTCTCCACGAACCGCAACCCAAATCGAGGCATCCGCCGGTGTATGCTGCACCGCATTGTCCAGAAGTATGACGAGTAGTCGCTTCAATGATGAGACATGACCTGTTACTATCGTGTCTGTCTCTGCGATTTCAACGTGGAGTTGCCTCTCGCCGATCGTCCGGCTGTACTGACTGGCGACCTCATCGACAAGGGCGCCTAGGTCAACGTCGCTCATCGGCGAAGCGCCGGCCCCGCTGTCGGCGCGGGCGAGCGTCAGAAGATCCTCGATTAGTTCGGTAAGGTGCGCCGCTTCCCCCTGGATCTCTTGCATGTCCTTCCGGAGTTCTGCGGCGGTTCGATCTTGCCGCAGAGCGAGCTCGGCTGTCGTTCGGATGACGGACACCGGACTGCGCAACTCGTGCGAGGCATCGGCGGTGAACTCCTCCAGCCTTCTCACGGAGGTCTCCAGCCGGCTTAGCATGCCGTTGAACGTTTCGGCCAGCCTTTGCACCACATCACCTGTGGCTGGAACCTCCAGACGCTCTGACAAACGCCTGACGTCCATGCGCCCCGCCACGCCGGCAACCTTTTCCACGGGCCGCAGCGCGGCGCGGCTGATCGCGTAGCCTCCCGATATGCTGAGGAAGAGGCCGGCTGGCACCGCCCAAAGCACCCAGGAGAACAGGCGCTCCCGGGTTGCCGTCACGGCGGCCAACGATGACGCTACTTGAATGCGGCAAGGGCTGCCCGCAACCTGCGCTCTGCTGGTGAGAACACGAAACGCTCCGTCTCTGGTTTCGACAGTCAAATACTCCGTTTCCGCTCCCGTGGAGTCCTGCCAAGGGATGGGAGTCTGCTCTGACAGCGTTGTCTGAGCGGGCAGGAGGGTCGGGCCGCCCTCCATGCGGATGTGGATCAACCTGCCCTCCGGTACGGAAAGCGCGTACTCGTGCAGGTCTTCCTGAAGTTCTTCCCAAAATCCCATTTCCAATGCGACGTGAGTTGCCAACCATTTGCCGGTCTCGTCCTTTTCCACAGCCACGGCAACATACTGTCCCGTTTTGAGACCTTCATCACCGTAACCTTCGAAAGTGGTTTTCGGAGTCAAGCGAATCCTGGCTCCGTTCAGCAGAAACGATTCCCGGCTGGAGTCGATTTGCTCTATCTCTCCTCTCCGCTCCCCTTGGTCGCCGTCGTGACTCAATTGCGGAAGATCGCCCCCGAGCTCGGCATCGACGAAAGCAACGAGATGCTCCACTCTAGCCGCCAGAAGATCATCCACGGCCGCGACCATGCTGTAGTTGACGCCAAACCATAGGGCGCCGCCGAGTGAAATCAACCCGGCCAACAATAGAAACGTATACCAGGCCGTGAGGCGAAACTCGATGGAACGGCGGCGTCTCAGGGCTCAACCTCCTTGATGCAAAACCCGATACCTCGAACCGTGTGGATCAGCCGCGCTTCCCCGGGTGCTTCGATTTTCCGGCGCAGCGAGCTGACGAAGGCATCGACCGTGTTGAAGCCGACATCCGACTCACCTCCCCAAACGGTGTCGATGAGCGAATCCCGCGGGACAACTCGCCCGGCCCGGCGCATGAGCATCTCAAGAACCTGGAACTCTCGAGGTGTGAGCATGACCTTGCGCTCACCGCGTTGAACGTCATGGGAGGCCGGATTGAGCGTTAGATTGTTGACTTCCAGCAGTACGCCTTTCGCAATTGGGCCTCTTCTGGCAACAGCCCGGATGCGAGCGAGTAATTCCTCGAAAGCAAACGGCTTCGTCAGGTAATCATCCGCGCCCGAGTCCAGTCCATGCACCACGTCGCGCGGTGTATCCTTCGCCGTTAACATCAGAATGGGCGTGCGATTTCCCTTTTGGCGGAGGCGTTTGGCGAGTTCAAAGCCACTCACCACCGGCAGGAGGACATCGAGAATAATGACGTCGTAGGCGCGGACCTGGGCGAAATCCAGCCCTTCGCGCCCGTCCGAAGCCACGAAAACACGGTGTCCCTCTCCGCCGAGACCGCGCTCCAGGAGCGCCGCCATACGCACGTCATCCTCGACAACGAGAATCTCCATAGCCGCCCTTAATTTATCGTATGGGGAGCTTTCTGAAGATTTTCTGAAGGACTGCCGGAACTCCCTTGCGGAAATTCGCCGTAGCCGCTGGCGAAGCTGGCGTGGGTTTCGACAGCGCCAGGGGGCGAGGCCAAGTTTCAGACTACCTGGTTCGCAAAGCCCGGGGCTCGGCCGGTTCACGGGCGTCCGGCGCAGAAGTCTCGCCCAGATCTGGCGGAAGCGCTTCAACCTCCTCGGATGCCCGCCCAAACCGAATCTCCAGCAGGGTATTCTTCGGGAACTCCAGTTCGTCGGCCTTGCGGACGAGGTTGAAGTAGATCGAGTTTGCCGCCCCCCAAATCCCTATCGGTCCAGCGGCGGCGGGTGCGCTGAGGGCAGCGGCGCTTCCGAGGATCCCGAACCCGGACCAGCCAGGAGCACTTCCCTGAACGGTTGTTGTGGGGGGAGCGCCATCATCCCCGTCGGGGACAGCGGTCATCTGGACTGCTACCGAGACTGCCGGGGCGATGAATCTCTTCGCTGACGGCGCCACCCGAGCACCGCCTTCGGTGTCGAGATCCATGCGGGACCGGCTATCCACTTCGACCGCTGCAAGACTGCCGCTCACAATTTGGGTCAGCCCTGAAGGCATCTCGATTTTCGTGAAGCGAAAGCGCAGTCTTCCATCGCGGCCGAAGCGGCGCGCCGGCTTGACTTGAGTGACCTCGCCCGCCAAGGTCACACCTTCGGGAAGCAGTAAGTCGCCCTCCGGCGAGAAAAGCGGCTTTGTGATGACGGCCTTGACAGGCGAGCCCACTTCGGCGGTTTCGGAACTGATCGCTTGGAGTAGACGCGCCTGCACAATCGAGTCGGGCGGCGGAAGCGAAGCGAGGCGCTGGAGGTTATCGACCTCCAAATCCGCTCTTCCGAAGTCCAATGGCTCCTCAAGAACAGCTGTGAACTGAGTTCCGGGCCGAAGATTCTGTTGGCCGAATGGCCAATAGGGCAAGAATACGTTCTGCACCCACCGCCATCTACCGCCGCCGATCCTTCTAGCCTTCTTGGGGGTTCCGGCAGACGCCTTGCCCGCGTCCTTCGAACGGAGCGCTCGGACAACTTCATTGTTCGTGGCAGTGCTCTTGATCTTGCTCCTCGCCGAGGCGACGATCCCGCTGTTGTTCTTTTGGCTGGCGTGGTTTTCGCCGGCGCCCGCGGTTAATCGAATCACTGAGGGCGTGCCCATAGTTACCGAGGTCTTCAAGGGCAGCTGCGTGCCGTCGTCAAGAACCAATGTTGAAAACTCAACGAGGGCTTGTTTTTTGATTCTCAATTGGCCGCGTGTGTACGTTTTCGCACGCTCCTTGCCCGATGCTCCCAGAACGCTGCGCACTCGTCCAAGGACGGTAGCGCCGGCCGGCACGACTTCGCGATCGTATACATGCAGGGGATGAGCCAGCTTCCCACGAACCGGTTGTCCTTCACGGATTGGTGTCCTTTCCTCCAGCTCAATGCGAATCGGTGAGCCGGCTTGGACCGAGAGGACGATTTCCTGTGTATCTCGTGAGATCTCGCTTGGGGCCCCAGAAACGAAGCAGACGGTCGAACTGCCAACAATCAAGAGAAACTGGCGAAGTGTGGCTCTCGTGAACATAGCGAACTCCTCTTGCTCAGTGGTCGCCTGGCGGTGCGTGAAAAGACTTCGGCTCCGTGAGCGCTTGCCCTTACTCGCGCGCTTCCTCTCTCTCCACTGTTGTAGCCAGCAGCCTGCCGCCCGAGACCTGCACAGCCGCCTCGACCAGTTGGCCGGCCTGGGGACGGGGAAGGTCCTTGAATTTCGTCTGGCCGTCCCAAGCGATTGTCAGGGGACCGATGGTGAATGTCTGCGCCGCGGTGTCAACTGTGCCAATCACTCCACCCACCTCGGGGCCGGCGTCCTTTTCGTCACTCACCTCAATCAGTGTGGCCTGGATGGAGCCATCCAGACTTGCCACCGCCTCCACCTCGACAACAGTGCCGATTTTCAGGTCAGAGACGTTGGTGAAATTTTCGTCGTCAGTTTCGATCTTGGCGCCACGCGCCTCGAAGCTCACGATCCCACCGAACAATTCGATCCTTGTGCCATTGACGGCGGAAATCGCACCTTCCAGGTCAATCTTCTCCTGGGCACGAACCTGCGTTGGTGCAATGAGCGCGAGGCCCGCCAGCGCCCCCAGAACGGGCATTCTCAGGAGTCTCATAAAGATCTCACCTCCGTCTGAGTTATTCCGCGGACTCCGCCGCTTCGGACTCAATCAAGAACCACTGTAGCCTCGAATCCTGAGGATTCTCTGAAGACAGGGTGCCGCCCCAGGGGGGGACTCTTGGCCTTGCATGACGTGCTGGCGAAACGGCGACCACTCCCTGAACATCTGCTGTAAAGTTTCTCACTTCAGGATTCATTCACATTCCCGATCTAACCTCCTTGAGAGCGGTGCGTTTCCGGCCCGGCGCCGCAGAAACAAAATTGACATCCAAGGAGAGGAATGACAATGGGGAATGCGATTCGTTACTACGTGATAGCAGTGGCGATCAGTCTGACGATCGCCGCCGGGAGCAGCACAGCGGACGAGCCGCTGTCTGTCCACAAACTGGACGAAGAGAAAGGCGTCCGCTCGGGCCGCTTCTGCACCACCGCTGCCCTATTACAGTTCTCGGCCTGTAAGAACGAAGTCGCCGACGACAACTTGACGGCCCGCGCGTTCTGTACGAACGTCTCGGATGATCAAGATCGAGAGGATTGCCTGCAAGAGGCAAGGTCAACACAAGCCGACGACGGAATGCGTTGCCACAACCAGCTCCGGGCCCGTCGAGATCTGTGCCAGAAGCTGGGTGAGGGCCGCTATGACCCGGACTTGGACCCTGACCTGTTCGATGACGACGTCGCCAACCCGACGAGCCCAAACCCATACTTTCCGCTCACGGTCGGAAACAAATGGACCTTTGAAGGCGGTGACAACGAGGTTTCTACCGACGAGGTTCTCGACAAGACCAAACTCATCGAAGGAGTTACTTGCCTCGTCGTACGAAACGTTGCTTCTCGGGGTGGTCGGATCATCGAGGTAACCGACGACTGGTACGGTCTGCGCAAGAACCGTGATGTGAACTACTGCGGCGAGCAGGTGCAGAATTTTGAGACCTTTGCGGGCGACGATCCCGCGGAACCGGAGTTGATCGACACCGGAGGCTCTTTCAAGGCCGGCAGGCAGGCCATGCCAGGCTTGATCTTTCCCGGCTTTCCTACAGTCGGACTCGTCTACCGTCAGGAATGGGCGCCCGGTGACGCTGAGGATGTCGCGGAAGTCGTCTCAATCAATTACGGATTCGGCGCTGACCGGAAGCTCGATGAACATATGCTGCCGGCACTCGCCAAGCTGCTTTGCTCGAATGACTGTGTGGTCACACGCGACTACTCACCTATTGAGCCCGGAGCCTTCGCCTTCAAGTTCTACGCCCGCGGGCTTGGGATGTTCTACGAAGTGGCGGTGGATGAAGAAGGCAACGTAGAGGTCTTCCAACTCGTTGCTTGCAACTTTGATGCCCGCTGTTCGCGTTTGCCGGCCCCGTAACGCAAGCCTACGACGAGCAAGGAGGTGAAGAACCGTTGTTGGACGTCTCACGAACAGACCGATTGCACAACGAATGTCTGGGACAGTCCACTGATATGGTGTGAACCTGTCAAGTTTAGACGCGACTGTCCGGGTGCGACGGCGTGGGATGCTGCGACAACGCCGCGGGTGCTGCGGACGGAAGGCGTGAAGAGAGGGCTGAA
>Ga0187893_10002333_pt1 | contig 42012 bp, 29 predicted proteins | sample MA1701074metaG_FD_139574 | JGI IMG/M metagenome (GOLD analysis project Ga0187893, IMG submission 139574) | White microbial mat communities from a basaltic lava cave in the Kipuka Kanohina Cave System on the Island of Hawaii, USA - MA170107-4 metaG ...
ATCGATTTCCGGGAACTTCGGCTTCAGCCTGTTGCCCACGGGGCAGCCGGGCGTGGCGGCCAGCGGCAGCGGGCTGGCCACGATGCTGCTGGGTTTCCCTACCGGATTCTCGACACGGGAGACACAGCTTCTGGACCGCTCAAGCTGGTACCTGGCGGCGTTTGCGCAGGACGACTGGAGCGTGCGCAAAGACCTGACTTTGAATTTCGGGCTGCGCTGGGAGACGGATACTCCGATCACGGACGCCAACGATCGCGTGAACGGTTTTGACACGACGGCGATCAATCCGGTTTCCGGGACGCCCGGAGTGGTCAGGTTTGCCGGCATTGGCGGGTGGCGCACCAAGCCCTACGACACGGACTGGAACAATTTCGGGCCGCGTTTCGGCTTCGCCTGGAAGCCGTTCGGATCCGCCAGCATGGTGATACGCGGCGGATACGGCATCTTTTTTGCGCATCCGTTCGACCGCGGCGCGCCGACAACCGCTTCGCTGGGCTTTGAACTGTCGGCAAATCTGAACACGCCCGATAACGGCATCACGGCTCCGTTTTTGCTGCGGGATGGCGTGCCTGGGCTCTCGCTTCAGGCTCCGGTGCTCAATGATTCCTTTGGCGCGGTGGCGGTAGGGCGCAATCCGAACACGGCGGTGACGTTTTATGAATCGGACCGGCGCACGGGTTATTCACAGCAGTTCAACTTCGGCATTCAGCGGGAATTCGCCGGGTCGATGGTCGTGGACGTCAGCTACCTGGGAAACCTGTCGCGGAAACTGGCCAGTCCGAACCTATCGATGAACCAGGTTCCCAGCGGGAGGCTCGGCCCCACTACAGCGCAGCGCGACCGGCCGTTTCCGCAATTCACAAATGTCTCGATCGGCATTCCCGCGATGGGCGTTTCCAGCTATCATGCGGGCGTGGTGCGGTTTGAGAAGCGTTTTTCGGGCGGGTTGAACGTGTTGAGCACTTACACCTGGTCGAAGTTTTTGAATAACACCGATGAAGGCGGGGCGAGTTTGGGAGATGAAGGGAACACGTATTCGAATTTCTACAACCGGCGCCCTGACTGGGGGCCGAGTGAAAATGACATACGGCACCGGTTTACGTGGAGCTCGGTGTATGAATTACCCGCGGGCAAGGGCAGGCGCTGGTTGAGCGCGCATCCGGCGCGGCATGTGTTGGGAGACTGGTCGATTGGCTCGCTTGTGACGATACAGTCGGGGCCGCCTTTCACGATTGGGACGCAAGTGAACACGACGAACGCGTTCGCGGCGGGCGGGTTGCGGGCGGATGTGGCGGGCGATCCGGCACGGCCGGCGGGAGCGCACCGGCTGGAGCAATGGTTCAACACCGGGGCATTCCAACAGCCAGCGCAGTTTATGTTCGGCAATCAAGGAATAGGATTGCTGCGCTCGGACGGGGATGTGCTTTTCGACTTTTCCGTGCTGCGGAATTTCTGGATCCGTGAGTCGATGCGGCTGCAATTCCGCGGAGAATTTTTCAACGCTTTGAACCATCCGAACTTTGGGACGCCAGGGCGGACGCTGGGTGCGCCGGGGTTCGGCGTAGTTGCTGGGGCGGGTCCGGGGCGGCGAGTGCAGTTTGGCATGCGGATGACATTCTGACGTTGTAACGTAGGGCGTGATACCCTCGCCTTGTATAGGAGTACTCATGACAACCAGAAGAACTGCAATGCTCTTGGGCGGCACGGCATCGGCGCACTGGCTGGGCGTTGGTGCGTGGGCCGCCGAGTTTTGGAATGAGAAAGATCCGGCGCAATGGTCGGAGAAAGACATCCAGCGGCTGATGAGCCGGTCGCCGTGGGCCAAAGAAGTGCGCGTTGAGATGGGCATGGGGGCCATGGGAGGCGGAGGTATGGGCGGCGGGCGCCGTGGCGGCGGAGGCGGCGGGATGGGCGGCGGCGGCGGAATGCCCGGTGGCGGAATGCCCGGCGGGGGCGGAGGCGACATGGGCGGCGGTGGCGGACCCGGAGGCGGCGGCATGGGCCCTGGCGGTGGCGGCATGGGCGGCCCTGGTGGGGGAATGGGTGGTCCGCCGGAGATCAAAGCTCTGGTTCGCTGGGAGACGGCCGTGCCACTGCTGGCGGCATCCAAAAGACAATTGGGACCAGAGGTGGCCGAACACTACCTCATCAGCGTCAGCGGCTTGCCGATGATGGGGGGCGGCCAGCGGCCTGGCGGACAGCGCCCTGAAGGCGCGCAACCCGTTGACCCGGCCGCCCGGCAGAAGCAGGAGGAAGCGCGGCGGGCCGAGATGGTGGAGCGGCTCAAGACGGCCACACAGATACAGCGCAAGGGGAAAGACCCCATTCACCCGGCGAGGGTCCAGGTGGCGCAGGCGCAGCGGCTGATGCTGTTTCTGTTTCCTCACACCACGCAGCCGATCAAGGCTGAGGATAAAGAAGTCACGTTTCTCACCAAGATGGGACCTATGGAGCTGAAGGTGAAGTTTGCTCTCAAGGACATGATGTACAAGGGACAACTGGCCCTATAGCGAGTTGAGAAACAATGGGAGCGGGTGCCGTGCAGTTTTCCACAACTGCTCTGCAACATCGCGCGAGGAAAAGGGTTATATAAGAGATAAGGGGAAATATGCACGCTCCAACTCCGCTCGTTCTTGCGATGCTGACGGTTCCGGCTCTTCTGGCCCAGCAGGCTTTGCCGCCGGTGGTCAACCCGCGTGGAGTCATCAACGCGGTGACCATGCAACCGGCGCCTTCTTCGATTGCCCCTGGCGCGATCCTAATGATTCAGGGACTGAATCTGGGACCCGCCGGCGGCGCCACGGCAAACGCGGCCCCACTCAGCACGCAATTGGGCGAGGTGGAAGTTCTGATCAACAACCGGGCCGCGCCGTTGTTCTCGGTGAGCGCTTCCCGCATCATCGCTCAGGCGCCATGGGAGACACCCAATGGCCTGGCGCAGGTTGTCGTGCGCCGCAATGGAGTCACCAGCCGCGCCGCGCGGATTAACGTATTGAATCCGCTGCCGGCAGTGTACACGAAGGACAACAAAGGCTACGGAGAACTGGCCGGCACACTGAGCGGACGCAGGCTGACTTTTTCCGCATCGGGATTGGGCATCACCGAGCCTCGCCTGGGTAATGGAGAAACGGCTTCAGCCGATTCCACCGTGCGCCCGCGCGGCGCCGTCGATGTGCACGTCGGCGGACTGCGGGTGGAAGCCGACGTGAAGGCTTCCGACAAGCGTGTCGGTGAGTTTGACATCACCATCGAAGTACCGGAATCGGCGCAGCCCGGCGATATCGTGACTGTCGAAGCCGCCAACCGTCTCGCCAACCTGGCCACCTGGAGGTTGGCCAGGGCTGCTGAAGTCAAATTCCTGCCGTTTCCCTCCGGGACGCCGGAGCTGCGAGCTATGCAAAGCTCGGATTTGCGCGGGGGGTTCCTGCTGGCAAGCGGCGCCAGAAACAGTGACGGCTGCTGGCCAACTATTCTGATCGATCTCCCGGCGGGCAAGCTCAGCCCGGTCAGCGAATGTCTCGCGGCCGCCAATCCCAACGCCTTGACCCCAACCGTGGCGGCAGTAAACGGAGCGGCGCTGGCCGCCTTCGTCGGACCGGCGCAAGGGGGAGCGAGCGGCGTCAGCTCGAAGATCGCCCTGTTTCAACCCACGAATCCTCTGCCAATGACCGTGGACCTTCCCGGTAACGCAACGGCCCTTGTCAGCGCGGGATCCGGAACGTATGCGGCAGTGCTGGCCGGAACACCTCCTCAAGTGGCTACTATCAATTCGGTTTCCGGTGAAGTGCAGATGGCGCAAGGCGGAGCCGGCGGATTGGGCGGCGCCGGCGGCGGCCTCCCTGGCGGCGGCGGGGCCGGTGGCGGCGGCATCAACGTCGCCAATCTCAATATCGATTTGGGCGATGGGATCAACAAGGTTCTCACTCCCGCTATTAACATGGGCCAAGGTCAACTCCTCGTGATTGTAGGCGACGATACCAACGACCCCAAGAAAGCCAAAGTGGCGGTGTTGAACAATCAGGGCGCAGTCACGGGATCCCGGGATTTCGCCGATGGGTGGCTGCCGATCGTGAATCCGCTGGCGCCGCAAGGCGGGCAGGGTGGACAGGGCGGACAGGGTGGGCAGGGCGGTCCTGGCGGACCTGGCGGACCTGGAGGAGCGGGGGGACCGGCAGGTCCCGGTGGCCAGGGTGGGGTTCAGAATCGTGTCACCACTTTCAACGACGGCCAGACCCGCACTCTCTATGTCATGTCCCGCAAAGTCGATAACTCGGGGCATGGCATGAGCGCGTTTCTGCCGAACGAAGTCCGAACCCTCCCCACACCGGACGGCAGGTTCCTCGCCACCTGTACCAATAACCCGCAGGTTTTGAATATTGAGACTTCACGGCGCATCGCCCTGCTGAGCGCCAACTCACACTCACGCGAATTTCAGCGGCTCTGCTCGGCAATCTCGTTTCTCGTTCTCGACCTGGCCACCGGACAGTTTACCGCCGTCGATCTGCCCGGCCAAGGTCAGATCAATGCCACCGATAACGTGAGCGATCTGAACGATTTTCTCCTCGCCCCCAACACGACGGGCGACACGCTCTTTGCGCTTGACGGGGTCAATATTTCGGCCTTCCGATTTGATCTGCCGCAGGGCGTAACGGCCGTCACCAATCTCGTGGTTGTGCCCGCGATGGAGTTGGCCATTGCCACCGCGCGCAACCGCCAGCCAAATGATGCCGGCTTTGTCGTCTTTGATATCGAGCGCATCGAAACCCGCCATTTGCCGCTTCCGGATGGCTTCGCCAACGCCCTGCTCGCCGGGGTCCTCCCGGCCACGCGGAAGGTAGTGGCTCGCGGCACCAGAACCGGCAATAGCGGCTCGCAGTTCCTCATCTACGACCTGTTCACCGGAGAGATGTCACTCCCCGACAACCCTCCCGGGGTGGCCTTTGTCGGCGCCGTGCCGGCGCAACAGCCGCAGCCCGGGCAAGGTGGAGGCGTACAGCCGCAACAGGCCGCGCCGCCGATGCAACGCGTCAACTCCAAGGCGAATACCATCGAGGCGGTCACGTTCGGCGCTGACCGCCGCCAGAATGGCGCGATGCTTATTCGCGTGCACTGAGCCGGGAGGAAGCCGTTCGCGGCGGAAAAAACATAACCCCTCTTCAGCCGAGGGCGGCCCGGCCAAAGAGGGGGCGTTTGGCGATTTGAACGAAACCTCGAATTCAGGCTTCCCGTTCCTCGTCCCGGAATCTCTGGGCGATTCCAGGGGCCAAAAGGCAGAATCCACCGATGGTATGGCGTAGCACAATTTGTGAGGAATCAGAGGGATCCAGGAAAGCGACACTCAGCATGACGCCGATGCCGAAGGAGATGGAAAGCGAACAAATGGCGGGGCTACGGAAGATTTTGGCTAGTACCTTTGTCATAGTGGTTCTCTATCTTTGATGATAAAAGTACTATAGCGGCTGTGGAATCAGGCAAATCGCTTGCCCAGAGGCTTTGATGCTTCCTAGCACCTACTAGTCCTTCACCCAGTGGAGTACTAGAAGCGTTTCATTCTGGATCGGATCTTCTTTGCCAGTTTCTCAATATCCTCAGTCTTTTTAATCAGTTGAACACTAAGGATGTGACGGTCGTTTTTCTCGAGCTCGATCTTTAGCTCTTCGGCAAGACGTAAGAGTTCACCGGCGTCCTTAAGACTGGCTTTGTGGTCGGCTTTGAGGATCTCCTCAGATTGCAGGCGTCCGTCCGGCAGACGCGGGGGCTGGTCGCGTTCGGGACGGCCGGGAGGGTTCTGGGCGGCGAGCAGGCAAACCAGCAGAAGGAGAACTGATAGAAAGATTTGGCACTTACGCACAGCTATTGCACCTCGCATTGCTATCATATCTCTGAATGAGGCAAGTAAACATCGGAGTTGTCGGTCTGGGGAATGTGGGGCTGGGGACATTGGCGATTCTGGCGGAGAATTCCGCAGCCATCGAACATAAACTCGGGTTTCGATTGAATGTGAAAGCAGTTTGCAGCCGGAGCGTCCATGGCAAGCAATTGCCGGCGTCGCTGGATTCAGCCGTGAGGAAATCGGATTGGCGGGAGCTGGCGGCCGATCCGGAAATCGACATCATCGTGGAGCTGATTGGCGGCACCGATGCAGCCAAGGAGTTGATTGAAGCTTCGATTGAGGCGAAGAAATCGGTTGTTACAGCCAACAAGGAATTGATGGCGCTTGAGGGGGCCGAAATCTGGGACCGTGCCATCAAGGCGGGGATCAATCTGGCGATGGAAGCGAGCGTGGCGGGTGGCATTCCGATCCACGCAGTGCTGCGCGAGGGGATTACGGGAGATCGCGTCATCGCGCTACAAGGAATATTGAACGGGACCAGCAACTATATACTGACGGAAATCGAGCAGCATGGTTCCGATTTCGCCGCGGTTTTAGCGGAAGCGCAAAGGCTGGGATACGCCGAGGCGGATCCCAGCGCGGACATCGACGGCTATGATGCGCGATCGAAGCTGGCAATTTTGGCGGCGCTGGCATTTGGGGAAAGGATAGTTCCCGCCGATATACATACGGAAGGGATACGCCGCATCGGACCCGAAGATTTTCAGTACGCGCACCGGCTGGGGCACACGATCAAGCTGCTTTGTTCGGCCCGGCGGGCGGATGGAGGATTGTTCCTTTCGGTCCGGCCGGCGTTGGTTGCGCAGACTACGATCCTGGCAAGCGTACAGGGCGCGTATAATGCGATCTGGGTGCGTGGCCATTATGGGCAGGACACTTTTTACTATGGGCGGGGCGCGGGTCCGAGTCCGACGGGAGTTGCAGTGGTGAGCGATTTAATGCGAGTTGCCCGGGAGATTCGATACGGCAGTCCGGAGCGTGTCTCGCCGTTCGCGCATGAGCGGCTGGAGGCGAACCCTCCGCTGCCTGTGAGCTTGGAGCGCAGCGCATATTACCTGCGGTTCCGCGTGGATGACCGGCCGGGGATCATCGCCGCGCTTGCGGGGATTCTGGCGAAAAAGCGCATCAGCCTTGATGCGGTGCTGCAATTGCCGAGCGCAACCAAACACAATCTTCCTTTCGTGATCACGCTGGAGCCTTGCCGGGGGCAGGATGTTCAGGAAGCGATCGCGCAGATGGCGCAACTCGATTTCATGGTGGAGCCGCCGCTGGCGCTGCCGATGGAGAAGCCTTTATGATACTGATTCTCGCTTTTTTACTTACCTTTAACGCGTGGCCGCAGGCGGCTACAAACGCCAATTCCGGTTACAAGACGAAAGAGGGCCGCGAACGAGTGGCCAAAACGCTGGCGGCGAGCGACCGCGATGGCCGCCAGAAACCGAAAGAACTGGTGGCGGCCATGAATCTCAAGAAGGGCGAAACCGTGGTGGACCTGGGAACCGGAGTCGGCTACATGCTGCCCTACTTGAGCAAAGCGGTCGGAAAATCGGGCAAAGTGATTGCGCAGGATATCTTCGAAGACTTTCTCAAACAGGCCAGGGAGGCAGCGGCGAAAGGCGATCTGACCAACGTCGAATTCCTGCACGGCGGCGATAAGGATCCGAAACTGGCCCCGGATTCGGCCGATGTCGTTTTCACGCTGGACGCCTATCACCATTTTGACTTCCCGGATTTGATGCTGGCCTCGATTTCCAGGGCGCTGCGATCGGAGGGGCGCCTGGTGGTCGTCGATTTTTACAAGAGCGGTTTTCGCGATCCGAACCATATCCGGCTCGACCTGGACGATGTAGTGAAAGAAGTGGAATCGAACGGCTTCCGGCTGGTTACAAAATCGGATCACCAGCCGGGCGTGCAATACATCGCCGTGTTCAAGAAGAAGTAGCTCCGTCATGCTTTCGGTGGAACACAAACAACTGCGCCCGGGCGCCGCGCTGATTACGGTGAGTGGAAGAATGATGCTGGGCCAGGACAGCGAGCGGCTGGACCAACTGGTTGGCGAACTGCTAATGCAAGGGTACCGCGACATCGTCATAGACCTTGAGGGTCTAACGCACATCGACAGCACGGGCATCGGCCGGTTTATCGCCAGTTATAACCGCGTGATGCAGGTTCCGGGGGCCAGCATGAGGCTGGCGGCGGCGGGCGGCGCCGTACGGGCGGCGTTCCGCGTAACGCGGCTTGATACGGTGTTTCCTTTTTTTGAGTCGGTGACGGAGGCGTCCGCTTGACCCTTGACGCCGTCTGAGCCCTCTGCTGTCATGGCGGGAAGAGGTTCCCCCATGACTAGGAGAATTGCAATCCGTGGCGTCATTTTGGTCCTGGGTATCGCCCTAACCGGAACCGTAAACGCACAAAACCGTCTGCTCAGTTCGGGCGCCGCGGTTACTTTCAGCTACCCCGCAATCAGCTCGCCGACGCTTTTCGCCGGCAACAACGGGTTTCGCATTGTAGTGCCGGAAGGCGCAAGCCGTCTCGAAGTTCGCGTGCAGGTACCCTCGTCCGTCCAGCTTGCGATCGGGCTGCGGTTCGGCAGCGATTTTCCAGGCACTCGCTTTGATGTGGACCACGGCGGCATCGTAGGCGAAAACCCCGTAGTCGTGACCACGACTTCCGGCCCGCCGTTGCGCACTGGAACTTATTACATCGGCCTTGCAGTGCTGTTCTCCCCGGGGACGATATCGGGATCGATCACGGCCACGGTATCGACGGCTCCGGCGTCAGCGCCCGCGATCGGGACGTCCGGCAGTCTCGATTTCGGCAGCGTGGCCGTGGGACAGAGCAGCGAGATGACGCTCACGATCCGCAACACGGGAACCGCGGCGCTGACCGTCAACACGCTTTCGATCTCGACGGCGCAGTTTCGTGTTGTTTCAACGGTGACGCCTTTTACGGTAGCGGCCGCGGGCTCGCAGAACGTGACCCTTCGATTCCAGCCCTCCTCGGCAGGTTCTCATACGGCTATGCTGACCATCGGAAGCAACGATCCCGCGCGGGCTAACGTCACCGTGACGCTAGCCGGCCAGGCCGCGGCGGCGGCAACGGCGGCTGTCGCTGTGTCGGTGACCAGCCTGGCCTTCAGCGCTAATACAGGAGCGACGCCGGCAACGCAAACGTTCACCGTGCGCAATAGCGGAGCAGGGACGTTGAATTATCAGATCACGGCGAGTCAGCCGTGGCTTTCCGTATCGCCATCCACAGGCAGTTCCGCGGGAGCTGCAAATACAGTAACCGCCGCGGTGAACACGGCGGGGCTCGGGGCGGGGACGCACGACGGAGAAATCCGTGTCTCCGCGGCGGGGCCCGGGACAACGCCATTGGCGGTTGCCGTGCGGCTCACGCTCAATGAGCTAAGGATCGTATCGGCAGCCAGCTTTGCGGCGGGCGCCGCGCTTGCGCCAGATTCTATTGGCTTGGTTTCGGCGCCGGAGCTGGCAGCCGCTGCCGCGGTGGCGTCTCCGGTACCACTCCCTGCGCTGCCCATTCCCACCACACTTGGGGGAGTTACGGTCACGATTCGAGACAGCACGGGCACGGAGCGGCCGGCCGCGGTGTTTTCCGTCGCGGTGGACGAGGTTCGATATCTTGTGCCGCGGGAAACCGCTGCCGGTCCCGCCACGTTGACGGTAATCAGCCGCGGGCGCGTTACCGGAGCGGGCCCTGTTGCGATTGAAACGGTCGCGCCCGGGCTCTTCTCGGCGGACGGCAGCGGCCGGGGCGCCGCGCTGGGAGCCGCTTTGCGCATCAAGTCCGACGGCGCGCAGACAGTGGAGTCCATCTTCCGGTGCACGGAGACGGGTGGTTCGTGCGAGACTGCGGCCATCGATCTGGGACCGGAAGGGGATCAGGTGGTGCTGCTGTTATTCGCGACGGGCATTCGCGCACACAGCGGGCTGGGGGCTGTTGCGGCGTCCATCGGAGCAGACCCCGCGGAGGTACTGTCGACAGTCCCGCTGGCGCAGTTCTCCGGGGTCGATCAAGCCAATGTCCGGCTGTCACGCGCGCTGACCGGGCGAGGAGAGATCAACGTGACGCTGACCGTAGATGGCCGAGTTTCCAATATGGTCACGATACGGGTTCAATAGAGCGGACCGCGAGACGCCATGTGATATAGTTCCCACAATCGGGGGTTTGCGACGGTCAGCCGGTCCAGATCAACTAGTGGGGGTGGCTATGTCTACTGTTTCCAGACTGACTCCGATTGCAATACTTGTTTCGGCAGTTTTTGCCCAGACCGATCGCGGCCTGATCAGCGGCACGGTACAGGACACTTCCGGTGCTTCGGTTCCGGGCGCCAAAGTAACGGCGACCAGCACCGCCACCAACGTTGCGTTCTCCACGGAAACCACCAGTTCCGGGGATTTCACAATCCCCAGCATGCCGGCCGGCGCCTACCAGTTGCGGATTGAGAAGCAAGGGTTCAAGGCGGCGGTACGTTCCGAGGTCATTGTGAGCGCCGGGGGCGCGGTGACAGTGAACGCCGTGCTCGAAGTGGGGGCGGTAAGCGAATCCGTGCAGGTAGCGGCGACCTTGGACCTGTTGCAAACCACCACGGCGAAGGTCTCCACAGCGGTTTCCAACAAGCTGGTGGATGAGCTGCCGCTGGTGGTCGGCGGAGCGATGCGCGGCGCGTTCAGCCTTGCCGTGATTACTCCGGAAGCTAATTCGCCGGAGGATAAGGGATTTAACATCGGCGGCGGCCAGGGCGGGGCCTACGGGGCCACGCTCGATGGCGTTTCCATTCTCACTGCTCGTTTCAATTCCGTGGAATGGGCCAATGTGAATACGCCGTCGGTGGAAGCGATTACGGAATTCGCAGTGGAGACGAATGGGTTTAAGGCCGAATACGGCCGCGCGCAAGGCGGGATGATTACGTTTTCCTCGAAATCCGGCACCAACGAACTGCATGGAAACGCCTATGAGTTTCTTCGCAACGACGCGCTGGACGCGCGCCGGTTCTTCGAAGACCAGAAGGGCAAGTACAAGCAGCACGACTTCGGTTGGAGCGTGGGCGGACCGGTGTGGATTCCGAAACTATACAACGGGAGAAACCGAACGTTCTTCTTCACCGCGGGCGAATGGTTCCGCAACCGCGTGGGTGCATCGAGCGGCAGATTTAGCGTGCCGGCGCCGGAGATGTACCAGGGCGATTTTCGCAATTGGGTGGATAACAACGGCAGACGGCTGCCCATCTACGACCCTTCGACCACGCGGCCCAACCCGGCGGGGGCTGGGTTCATCCGCGACCCGTTCGCTAACAACCTGATCCCGCAGGCGCGTTTTTCCACGCTGGCGCGCAACTACGTGCGCGAGGTTGGCAACATTGCGTTTCCAAACAACGGCGCTGCTCCGGGGACCAGCGATTACGTGCGTCAGAATTACATCAATAATAGGGGTACGTCACTTGATCCGTGGACAAAGTTCAGCGCGAAGGTGGATCACAACTTTGGCCAGAACGATCGGGTGAACTTCCTTTACAACTACGGGCTGCACGACACCAAGCCTGGGGCGGAAGGATTTCCCGGATTGCCGGGGCCTCTTAACGTGAATCGCATCGACACGCAAAAGAGCCATGTCTACCGCGCGACCTACGACAAAGTGCTCACGCCGACGATTGTGAACCACATGTTCGGCGGAGTCAATTTCTGGAAGGAAGCTCATTTTGCAACAACGCTCGACGGCAATTGGGAACAGAAGGGAATCTGCCTGAAAGGTTCCTGGGACTGCAACCGGAACCTGCTACGCGTGGATTTTTCCGACTACAGCAGTTGGGTGGCTTCCGCCTACGACGGTTCGGAGAACTTCGTCTTTTCTTTTGGTGACGATATCACCATCACGAAAGGTAAACACACGCTGAAGGCGGGTTACCTGTGGGAGCGGCTCCACTATAACGGGTTCGGCCAGCAGACCATAGGCGGCCTGGTGCGCGGGGACCGGCGTAGCACGAGCATTCCGAATAACAACAACCTCAACACTGGTGGCGGCAACGGGTTTGCTTCGTTTCTGCTCGGGCAGTCGTTTTCCGGCGGAACGGAGAATGATCGTTTCGTCGGCCAGCAGTGGCGCAGTCACGCCTGGTACTTGCAGGACGATTTTAAAGTGACGCCGCGGTTGACGTTGAACCTGGGTGTCCGCTATGAGTTCACGCTTCCTCCGGTGGAGCAGAACGACAAATGGAGCGATTTCGCGCCCACGCTTGCCAATCCGCGGGCCGGCGGATTGCCGGGCGCGCTAAAGTTCGCCGGATTCGGCGCGGGACGTGAAAATGCTCGCGCGATCACGCCGGCGTGGTTCGGAGGCATCGGGCCGCGCTTTGGACTGGCTTATGCACTGAATCAGAAGACGGTAGTGCGCGCCAACGCCAGCCGGAGCTTCGGCGTAGTAAAAACGGTGACGGGGAGCACACACTTTGAGGGCGCGGTTCTGATCTTCCGCCCGACCAGCCTGGATAACGGCGTCACGCCGTCGTTTCTGTTTGACCAGGGGCTGCCTCCATACACGCGTCCTCCGGTGGTCGATCCCAGCTTCTCCAACGGCAACAACACCGCTTATTGGGATAACGAAGCGGTGCGCCTGCCGGAGAATTATCAATGGACGCTATCGATCCAGCGCCAGCTTTCAAACACGATGGTGCTGGAAACAAGCTACAACGCGACGATCGGCGCGCACCTGGTGGCGGGGTTGAAGCGCTACAACCAGTTGCCGTTCAGCGTCTACCAGCGCTACGGCCGGGATCTGCTGGCGACCAACGTCAACTCGCCGGCGGCAATTGCGGCGGGTATCCGCCGCCCCTACGCCAATATCGATTGCGACTTCAGCCAAACCTGCGCGCCGGTGAGCGTGGCGCAAGCGCTGCGCCCATTTCCGCAGTTCCTGAATATCGAAACCGGTTCCGGCGCCGGCGATAAAAGCGGCCATTCGAGCTATCACGCCTGGGTGCTCAAACTCGAGCGGCGTCATTCGTCGGGCTTAACGATGCAAGGTTCGTACGTATTCTCGAAGTTGATCACCGACGCCGATAGCTACGATGGCGACAACAGCGCCATGGATCACTATAACCGGCGGCTGGAGAAATCGATCGGCGAATACGACATGACCCACGCCGTGAAAATGACCTATGTGTACGATCTGCCGTTCGGCAAAGGGCGCAGATGGATGCAAAGCGGTCCGCAAAGCTGGGTGATCGGCGGATGGCGCATCGCGGGAACGCATTTCTATAACAGCGGCTTTCCGCTGCCGCTCGGAAACAGCAACAACTACCTGATCTTCAACGGGCGGGGCTCGGCCACAATTACGACGCATGAGGGCTGGATTGCGCAGCACACCAACGCCGACTGGAAAGGCAGCAGCCGTTTCTTCCAGCCGGCGGCGTTCTTCGGTCCGCAGCCATTGGACCGCCTGGGCAACATGACCCGCTACAATCCGAAGGTGCGGCAGGCTTGGAACCTGGCGGAAAACTTTTCGCTGGCGAAAACGTTCCCCATCCGGGAGCAGATCCGCATCGATTTGCGATGGGAAATGTTCAACGCCTTTAACCGCTTCCGGGTTGGAACGGGAAGCACGAACGTGCAGGACCCGAACTTCGGTCGCGTCACGGGGCAGTTGAACGGTCCGCGGCGGATGCAGTTCGGCCTGAAAGTGTACTTTTAGACGCAATTGGGCGGGCCGGCACGCTACGCTGATTGAATGCACCTTTCCCCGGAAGCGCTGGCGCGGCGGCCGGCGTTGCCTTTGAAGCCGGCCACGCCGGTGTTATCGGGACGGCTGGCGCGACTGCGGCCTCTCGACACCGCCGCGGACGCAGAGGCGCTTTACCGCATCTCAAACGGACAGCCTGTTACGATTGGCGGAAACAGCGTTGGTAGCTACGATGCAGACGAGCGGATTTGGCGGTATATGGCGGCGGGGCCATTCGGCGGACTCGATGAATTTCGCGTCTACCTCGAGCAGCTTCAAGCTCCTGGAAACCAATCCGCTTATTGCGTCGTGCTGGCCGCCGGCGATGCGCCTTGCGGCGTCGCTACCTTGATGAACAATGTCCCGGAGCATTTGAAAATCGAGCTGGGCAACATCTGGTACTCTCCGGCCGCGCAGAGGACCGGGGTGAATGCGGAGGCGACCTTCCTGATGCTGGAACGTTGCTTCCGGCTCGGCTACCGGCGCGTGGAGTGGAAATGCGACGCGCTCAATGAACGCTCGCGCCGCGCGGCGCTTCGCATGGGGTTTCAGTTCGAAGGAATTCAGCAGGCACACATGATTATCAAGGGAAGAAATCGCGACACGGCGTGGTTCCGCATCCTCGATTCGGAATGGCCAGGCATCGCGATTCGCGGCCCGGCGTGATACGATTGGCCTCATGAAACAGCGATTCTTTCTGGCCGGTGTTTTCGCGGCGCTGGCCTCTTTGGCATTGCTTCAGGAATCGGTTTACTCGCAAGCGCCCAATGAAACCCGCCTGGAGCGGACGCGGCGGATGTCAGCCGCCGCCGAGAAACAGGGGCTCGCCGAGCCGTTCAAAGGCGTAACCACAAACGGTCAGGTTTTGCCCGGATTGTTCGCGATTCGCTCAACCGGCGTATCCACGGCGCCCGTGCGCAAGGCCGCCGATGCGTTTCTGGCGGCGCTCACAACGGAGCAGCGCGCCAAAGCCATGTTCCCCGTCGAAGACCCGGAATGGCGTAAATGGATGAACCAGCATTTCTACATCCGCCAGGGTGTCGGCTTCCATGAGATGAGCGAGGCGCAGCGCGAGGCGGCCTTCGGGTTGATGCGCGCTTCTTTGAGCGCGAAGGGGCTGAAGCTGACCCGCGATATCATGCGGCTCAATCACACCTTGGGTGAACTGAACAACAACAACTTCGAGGAGTACGGCGAGTGGCTCTATTGGATTACCGTGATGGGAAAGCCGTCGGCTACCGAGCCATGGGGCTGGCAGATCGACGGCCACCACGCCATCATCAACTACTTCGTCATGGGAGACCAGGTGGTAATGACGCCGCTGTTCGTCGGTTCCGAGCCAGTGATCGCGCACGAAGGCAAATTCAAGGGCACGGCGATCCTGCAGCAGGAACAAGACAAGGGCTTGTCCATGCTTCAGGCTCTAGGTGAAGCTGACCGGCAGAAGGCGATCATTCAAACCAGCAAGACCGCCAATAACAACGTCGGCGAAGCGTTCAAGGATAACGTAGTGCTCGATTACGCCGGTGTGCGCGCCGCGGGCTTTTCCCCCGCGCAGAAAAAGCAACTGCTCGATTTGATCGGCGAGTTCGTCAGCAACATGGACGACGGTCATGCCAAAGTCAGAATGGAGGAAGTGCGCCGGCACCTTGACGACACCTGGTTTGCCTGGATCGGCGGCACGGATTCAAAGAGCGTCTATTACTTCCGGATTCACAGCCCCGTGATTCTGATCGAATTCGATCACCAAAGGCTGGTAGGGCTGCGGCATCTGGCTAAGGACCCCTCGCTACCCGAGCGGCAGCACATTCACGTTGTTGTTCGCACTCCCAATGGCAACGACTACGGCAAAGATCTGCTGCGGCAGCACTACCAGCAGCATCCGCACACAGAGTAGAGCGGGTCAGCGCGCGTAGCGGCAGGCGGAAGGAACCGCGTGCCGGTAGTAGGACTTGTAGTTGGACGCCTTGGGGTCCATGCATCCGGCAAGGTTCAGAAGCTCCACTTTGCGAAACTCGACCGGATGGCTCTCGCTTTGTAGCGATATGTAGCCTTCGGTGAGCAGCGTACCGTCTTTTTTCGCCGCCGGGTCGAAGTTGTCCACGGCTCCGCCGCCGATTTGCGGCTTTTCATAAGCCAGCTCGGTTTCCCCATCGATAATGTGACGGATGGTATCGCCGCCGAGGACTTCGATTTCCACTCGCACCCACTGGTCGCCGTGGTAGGTCTTTGAAGTGGAGTTGAGGCAATGAGTGGTGAAAAGCTGGCCGTTGCGGACGACGTGCGTGCCGGGCGTGCATAGGTTCGCCGTGGTGCGTGACCCGGAGCCCGAGCCGCCAAGCAATTGCACTTCAATCGAGATGGGGAAATTCTGAAGCTTCGTCATCGATTCCACCGGTTGCGAATGCACCATAACGCCGCTGTTGCGCAGCGCCCATTGAGGCCCGCCGGGCGCCTGTTCGCCTGTAAAGCGATATTCCACGGCCACGACGTAATGCGAGAATTTCTCGCGGTGGAAGATGTGGCCGAAGCGGTTGTCGAAAGCGGTGTATCGATCGTAGGAAACTTTGAGCGCGCCGTTTTCGACGCGGAAGGTGTTCCCGTAGTTTTCGCCAACTTCGTGGCCCGCGATTTTCACCGTCCAGCCATCGAGGTTTTTGCCGTTAAAAAGAGGGAGCCATTCCTTGGCGGCTGGATCGGCGGCAGGCGCAAGAGACGACAGAACGAGGAGTAGCCAGAGCATTTTATTCCACACGGCGATAGCGGAAGACCGTGTCCTGGCGCTTGCCTTCCTTTTCCTTTGAAAGCACCACGGTGAGCTGCCCGGGAGCCTCCAGCCGATAGATGAGCTTTGTTGTCGGAGCGTCGCTCTGTTCAAAGACGACCTCGTCCGTCTTGCTTTCGACCACTTTAAAGGTCAGCGGCTTGTCTTTTTCCTCCCATGCCTTGAGTCCCGCATGGAAGTGGCGGAGATAGAGCTCAGGGCCGGAGGCGCCGGCGTCCAGCGACATGAACTCAGTGAAGACAACCTTGCTTTCGCGCTGGAAACGGAACATGCCGATCATGTTGCCATCGGAGGAGGGCGACCAGATCTCCTCGCAAACACCGCCCCACATCTGGACCCGCCAATGGCCGGTGAAGAAGCCGGGGAGCGAAGCTCCGGTGGGGCCGCCGGCCAAGAGAACCGAGGCAGTGAGAGTAAGTAGCGCCAGTTTCATTGGGGCTCCCTTAGTTGACCGCGGAAAATTTCTTGAACTCGCCTGCGATGTCCGCCCCGGCGGTGTCGCCGGGATGAATGAGAACCCGGTAGCGGAAACGGAGCTTGTCGCCTTTCTGCATCTGGAGGCTGCCATCCTTGCTCTTGTCGTTATGGAAATCGTGAAGGCCGAAAATGTTGGCGGCAAACAGGCCGTAAGCCCGCGAATGCCAGTACGTGGGATGACGCGGGTTCGACGGATGATCGAGGATGGCGATTCCGAGCTTTTCTCCTTCAAGCGTTCCGGAGTAATCCACCCATGGCGAGGCTTTTCCCCAAACCTGCTTCTCACCTTTCGCTCCTTCGGCGTTAACCATCAGACCCCCGTTGCGCTCGATGAGCGGATCGGCCAGGCGAAGGCCGAAGCTGCCCTCCTTGGTGTCGCCGAATTTCACAGGCTGCGTCGCGTACAAGCCGATGTCGAAGTCGATGGTGCGGCGATCCGGTTCGGCGTAAAAAGTCATCAGCCGCTCTTCGTGCAGGATGGCGGCGCCGGTTTTGTCCACCCAGTCAAAAGTGGCGCGGATGGTTCCTTTGTCCTTGCCGCCTTTGGCTTCGTGAATCTTCGCCACCGAGATTTTGGCGTTGGCCTCGTTTCTGGCGAGCGGGTCGCTCATCCAGAAATCACTGCCGTTGACGTCGCCGTGGGTCAGCCAGAGGCCGCGGTGATGGGGGTGATCCTTAGTTTCGCCGGCGACGCTTTCCATGGGATAGCGGCGCGAAACGATCTTGCCTGAGGCCGAATGGATCGGATGCAGATAGGGCTTGCGCACTTCCGGACCAGTCCAAAGCTGCGTGAACGGTTTGCCGTTGATATCCACCGTGATTCGGTCAGGCTGCTTTTGGATCGTGACCTGCCCAAAGACGGAGCAGGCGATGAAGGAAGCAAAGGTAAGCAGGAACATCACCCGCATTATCTCTCACCAGAGACCGGCCTGGTTTTCCCGCTCAGGCCGGACAGGTAGTCTTTGAGCGGCTTGAGGCCTCGCGCGGCACGGCGCGCATCGACTCGGGGTTCGTCCTCGATGGGCGTTGCCGGGACCAGGAGACCATCTCGCAGCTCCCACTGCGTTCCGTAGGTCTGGTTTCGCCCGGCGTTGACGGCGTTGCGATCGGTGAGGTTGGCCATTAGGTCCTGGTCCACCTCATCGAGCGGCATGGCGGCCATCATTTCGGCCGCGCGGCGCTGGAAGGGAATATCGCGATCGGCGTGCTGCGCGATGATCCAGGCGGCATCGGCGCCATCCTTGCCAACCAGAGAGCGGCCTGGCCAACCATAGCGGTTGAGTATGCGCGCCAGCCAGATCTGGTTCGCCCGGTCAATCGCCATGACCTGCTGGATGAGGCGCACATACTCCTTTCGGATTTGCGGCGGAAGGTCGGAGTCGCGGATGGAGCCCTCTTTGTTTAAGACGCGGCCGTGCCGCTCGAGGAACTGGACGGTACGCTGGCGGCCGGCCTGGTCTTTCGCCTCGCGCTTCAATAGCTGGCGGCGCAGCGCCGGCTCGCGGACTTGGGCTGGCAGAGTTAGTGAGACGGCACAAAGGAGAAGAGCAAGCTGCATTGATGCTTGAGCATACTACGCGGGTTGACCCTTGATGGGCAGCCATGTTGAGATGGGGACCAATGACAATATGGCCGGTGATCGCGTTGCTGGCGCTCCATTGCCCGGCAGGTTGGGCGGAGGCTGGAGTGGTTGAGGCGTTCGGGCTACGGTGGCAGGTTCCTGTGACGGCGGATTGGAGCTTCGCGGATGGCGTGCTGCGGCTTCTGGTCCCGCGGCCTTCGACCGCGCCGCGGCGTCCGACGCAGTATGCGCTGGCCGACACGGCGGCGTTCCAACGGGTGACGGTGGAGGCGGAAGTGATGGCGGAGCCGAAAGCGCTGAGGAACCGGCGCAATTCGTTGATCTTCGTTTACGCCTGGCGCGACAAGGATCATTTCAACTACGTGCATCTGTCCGTGGACACGGCGAAGGAGGCAGCGCATCATAACGGCGTGTTTCATGTTTATGGCGGGGATCGTGTCCGCATCAGTTCGGTGGATGGCCCGGCAACGCTTTCCGACGGAGTGTGGCATAAGGTGCGGCTGGTGTACGACGGAGAAACTGGCAGAGTGGACGTGTGGGTGGACGGACAGACTTCGCCTTCCATGCGCGCTGTGGACATGAGTTTGTCTTCAGGGCGCGCCGGTATCGGGAGTTTCTTTGATATGGGGAGTTTTCGTAACGTTCGGATTCGGGGCGAGGCGGTGAAGTGATCGCGCCAGTGCCGTTCTTATTCCGATATTGAGCGACCCAGGCAACGTCGGTTGTCCTCGCGCGAGGTGGTGGTGGAAGTTCGGATGGCCCTCGCCGCCGTGAATAATCGGGCTTTCACGGCCGGCCATTCCGAGGATTCGCCAAGATTCCCAGGGCTGCCTGTATACTATAGATCCACACTGAGGTCGAGAGTCAAATCTAATGAAGCACGCTACGATTTTGGTCAGCCAGTTGTTGCTGGCATCATTGACCGCTACGCCCCTTGCCTCCGCTACCTTAAGCGCCGGCAGTACTCACACTCTTCAAGTCGTACCTGACGGAAGCGTGCGGGCCTGGGGCGATAACCAGAGCGGCCAACTAGGCAATGGCACGTCTGCATCCAGCCCGATTCCAAGGCGCATGCCGGATCTCGAGTCTTTCACAAGCGTCGCGGCGTGTGGTAACTTCAGCCTGGGGCTGAAGGCAGATGGGACCGTCTGGGCCTGGGGCGCGAACCAGTCTGGGCAACTCGGTGACAGCACAAACACTCTTCGATTTTCCCCTGTTTCGGTGGCTAACCTGTCCGGCATCAAGGCAATTAGCTGCGCTGGGTCACACAGTCTTGCACTCAAAGAGGATGGGACCGTCTGGGCTTGGGGTTTCAACCAGTCTGGCCAACTGGGTGACGGGACGTCCACTTCAAGCAACGTCCCGGTACAGGTAAGCGGCCTGGATGGGGTCACCGCCATCGGCGCCGGGAACAACCATAGTCTCGCGTGCAAAAGCGATGGTACGGCATGGACATGGGGAGGCAACGGCAGCGGGCAAATCGGCGACGGAACAACTACACCGCGATCCACACCCGTACGCGTGAGCGGAATCCAAGGAGTCAAGGCGGTTGCCGGAGGAAACCTACACAGCTTAGCGTTGTTGAGCGACGGTACGGTCTGGGGTTGGGGCTCGAATGCTGGAGGCCAATTGGGGGACGGAACCACCACCGTGCGCATGACTCCCGTGCAAGTGAGGACCTTGACGGGCATCACCGCGATCGAGGCCGGAGACGCGTTTAGTATCGCCCTGAAAGACGATGGGACGGCGTGGACCTGGGGCGCCAACGGTGCTGGCCAACTGGGTGACGGAACGAACATTGCCCGCAACTCGCCAGTGCAGGTGGCTGGTCTGACGGACGTGGCCGAAGTGACGGCGGGAGGAAATTTCGCGCTGGCATTGAGACGAGGCGGCATCGTGGTGGGGTGGGGAAGCAGCAGCTTGGGCGCATTGGGTAACGGAGAGTTCGCCGCCGATGCTATAGCTTCTCCCATTGAGAATTTGCGAGGAGTCACCGCGGTCACTGCGGGCGGCGCCGGTCACGGCCTGGCACTGAGAAATGACGGGACAGTCTGGGCGTGGGGAAACAACAATTTCGGCCAATTGGGAATCGCTCAGAACATTGGCGCCTCACCTTTGCCCCGCGAGGTGAGCGGCCTCAGCCAGAGTCAGTCCATCGGCGCCGGCAACCAGCACAGCCTGGCGGTGATGACCGGCGGCTCCGCATGGACCTGGGGCCAGAACAACGTCGGGCAATTGGGCGACGGAACTCAAACCCAACGCAATTCCCCGGTACAGGTGAGCATGCTCTCCGGTATTACCGCCGTGGCCGGTGGCAATACGCATAGCCTGGCGCTCAAAGACGATGGCACAGTGTGGGCCTGGGGTGGGAACGGCAACGGCCAGCTCGGCGACGGAACGCAAATGCAGCGGCTCACTCCGGTTCGAGTCGTCGAACTCTCCGGCGTCAAAGCGATCGCTTGCGGCGCGACGCACAGCGTAGCCTTGCGCAATGACGGAACCGTCTGGACGTGGGGAGCGAACAACCTCGGCCAGTTGGGGTACACAACTGAGGCCGATCGGCTGACACCAGCCCAAGTACCAGGGCTTACCGGGGTCGTCTCGATTGCGTCGAGCAGCGGGGCCTTCCACACGTTAGCGCTGAAAGATGATGGGAGCGTCTGGGCTTGGGGTAGGAATGCGCGTGGGCAACTGGGAAACGGCGAAGCATCGCTTCTGGTTTCTTCTACTCTGTCACAAGTGACCGGAATTGCAGGCGTGGCTTCGATTGCGGCTGGAAATGCTCATAGCATCGCTGTCACAAGGGATGGAACGGTGTGGACATGGGGTTTCAACGCGCAGTATCAGTTGGGAAACTTTTCGCTTGCCGACATATACAGCCCGGCGCGCGCGGTATTCGTCATGGGAGGGCCGATGGCGGGGGCTAGTGCTTCCAACTATAGTATGGTCGTGGGGAGAGACGGCACTGTGCAGACATGGGGACCGGCCGGCGCCGGCCAGCTCGGGAGAGAAACCGACTCGGGACCGGGCTCCCAAAACCGGTTCGTGCCCGCCGCACTCGGAGCCGCGGACCTGAAGATCACGTCGACTCACGACCGTCCGTTTGTCGCCGGTGGGCAGGGGATCTATAGACTGACAGTTACCAACCTGGGCGATGCGCCGGTGGAGCGCGAGGTGGTGTTTCTCGATCTTTTGCCTGTAGGATTGACCTATGTTGCCGCCACCGGAGACGGCTGGACCTGCCAGCCCCCCGCACGGGTTTTTGAGGAGGTTCCAACCGAATTTGTATCCTGTACCAATCGGGGTCCCATACTTCCCGCGTCGTCGTCGTTCCTTACGCTGACGGTGCGTATTGGCGCGGCGGCGCTTCCGTCCGTCACAAATGCCGTGGGCTTTCCCCAAAGCTACGACCTGAACCGGTTAAACGACCGGGACGGCGACGTCACGGCAATCGTTATGCCTGCGAACGCAGCAGCGCCTCTCGGGAAAAAGGCCGCTGAGCATGACTCGACCGCGGCGTCCGGGCGGAAGTGATGGCGGAGCCGAAAGCGCTGAGGAACCGCCGCAATTGTCTGATCTTCGTCTATGCCTGGCGCGACAAGGACCACTTCGCCTTCCATGCGCGCCGTGGACATGAGTTTGCCGTCGGGCCGTATCGGAATCGGCAGTTTTTTCGATATGGGAAGTTTCCGTAACGTCCGCATACACGGGGAAACTCGCAAGTGATTCTGGTCACCGGCGTCACCGGCTACGTAGGCGGAATCCTTTGGCGCGAGTTGACGCGAGCGGGCCGCGAAGTTCGCGGCATGACCCGGAAGCTATCGGAGGCCGATAGCCGAATCGTGGCTGCCGATGTGTTGCGGCCCGAAACGCTGGCGCCTGCCCTGGAAGGCGTGTCTGTCGCTTATTACCTCATCCATTCGATGGGCGCCGGCCGCGGGTTTGAAGAACTCGATCGCATTGCGGCGCGCAACTTCGGTGATGCCGCCATGCGCGCCGGCGTTGAACGAATCATCTATTTGGGAGGCCTTGGCGAGAGCGCCGAGGAACTTTCGCCACACTTAAGAAGCAGGCAGGAAGCCGGTGAGATACTTCGCGAATCGGGCGTCAAAGTAATCGAATTCCGCGCATCGATTGTGCTGGGCCCCGGCAGCCTCAGCTTTGAAATGATTCGCGCGCTGGTGGAACGCTTGCCGGTAATGGTCGCGCCAAAATGGGTGTCCGTTCCCGCGCAGCCGATCGGAATCGAGGACCTTGTGGACTACCTGGTGCACGCCGCCAGCATGCCACTCGAGAGAAACCACATTTTCGAGATCGGCGGTGCGGATCAAGTATCTTATGGGGGCTTGATGAGAGAGTACGCGCGGCAGCGCGGGCTTCGAAGATGGATCATCAAGGCGCCTGTTCTCACACCCTATTTATCGAGTCTATGGCTGCGGCTGGTCACGCCGCTCTATGCTGAAGTTGGCCGCAAGCTGATTGACAGCATCCGCCATCCAACGGTAGTCTCCGACCGCGCCGCTCGATTCTCGTTTCCCATCCGTCCGGCGGGGTACAGGGAAGCAATTGCCGCCGCCCTTCAAATGGAAGATGAAGCGTTTTCCACACCCGGCGTCGGCGACCCTTCCGCGATCCGCATCCGCGGCAGTCTCGGCCACGGCCACTATGCTTCGCGGCTCATCGACATGCGCGAGGTACGCGTCTCCGCCCCCGCCGAACTCGCATTCCGGCCAATCCTTTGCATCGGCGGGAGAACGGGCTGGTACTACGGCAATTGGATGTGGCGGCTGCGAGGATGGATGGACCAGATGATTGGGGGGCCCGGAATGGCGCGTGGCAGAAAGCACCCCGACCGCATCGAGCGTGGCGATGCGTTGGATTGCTGGAGCGTCGAGCAGTACGATCCGCCCAACCGGCTCTATCTCCGCGCCGAAATGAAGCTGCCGGGACGGGCGTGGCTCGAATTTCTGGTGATGGAGGAAAACGGCGAGTCGGTGATCCGCCAAACGGCAATCTACGACCCGCGCGGATTGCTGGGCCGCGCCTATTGGTACCTGGTGTATCCGCTCCATGGCCTGGTGTTTGCGGGCATGCTGGCTGGGATTGCGAGGGCCGTCCGATAGCCGGACTGCGCTGATTGTGTCGCACCCTACTACTGCGACCCTACAGCGCGGTCACCCAAACACGGGTAAGATCCAGGCCAGCTTGCCGCCAGTCTTCTCGGAGCGGAAGCAGTAACGTACTTGACGGCGGCTACGCTGAGCCGAACGCGGCTCGTTGCTTCCAGGCCGAGGCATGGTCCTGAGCATACTGCGCGAGGCTCAGCGGCGGCCGTCCGGTGAGTTCCTCAACGTCAGGGGAAACGGCGGCAGTGGCTCCTTGCCGCGCATAGCTGAACAACACCGCAAGGTAGCGCGCAAGATCGTCCGGAACTCCCGCTTCCACCAGAGATTTGACGAAAGAATCGTCGTCTACCGCTTGATAACGGATCTGCCGTCCGGCAGCACTCGAGAGCATGCTGGCCGCTTCCGAATAGGTCAGCGACTGCGGCCCGGTGAGCGCGAAAGCGCGACCGTTGAACCGATCGGTCCGCAGCGCCGCAGCCGCGCAAGCGCCGATGTCGCGAGCATCGATTAGGGAAGTGCGGGAATCGGCGGCCGGGAGCGGAATCACGCCGGCATGAAGGATGGGCTCCAGCCACGACGTGTGGAAATTGTCCATAAACCAATTCGGTCGCAGGATGACATAGGGCGCCCTCGACCGCTCCAGCTCGAGTTCCACTCTCCGGAGAGATCCGTCATCGTCGCGATCGGTTCCAAGAGCGGTCATGAGCACGACTTTGCGGTTGTCGCGAGTCGCAGCCTCAAGAAATGGGAGCATGACCTTGTGCGGGGTTGGTTCAGGAGGCCCAAGCAGGAATACACGATTCGTGCCTTCCAGCGCATGGGCAAACGTGCCCGGAACGGAGTAATCAAACCGCACGGGTTCGATTCCTGCGGACGCTTTCATACGCGAAGGATTTCGCGTTGCCGCACGAATCAACTCGCCATTGCGGCTAAGTTGCTCAACCAGTGCCCGGCCGACATTGCCACTGCTGCCGACCACAAGGATCTTGTTCATGTACTAGTACCGCCTTTCTATTTAGCATTATCACCACAACGCGTGACACCGCCGGCATCGCAACTTTAGGCGATGCCGCCAGGCGTGCCGGCTGGACGGAGCACGCTACGGCGTGGTCACCCAAATGGGCGAACTCCAGGCCAGGTTGCCGTCCGATTGCTCGACGCGGATGTAGTAATAGCTGCTCCCCTTTTCCGGCGCAGTATCCCGAAAGCTGAATGCGACCTCCAGGCCGTTGGGCGTCTGTTGCGTGAGGTACTTCCCGTTCCGGATAATGCTCAGCTTGGACACAGGCGCCGTGCCGCGAACCTTGATCTTCAGCTCGGGAACACGCGCAGCGGTGAATTCCTCGCCCATAAAGTGCGACCCTGCCCAGAACTCGAGCAGTATGTTGTCTGTCGCCCCGTAAGTGCGGCGCTTGCGGATGGCCTCAATGAGGCCCTTGCGCGTGGGGTCAGCGCTGTACACCATGGCGAAGGAAATGTGCGTCGAAACATGGTCAGAGCTGGCGATGACGCCGATCCGCACTCCTTTCTCCCAGGCACGCCAAAGGAATCCCGACGGGTTAAAGTTGTTGTCGCGCTCACCGGAGGCGACGTTGGGATTGCGCTTGTGCCCCGCCGGCGCGCCTTCATGTTCGTAGGAATCCCGCGCACCCTGGTAAATCTCGGCGACCGGCTGCACGGATTCATCCGTCTCTGTCCAATCGTTGCCCTGGCTGGTGGCCAATGTGTGAGGTATTGCGATTCCGCCAGTTTCGCGCACGGCCTCGTACAACAGCTTCGTGTCGTTTGACACCAGGTCTCCGGCGATGATCGCGTAGGTGGACCAGTGTTCGGGGATGTCGGGCCGCGTGAACAACCGCACTACCGGGACATTGCGCACGGCATGAATGATGTTCTTGTGCCCCTTCGGCCAGTGCGGAGTTCGTTCGTAGCCGAACAGCGAGATGTAGCGGCCTGGAAGGTGGTGCATCTCGGTGACTTTCTGGATCAGCCACCACCAATACTCGTTGTCGCCGCCGGCGCTGTGGTCGGTAATGGCGCCGTAGTCCATTTCCGCCGCGTCGATCATGTAGCGGAAGAAGTCGATGATGGACCCGTCCTGACGGCCGCCGCTGTCTGTGGAAAGCTCCGTGTGCCGGTGCAAGTCGCCTTTGAAAAGCCGCAGATTCTGGCCTCCAAGCGAGACGCGGTGAGCGCGTAACGCTTTGACCGCTCCGGCCTCGGCAGTTACATCATGGGTTACTTCGAGCGGCTTTGCGGGCGCGGTTTCCGCTAATTTGTAGGGGCGCGGTTTCGACGGCGGCGTCAGGACGCAGGACCAAACCTGGTTCGATTGAGGGATGTGGACCTGCATGTCGTCCCGGTTGTCGGTGTGCCAGAAAACCCAGAACTGCCCGTTTGGGGCTGCCGCGGCCGACATCGTCGAGCTCATGCGATCGCGGCTGCGCGGCAGCTCCGAGGCGGGAACCCAGGTGTCGCCGTCGTAATGAGTGACGTAGGTCCCCCAATATCCGCGCGGCCCCATTGCGTTGGGCGCCGCCTGGCTGTCGACCGCCCAGGTCCAGGTTGCGTATCGGGTAATGCGGTGGCGGTAAAGGAGCCAGACGCGTCCATCCGGATCGCAGAACAGACGCGGCGAGTGCATCCAGTTCTCTTCGTTCGGCGGCATGGCCGTAGATACATCTTTCGCTGTTTCGAACCAGCGGCCGTTGGCCAGAATGCGTACTCGGAGCCGCCGCAGTTCTCCGATCCGCGTCCCCACCGCCTTAACGCCTAGACTTCGCCCACCGCTGTCTTTACTCCAGTTGACGCCCATATCCTCGTAGGCGACCCAAAGCCGGCCAGCAGCATCGTAGACGGCCGAGGCGCCGGATTCCGCGTTCAGAGTATCGGCCACGGCGGCCTCTTCACTCCATTTTCCGTCCCGCCACGTTCGCATCATGACGTCGTAGTTGCCTTTGCGGTACGTGTCCCAGACAACGGTGGCATGGCCCGCCGGACTCACGGCCACGTCGGGCGACCAGTCGTTGCCACCATCCGAGGTCACACGCTGCGGTTCGGACCAGATGCCGTCATCGCACCAGCGCAGGAAGATATCCGACTGGCCATCGCGGAAGCCCTGCCAGACCAGCCATAGCTTTCCGTTCCGGTCGGAAATGAGGCGGTGGTTAATATCGGGCAGAGAATGATCGGTCAGGCGGACGGGACCCACCCAACGGCCATCTTCGTAGCGGAGCGCATACAGATCCCAATTGGGCCGCTCCGGATCGCCGCCGGGATAGCCGGTCTGCTGCGACCATACGAACCACGGCCGTCCTTTCGCGTCCAATGCCACTTGAGGCATCCAGATATCGCCCTGCACTCCAGGCAGCGGAAAGGCGGCGTACCAAGTGCCCCGCGAATAGCGGCGTGCGTGAATCTCGTCCCGGAGACCACTGTAGGATGCCCATACCACCCAGATATCGCCGTTCGGCGCCGCAGCGGCCGACGGAAAATCATTTTGCCGCTGCGTGTCGCCCAGAGGCAAAATCCCAGTCATCCACGCGGTACGTCCTCCAGGCCCGATGCGGTCCAGGGACGGGCCCGGCAAGTTAGGCGTATCCAGCGGAACGGTGGTAACCTGCGCCAGCGCGCCGAATGCCGCCGCCGCAAGAACCGCGAGCCTTCTCATAGGTACAGTTTCAACCCCAACTGCACCTGCCGCGGCGGGTTAACTTGCGTGCCTATTACGCCGAAGTTGCCTGAGCCGAAGGCCAAGCCAGGCAAACCGAAGTTCGGAGTATTGGTCAGGTTGAAGAATTCGGCGCGGAATTCCAGCTTTCTCCCTTCGCCGAAAGGGAAGTGTTTGAACAGGGAGAAGTCGAGATTCGCTTCGCCTGGCGCGCGCACGTTAGGCAGCGTGCGCGGCCCGTTGCCGAACGTGAATGGGGCCGGTTGGCTGAAGACGCGCGTGTCGAACCATTGGCCGATCTGTTCCGACTTTGGCCGGCCTCCAGGCAAGCCGGCGTTTCCGCTGATGTTCGGCCGCTGGACATCGGAAAATGCGTTGCTGTTGTTCTGCGCGCTGATGGGCGGCGGCACACCCGTGGCCAGTGTGGCAATGCCATTGATTTGCCAGCCGCCGAATGCCGCGTTGGCCCATGCAGGCATCGTGCCGGCGAGCGCCCGGCCGCGCCCGAACGGCAGTTCGTAGACGTAGCTGAATACCAGGCGTGAGCTGATATCCTGCGGCGAGATGGACCGGTCCAAGCGCCGGTCGAAGGCGTTCTGGTGCGCTCCTTCCAGGCCGCCCGCGCCCACACCCACGCTGTCATCGATCAGTTTTCCGCCGGTGTAGGAAAACAGGAAACTGGAGCCCTCGGAGAAATCCTTCTGCACGCGGATCTGGATTGCGTGATAAGTGGAACTGGAGGAGGTCGGGCGGAAGTTAGTCAGGTTCAGATACTGCGGGAACTGGCGCAGCAGTTGCCCCCGGGTGGTCTGGCGCGCGGCCAGCGGTCCGCTGGTGATGACGCCGAAGAACGGATTGGCGACCAACTGTTGAAGCGCCGTCCCCATCGTTAGCAGTTCGGGGCGCAACTGGTTCATCTGCCAGCCGCCGTCTGTCAGCTTGGTCCCCTTGTTGCCTACATAGGCGACTTCCACGGCGAGCCGCCCGGGAACCTCCCGCTGGATATTCAGATTCCATTGCTGCACGTAAGAGGACCGGATGATGTTGCGGTCGATGGAATCCGGATGGTTCTGCCCGATATTCGTAGCAAGGCCCAGCCGGCTTCCCGTTGGTTGTGTCAGGCTGGCCGGGAATGGATTGCTCAGAAAATTCTCCGGCCTCAGCCCATCCAGAGAAGTGACCCACGGTGTTTGCGTGGTGAATCCCTCCGAGCCTCGCGAATTGCCCGCCATCCCCACAGCGGGAGGAAAGAAAATCCCGTAGCCCGCACGGATTACGGTCTTCGAAGCAAGATTGTAGGCCAGTCCGAGGCGCGGTCCGAAATTGTTCCAATCGGTCGGATACTGCCGGTCGCCGTCCACGCCCTGGAAGCGCACGCCGCCCTTCAAATCCGGTAGCCCTGCCGCACGCGCCACCGGGGATACGACGTCGAAATCGAACCACGTGAGCTGGTCAAAGCGATCGCGCTTTCCGTTTTCGATGTCATACCGCAGGCCCAGATTCAGCGTGAGCCGCGACGTTATTTTGAAGTCATCCTGAACATAGAGCGCGGTGTAGTTGTTCGATGTAAATGAGCTGGGCATGATCTGCACGAAGCCGCTGGCGCCGGTTCCCAGCAGAAAGCTGGCCATGCCGTCGCCGAGATTGCCCCCGGCGACATTCGGGTTCGGTCCCTGCGTGAAGGCGCGGTTGAACACGTAGTTGCCGTTGGTGTTCTGCTTGAGATTCGAGCCGACTTGATTCAGCCGCGCGTCGATGCCGAATTTCACCGTGTGGCGCCCCGTGGTCCACGTCGCGCTACCTGCCAGCGAATACGTTTGGAACGTTTCCAGCGGAGAAGAGAACACTTGCCCAAGTGCGTTGTAGCCGGCGACATTGAACACCGGGAAGCCGATGGGCCGCAGGGTCTGCGCTTCGAGCGACGCCGGCATCCCGATCGTCGTATAGCGGAAATCCTGCGGCACCGGCGGCGGCGAGTCCTGCGTCACTGTGCTGAAACCGGCGCGGGCGTTGAAGATCCACCTTGACCCTTGCACTCGCGTGTAGTCGCTTCGAATGTTCCAACTGGGAATCTCAAAGCCCGCCGACTGGAAATCGGTGAATGCGATGTTGTTGTAGTAGTTGGGCGCCGTTCGCAGCGTTCTGCGCCAACTGACGGCGCCGAACAGGCGATTGGATTCGTCGGCGTTCCAATCGACTTTGGCATCGAGCTGATTGGAGTTGAACCGGTCGGAAGCCTGCGCGAAGTAGTTGTTCACGCCGGAACAGGCCGCTCCCGGTTGGTTTGGCTGAGGGTAGAACTCCGAAACCCTTGCGGCAACCGAATCGAAGCGCGCGCTGGGAATGCGGTTGCCTGGGAACGCGTCGCGAATGAAACCCGCGCCGGCCGGATTGGCGCGCGTAGTCAAAGGATCGTAGATTTGAACGGGCAAACACTGCGCGCCCACCGGACGCGCGGACTGGGCAAAGTCGCCGCGGCGCTCCAGTTGCGTCGGGAAGGTGCCGGTGAAGTTGCCGGCCTGGCGCTGTCTCAATCCTTCATAGTTGATAAAGAAGAACGTTTTGTCCTTCACGATCGGCCCGCCGCCGGCAACGCCGAACTGGTTGCGTTTAAAGCTGGGCAGGGTTTGACCCGCGCGGTTGGCGAAAAAGTTGTTGGCGTCCATCTTGCTGTTGCGTAGAAACTCATAGAAGACGCCGTGAAACTGATTGGTGCCGGAGCGCAGGACCATATTAATGACGCCTCCATTTGTGCGCCCATATTCGGCCGAGTAGCTGTTGGTCTGCACCTTGAACTCCTGGAGCGCATCGGGAGACGGAAAACCGGCGTAGGACAGGAAACCGTTGCTGGCCGGAGGTGAGTTGCTTACACCATCGAGAAACAGGTCGTTCATATTGGCCCGGCCGCCGTTGATGCGGAAACTGGAGGCGCGGTTGAATTGATCGCTGAACGCCGACGTTGGCACAAAGCCGGGCACCAGGTAGGCGAGCCGCAGCGGATTGCGCGAATTCAGCGGAATGTCACGAAGCTGTTTCGAGCCGACAACCGTGCCAAGCGACGCCGTCCCGCTTTCGATGGTTGGCGCCGCGGCGGTCACCTCGATGGTCTCGGTCAACGCACCGACTTCGAGCTGAAAGTCGATGCGCGCAACCTGGTCGACCTGGAGCGTCATACCGGTCCGGCTGATTGGTTTGAACCCCTCGCGGCGCACGCTCATGCGATAGGTCCCAGGCGGCAGCAGGGAGATCGTGTAGTAACCGGTGTCGTTCGACGCGGCTCGCCGCTGCAAGCCGGTGTCGACGTTCACAATCACGATCTCCGCGCCCGGAATGACCGCCTCGCTGGAATCGGAGACTCTTCCGGTCACTTGGGCAGTGGGCGTCTGCGCAACAGCGAAAGCGGCCGCGAGCACAAATGCAACCAGCAGCCTGCCGCGCGAAATCTGAAAAGCGAAGTATGCGGGTTTCATTTCGACTCTCCTTCTCGATGGCCTCAGTATACTCCCGCCGGCTAGCTCGCGCCCGCCAGCAAGTGCGGAAAGCAGCCAAAGAGCCAGGATCATTCATGATCTAAGCTTAGCTATACTGAGTCAAAATCGCGCCCGGTGCAACAGTTTCGGGCTTCATAAGGGAGGTTAGCCGCCATGAACTTCACAAGACTTGCATTATTGTGCACCTTGTTCGCCTATTCGGTCTACGGACAGGCCGTGAACGGAATGATCGTAGGGATCGTCACAGACTCCAGCGGAGGCGTAGTACCCAACGCGAAGGTTCAATTGCTGGACGTGGGCACCAACCTCTCGCGGGCGGGCGTAACGAACGAGTCGGGCAACTACGCATTCCCCAACATCGCGCAAGGCCGTTACAGCGTTACCGTCGAACAGGACGGATTCCGCAAGGCAACCCGCGAGAACATTCAAGTCTCCATCAACTCCACCATTCGTGTGGACATGCAATTACAGCCCGGCCAGGTCTCCGAGCAGATCACAATTACCGCAGAGGTTGCGGCGCTTCAAACCGACAGGACGGACACCGGCCGCCAGATGCAGGCGCGGCAGGTCGCGGAACTGCCTCTGACGCAAAACCGCAATTTTCAGGGGTTGGTGAACCTGGTCCCCGGAGCGGCCCGCGCGCAGCGCAATCACTCGGAATTCTTCAATGCGAATGACTCGATGCAATCCCGCGTGAACGGCCAGGCGCGTTTGGCGAACAATATTCAGTTTGAAGGCGTGGACAACAATCACCGCACGGGATTGCTGACGGTGTATATCCCCCCGGCCGAAGCCATTCAAACGGTGGACGTCACAACATCCAACTATGAAGCGGAACTGGGCCGGGCCGGAGGCGCGGTGATGAATGTGACGTTGAAGTCGGGCACCAACGATTTTCATGGCAGCCTCTACGAGTTCAATCGCGTAAGCCGGTTGGCGGCCCGCCGCACCGATCTGGCTGTCAAGCCTCCCGTCACCTATAACTATTTCGGCGCCACGGCTGGGGGCGCCATTATCAAGAACAAGACATTCTATTTCGCCGACTATCTGGGCATCCGCGACCGGTTGGGCAAAGGCCACCGGCTGACGATCCCGACTACCGCATTCCGGCGAGGCGACCTCTCCGCCGCTCCTACGACGATTTACGATCCAATCACCGGAGACGCAACCGGCGCGAACCGCCAGCCCTTTAACGGGAAAATCATCCCGGCGTCCCGCATCTCTTCGATTTCAGCCAGGCTGAACAGCCTGATCCCGACGCCAACCTCTGAGAACGCAACGGGGGTGAACTATGAGGGTGCCACAGTCCGCAGAAAGGACACCAACGGATTCGATGTCAAAGGCGACCACAATTTCACGGGTAACCACAGGCTGAGCCTGCGCTACAGCTTCCAGCGCGGCGTGGTGACGGATCCCCCTCTGAGCGGCTACGGAACCGCGGGAGGCCCTGCCAACGGCGGTTTCGCCGGGACCGGCACGGTTGACACCAACACCGGCGCCTTGAACTATACCGGCGTGCTTGCCCCGACATTGATCACGGAATTGCGCATCGGCATCGCCCGCTATCGCAACGACGCGTATGCCACCGACTTCGGTTCACGCGCTTCGGACGATGTGGGAATCCGCGGCGTCAACATTTCCGATCTGACCTCCGGCCTCACGAATATCGACATTTCGGGCTTTTCGAACCCCACGGCCGGTTACTCGCTGTCTCTGCCCTGGATCCGCTTCGAGACGAACTGGAATTTCGTCAACAACTGGACCAAGAGTCTGGGCAACCACACAATAAAGTTTGGCTTCGACTACCGGTTCAACCGCGACGGGCTCCTGCAAACGCAAGTTTACTCGCTGCGCGGGCAGTACCGGTTCCGCACCGGACAAACAGGGCGCAACGGCGACCCGTCGCAAGGGTTCGGGAATGCCTATGCAGCCTTCCTTCTAGATCTGCCCAATGATTTCGGGCGCGACCTGGTATCGGCGTTTCCCGAGTACGTGCAGTTTCCGCTATTCACTTACGTTCAGGACAAATGGCAGGTCTCGAAAAACCTGACGCTGGACATCGGTATGCGTCATGAGCTGTATCCTCCCGCCACGCCGAGGCTGAAAGGCGGATTCTCCAACTACGATCCATCCGTCAACAGGCTGGTCGTTGCCGGCGTGGGATCAAACCCGTCCGACCTGGGCCGGAAGAATTATCTGACCAACTTCGCCCCGCGCGTCGGGATCAGCTACCGCTTGAGTGAGAAGACCGTTGTGCGATCCGGTTACGGCATCAGCTTTATTCCCTACCCGGATAACCGCTACGCCTACAATTTCCCTGTACGCCAGAACAATGCGTTCAATCCCGCCAACAGTTTTGTCCCGGCTGGACGAATGGCGGACGGATTGCCGGCCCCCCTCCCTTTCACCATTCCGCAGGATGGAATTATTCTCAATGCGCCCAATCAGAACTATGAAGTAATTCCGCTGGACTACCGCGAAGGCTACATCCAAAGCTACAATTTTGCCGTTCAACGCGCCCTGCCTTTCAGCCTGACCCTTGACGCAGCTTATGTAGGAAACAAGGGCACACGCGTTTCGCAGCAATACAACATGAACGGTGGATTCCGGCTTGGTGCGGGCCGGGAAGGGCAGCCGCTTTGGAGTTCGTTCCGCCGCGATGCCGCCACCAATCTCAGCTTCATCGGCGTGTCGACAAATTACAATTCGCTGCAAGTGAAACTGGACCGCCGGTTCTCTGGCGGATTCCAATTGACGACGGCCTATACATGGTCCAAGTCGATCGACTATTCGCAGGACAACGGCGGATATGCGTACCTGATCAACTCAGCCCGATCGCGTGCGCGGTCGGATTTTGACCGCCGCCATATGTTGAATCAGAGTTATATTTGGGAGCTGCCCTTCGGCAGGGGCATGAGATTCGCCAATTCCGGCATCTGGGCGAAGCTTGCCGGAGGCTGGCAGGTCACGGGAATACTCTCCGCAATGACTGGCCAGGCGCTCAACATTTCGGCGCCGAATGCAACGTTGAACGCTCCAGGCAACGCGAATAATCCGAATTACATCGTGTCCGGCGAACTACCGGTTTCCAAAGTTGTGAACTTTCGAGCCACTGGACGCAATCAACCGACATGGTTCGACATCAACGCCTTCCAGGCCGCCGCGCCCAATACATTCGGGAACGTCGGCAGGAATGCGTTTACGGGCCCCGGATTCTTCAACCTGGACCTGAGCGGCTTCCGGCGCTTCAAAATCGGCGAACGGTATACGGTGGAGATCCGGGCGGAGAGCTTCAACTTTACGAACACACCGCAATATCCGAACCCCGATGGCGGATTCGGCAACGCAAACTTCGGCCAGATAACCAACGCCGGCATAGGATCGTCGGCTGATGGAGGGTCGCGGCAGATTCAGTTCGGGTTGCGTTTTCTGTTCTAACAGCCGCCTCTCCCGCGCGGACAACGTCGAATATACTTGATGAAGCGGTATGCCTCTGGCCAGTGGCGGCTTCATCGGGCCTTACAAGATCCTCGGCTCACTGGGCGCCGGTGGCATGGGGGAAGTGTACAAAGCCGTCGATACGAGGTTGGACCGCATCGTCGCCATCAAGATTCCCGCGCCTCATCTGCTGCGCGATACGGCCTGGATTGCCCGTTTTGAACGGGAAGCGCGCGTGCTGGCTTCTTTGAACCATCCCAACATCGCGGCGCTATACGGCATCGAGCAAGGGGGCGATATTCGCGCTCTTGTGATGGAGTATGTCGAGGGGCCGACGCTGGCGGAGAGGATCCTTCGTGGGCCGGTTCCCATAGAGGACCTGCTCCCCATAGCCCGCCAGATTGCCGATGCGCTGGAGGCCGCGCACGAAAAAGGCGTCATCCATCGGGACATCAAGCCCGCCAACGTGAAGGTGACGCCGGAAGGAACCGTGAAGGTGCTCGATTTCGGAATTGCGAAATCGCTTCCTGCCGAGCTGGTTCCAGGCGATCCGGACAGCGAATCGACCGTGACCGCGGGGCCTACGGTTGCGGGCGCCATTTTAGGAACCCCTCCCTATATGGCGCCCGAGCAGGCGCGCGGCAAGTCCGTCGACCGCCGCGGCGACATATGGTCTTTCGGGTGTCTGCTGTTCGAATTGCTCTCGGGCAAGCGGGCGTTTGGTGGAGAAAGCATCTCCGATACCCTCGCATCGGTGATCAAAGACGACCCTGACTTTGGCGCCATCCCAGCGGCTACACCGGCGCGCGTGGTTGACCTGGTGCGCCGCTGTTTGCGCAAGGAGCCTCGTCAGCGATTGCGAGACATGGGAGAGGCACGGCTTGTGTTTGAGGAGACGCAAAGCGGGGCCCCTGCGCCTGCGCCCGCCGCCGTCCGCCGAACCGGACTCGGGTTGCGGGAACGAATCGCTTGGGCTTCAGCGCTTGTATTGTCGGCTGCGGCCGGTTTTCTGACCTGGTATTTCCGGCCGGTTTCTCCGGTAAAGCTGCGGAAATCCATGTTCGCCGTCAAGTTCGCATCGAACGAGGAAAGACCTTCGCTCGACATGGACGGGAGGCGCATCCTCTTCACTGCGGAGGGCCGTGTCTGGTTACGGGATTTCAGCCAACTGGAGGCGCGCGCCCTGCCGAACACAGACGGCGCGAGCTCGACGGCCTGGTCCCATGATGGCCGCAATGCGATCTTCTTTGCCGGCGGGAAAATATGGAAGATGCCGGACGATGGTGGAGGAAATCGCACCTCGATCGCCTCCACGCAACCCGTTCTGAGATCTGGCGGCCTGATCTGGACTCCCGACGGCAGGATTATCTTTTCCACAGGGACATCCGGCCTGCTCGAAGTCCCCGCGGCTGGCGGAGAACCGCGGGTTCTGCTCCCGCCGCAAGTCGAGAAGGGTGAGAGCGACCTGCATCACCCCACGCTGCTTCCCGACGGGCGTGGGATTCTTTTTGTCACTCATACCGCGAAGGGCCCGGATACAGTTTCCGTTTTCTCGGACGGGTCGCGAAAAGACGTGCTCCAATTGGAGGGTGAACTTATTTGGGCGCCCGTCTACTCGCCTAGCGGACATGTCTTATTTGCCCTAAGCAAGAAACGTCAAGGGCTATGGGCGGTTCGCTTCTCTCTCGCAAGTCTTGCGGTATCCGGCGAACCGTTCCTGGTGGCCGCGGACGGGAATAGCCCGAGCGTTTCCCGGAACGGATCCCTGGCTTACGTCTCCGGAGCTAGCGAGGGCACTTTCCAGTTATCATCTGTGACCAGGGATGGGAAGTCGATTGCCGATGAAGTCACGGCTGACCTGGGGCAGACTCTGACTGAGCCGGCAGTCTCCCCGGATGGCACCCGTATCGCAGCCATCCTCACCGACGGGGGCAACCCCGACCTCTGGGTTTTCCATCCTGCACGCCAGACGAGGACACGCCTCACCTTTACCGCGGAGCAGGAGGGCGTGCCACATTGGTCTCCGAGAGGCGACTGGATCGCTTACTCATGCTCTACTGCAATCTGTGTGAAGCCTGCTGATGGAAGCGGCCAGGCAAAGATTCTGGTGAAGCAGGCCGGCTCGCTGAAAGACATCTCGCCGGACGGCAAAACCCTTCTCTATTCCTCGCAATCGGGAGGCAAAGACGAGTTGTGGGAGGTGTCCCTGAATGGCGCCGGCATTCCCTCGCCCGGAGAGATCAAGAGGCTTCCGATCTCCTGGTCCAATCAATTGCGGGAGGCAAGGTTCTCCCCGGATGGCCGGTATCTGATTTACTCCACTGTCAGCAGCACCGGGAGCGAAGCGGTGATGGTTACGAGTTACCCGGACGGCCAAGGAAAATGGCAGGTTGCCAGGGGATCACAACCACGTTTTTTACCGGATGGCCGGGAGCTCTTGTTCATTGATTCATCAGATGCCCTGATGGTGGCTGCGTTTGAAAACGGGCCGCCGCCTGTGATCGGATCTCCAAAGCGCATTCTGAACCTGAGTTCGATTGGCGTATTGGGCTTCTACGGCTTCGAAGTTTTCCCCACGGGACAAAAGGTTCTTATGGTTCGACAGAAATCGGGCGCGGCGGCCGACCGGCAGATCATCGTGGTGGAGAATTGGTTCGCCGAATTCGATAGGAAGCAATAAAGGCGCTATTTCAGATTCGGACTAAGACGTAGCCGCATTTTTTCAAGGCTGGCTCAATGCTCGCGGCGATCGCTACGTCAAGCTCCTTGTCTACCTTCTTCATTTTTCAAATTGCGTGACGTTGCGGTGCAGTTTTAGCGGTTCCTTGGTGGTTCTAGCGAACTCATATCCGTCAAGCAGCCGTGCCGCCAGCCAAATGTCATGCTCAATTCTCGTCAGCTGATCTTGGTCGCAAGTAGAAAGCCGCACTGGCCGAACAGTATCGGATACTGGCCGGATCGCATACTCGAGCGCATGTAGCTTGGCTTCGGTTAGCCTGGCCGTTACCCGGTTGAGTTCTTTGCCGGTCTCGTCCAAGTTATCGTAGCGTTTCATTAGTGGGTGAAGTTTCGTGCTATCGTTACGGATCTTACCGTATTTCCATTTTTGGGATTTGCGCGCCTTATACCAAGCTGTATGGCATGCTTTGGCTAGTTCCTCGATTGCCGGCTCGACTCCCAGATCCCGCTCCAAGCGCCACTTCAGATTCTTATTTCTGGCTTCTTCAGGGAACTGCCGCCATTCCGAGTAGGCGGTCGGACTCCGCGGATCATCTGGGATGTTCCCTACGCTATCCTCCCCGCACGTGAATGCAATCATGTCGCGCAGCAGGAATGCTCCGCCTCTGGACCTCACAAAGCGGGTCTTGCCTGAGACCTCGCCGGAAACCAGTTACACATTCTGGCGCACTTCACCCGTAACTTTTATCTTGTCCGCCATTTTAGAGGTACTTCGCGCGCAGAATGCGGGTGTGGTGGATCTCGTGTCCGGCGATCACCCACCCGAGCGCGCGCACCGAAATCTCTTTTTCGCTCGCGATGCCGCGGCGATCCCACTCCTCAGGGCCGAAGTGGCGGAACAAATGGAGCGTCGATTGGCGCACACAGGCGAACTCGGCGGCAAGCTCAGCCAGCGGGATTCTGTCGAAGTTCGCGGACAGCACGTACGGGTTCTGATCGAAACCCGGCAGAGGCGTTGGATCGTTTCGTGCAAACCTCAACGCTCGATAGGCGAAGATACGCTCGGCATCGATAATGTGGCCGGCCACTTCCTTGACGCTCCATTTTCCTTCCGCGTAACGGTGCAGGGCGCGCTGCTCGTCAATCCCTTCGAGCAACGCCAGCGTTCGCTTGCGCTCTTCGCTGAGCACGGCGAGCAGTTCGCCGGACACCTGGTCGATGTAGGCGCCGTAATAGGGAGCATACTCAGATGGGTCAGGTCGGGATACGGCGGTACTCATGCCGGATTATCTTAGCATTCGGGGGTATTTCTTTGCGATAGTACGAAGGTGAGGTAGGTGAGGTTTGGCATAGGTATCCAAATGAAGGCGTTTGGGCGGATTCTGCTGGCAGTAGTCGCAGGGATGGCGCTGGCATTTGTGCTGGTGGTGCTGGTCGAGTGGTTCATCTCAATCGTCCATCCGTTCCCGGCCGATTTCGATGGAAACATTCCTGAGCACGTCAAGCGTTATCCGCACTGGGTTTTGGCGGTCGCTGCCCTGTTCTGGGGAGCGACGATCGCAGCCGCCACTTGGGTCGCATCGAGAATCGGCGGCCTGCCTGCCGCCATTGTGGTGACGCTGTTGCTGGGATGGGCGCTCACCTTCAATCTCACTGCGCTACCCTACCCCCCGTGGTTCAAGATCACCATGTTCACTGTCTTCCCCATCGCCTGCTACCTTGGCTTCCGTTACGGCCGGCGCGCATTCTCCTCTGCGACCGCAACAGCCGTTTCGGACGCAATCGTGAATTAGAGGGCCTCGGCGCGGAGAATCCGGGTGGGTTGAATCTTTGCGATAGTACGAAGATGAGGTTTCCGCTAATGCGTTATGCTTTGCCGCTTATCATGTTCCTGCCGGCATACTGCCAAACGGTCACAGGCACGATTGAAGGCCACGTCAAAGACGCCACCGGCGCCGTGATTTCCGGGGCGCGAATCTCCGTTCGCAACCTGGAGAACGGACTTGCGCGCGCCTCACAGACCAACTCGGAAGGCTTTTACCAACTCACGTTCCTCCCGGTGGGTTCCTATACGGTTTTGGCGGAAATGAATGGCTTCGCCACAACGCGCCGAACCGCCGCCGTGGAGCTGAATTCGACTCGGGCCGCCGACTTTGAACTGAAGCCGGCTTCGGTGGCGACAGAAGTCACCGTCACCGACGAAGCGCCGCTGATCGAGACCACGCGCGGCGAAGTCAAGAACAACATCGAGCAGCAGGTGATCGAAGACCGCCCCCTTTCGTCCCGCAATATTCTTGCGCTTGTCGAGATGCTGCCCGGTTTCCAGTCGACGGGGGGGTATAGCGGCGTCAACAATCCGACGCTTTCAAGCGGCAGCTACGTTTCCTTCAATGGCGCGGGCTCACGGTCGGCCACGTTTCAAATCGATGGCGTCAACAACGATGACAGCTCGGAAGGCAGCAGCCGGCAGAACGTAAATATCAGCGCCATCAAGGAATTTCAGGTGCTCACCAATTCCTATTCGGCCGAGTTTGGACGCGCCGGCGGGGCCGTGGTGCTTGTGCAGACCAAATCGGGGACCAATCGCTTCCATGGCGACGCCTACGAATTCCTGCAAAATGAAAAGCTCAACGCAAATGCATTCTTTAACAATGCCTCCGGGCTCAGGCCGGACGGCACGCCCGTCGCTCCCCGTCCGCCATACCGGCGCAACCAGTTCGGCTACACGATCGGCGGTCCGCTTTTCAAGAACCGTCTGTTCTTTTTCCATTCCTTCGAGCAGACGCGCCTGAATCAGTACAACACCTTCACGCGGTTTATTTTCCGCCCCAGCGACAGGCTTCAGATTGGCGACTGCCGGCTTTGTCTGAATCCGGAAGAGCATCCGAACGTGGGGGCCGACCGCCAGTTTCTGCAAAGCATCCTCGACCGGTTCCCGAAGGCCGAGCCGAACAACCCCAACCTGTGCGAGCGCTGTTTTACGGAACAAAAGCCGGCGCGGTTTCCAGACCAGGACTACAGCGCCAAACTCGACTGGAACCCTTCGCAGCGCGACGCTGTGGCGGTGCGCTACCAGTATTCACGGCAGAAGCGCAGTCCGTTTCCGCTGATTCAAGGCGAATCGGCGTTCCAGAACAACCGCCAGCAGAACGCGGGCGCAACCTACACGCACATGTTTAACGCCACTACTTGGGGCGAGTTCCGCTTCGGATTGGGCATGCGCACTACTCTGGTCGACATACAGTCGGGCAACGACACGCCCATCGTCCGCATCTCGAACCCGACGCCGTTCACCACCACGACAATGGGCAGCGCCGGCCAATTTCCGATCAACCGCTACCAGACCGATTATCAGTTTGTGTATAACATCTCGCATGTGCGCGGGCGGCATATATTTCGAGGCGGCGTCGATTACCGGCGCCAGCACCTGGACGATCTGGCGGACAACTTTTCACGCGGCTGGTGGACGTTCGGAGCTACCGGTCTGGTAGGGCAGCCGAATCGCTATGAGGGCTGGGAGAACTTTCTTCGCGGTTACGTTTCCAGCTTTGAGAAAGGCTACGGCAACTTCACCACGTTCAACCGCCTGGGCGAGTTCAACCAGTACTTCATGGACGATATCAAACTGACGCCGAGCTTCACGCTGAATCTAGGCATGCGGTGGGAGATCGTGTTGAAACCCAGGGAAGTGAATGACCGCGTTTTTTACGACTACAACACTTTCTTCGGCGGGTGGGAGCCGCGTTTCGGTTTCGCATGGTCGCCGGCGGCGCGGCGGCCGGGGTTGTGGCGCAAAATCACGGGCGGCGCCGGACGGTCGAGCGTGCGCGGGGGCTTCGGCGTATTCCACAACCGCATTTTTCAGAGCATCTTCTCGCAAGGCGGCGCAAGCTTGCGATCGCAGCCGCCTTACGGGATTTATCGCGCATTCGATCCCACGTTCAACGTCGCCGACCCTACGGACGGATTCGTTTATACGCCAGGTTTCAGTCCGGGCCGCATCAACATCGGCCGGGTGGATCCCGGACTGCGCATGCCTGCCATACAGCAGATGCATTTCACCGTGGAGCGGCAGTTACCAGGCAAGGTGGTTGTAAGCTTAGGCTACAATCGAACGCGCGGCATCGGCCTGATGCAGAACCAGAGCTTGAATCGCGCGCGGTTTCCGGTACTGTCGCCCGTTGATGGCATTCTTTACGACAAAATCGATCCCGACCCGGGCAACACGCGGCCCGAGCCGGGCTTCATTTCGATCGCTCAGCCGCGCACCAACCTGCGCCGGCCCGACGAACGTTTCGGCAGCGTCGTCTTCATACACAACGGCGCGTGGAGCTATTACAACGCTTTGCGGTTGTCGGTGATCAAGCGCTATTCGCAGGGCATGCATTGGAGCATCGCTTATACTTTCGGGAAAACCATCGACACCGGATCGGATGTGACGGCAGGCGTAACAATCAGCGAATTCGGCGCCGCAATAAACAACCGGGGGCTGAGCGATTTTGACCAGCGCCACCGGCTGAATTTGAACTACGGCTACCTGCTCCCCTTCTTCAAACGGGATCGCGGGTTCCGGAACGCGCTACTCGGCGGCTGGACGCTGAGCGGTAACATGACCTTTGCCAGCGGCAATCCGTTCAATGTAACGACCGGCTATGATTACAATGCCGACGGCGTGGCCAATGACCGGCCGATTCTGCTTGATCGCAACTTGTTCGGTGCTTCGGTGGACAACGGACGCCGGGACCCGGCTACCAACCGCGTTCTGTCGGCGGCGCAGCTTCCCATCAGCGGGTTCTATCCGTCCGTATTCACGCCGCTGGCGCAGAGACCCTTCGATCCCGGCGGCGCGGGGGAAGGCTCGATCGGCCGCAACATCTTTTTCGGGCAAGGGCTATACAACATCGATTTCGGTTTGTACAAGAGCTTCCTGGTCCGTGAAGGGCACAAGCTTACGTTCCGCGCCGAACTCTACGGCGCAACCAACACGCCGCATTTCGGGTTCCCAACGCGAGCCACCAGCAGCCAGGCGTTCGGCGTGATCGCGGGAACCTATAATCCCTTCAATTTCGTCGGCGCCAGCCGGAGCGATGCGTCCAGTCGCGTCGTGCAACTGGCGCTGCGGTATACGTTCTGACAA
>Ga0187893_10002334_pt1 | contig 41998 bp, 35 predicted proteins | sample MA1701074metaG_FD_139574 | JGI IMG/M metagenome (GOLD analysis project Ga0187893, IMG submission 139574) | White microbial mat communities from a basaltic lava cave in the Kipuka Kanohina Cave System on the Island of Hawaii, USA - MA170107-4 metaG ...
CTTGCCCCGTGGAGTCTCACGTTCGCAACTACAGAGGAGTTGCGCCGGGGCATCAGGATGCCACGGGCTTGTCCCGTGGAGGTTCACGCTGGCCACTCCGCCAAATTCTTTCCCCGTAGGTTGTGGTTGAAAGCACCAGGCGGTCAAAGGCAAAATCACGCGAGACTTCACGAGTTCTTTGACTTCAACCTATGGATTGAAGAACTTTTCGGAGTGGCCAGCGTGAACCTCCACGGGACAAGCCCGTGGCGTCCTTTCAGTGTAACTTCGCTCCAGGTAGTTTCGAACGTGAGACTCCACGGGGCAAGCCCGTGGCATCAATTCTGGTTTTTCACAGCTTCTTCCAAGAAACCACCATTGCTGATTGGGGTATGTTTAGAGCGCCAAGCTTGTGGAGACGTATCAGTTGGTTTCTCTAGGACATCTGCAGGCGTAGCCCGATGGTAAACTCCGTGGCCGCTCCTGGTCGTGCAAGAATAATCTTCCCGTTTCTTGAACGTGATGCTACGAAGGGCACCCAAGGAGGGCACTACCAGGCCAATGTCTTGGAAACCACCTGGTATGTGTCACAAGTTTTGCCGGTTTTGTTGATGTCAGTTCGTGTGATTTTGTGGATCGTTCTTGGCCTATCAATTGAACGATCCACGAACTCACACGAAACAACACCAATGCACCAATCTCGGATGACTTCTGGGAGAGATTGTGACGCTCCGAAAGATTTTGAACACAACCTCTTAAAGCCAGTGGGGGCGAATGTTCGCTCAGCTAACCCTGCCCACCAGGCCAAAGCGGCGACCAGGCGCCGCTTTCCAAATTAAGCCTTCTTCAGAATCGCGATCTGGGCGGAATGATAGACAATGTGTCTGACAATCCCATGCAGAAAGAAGCTTAGGGTGTAGTCTCGGTCACCGAACTGATTAGAAAACTGGCTTTCGTTCTGCTTTGCAAATACCTCCAGCACCTTCTCATGCGAACGCCGTAATCTTTCGAGGGCCGCCTGCCAGGCCCCTGGGCTACGCTCAACGATCGCCGGAAAGTCGCCATCCACAGGCTCCAGCTGGTTTTTTCCCTCCAAACGAGCCGCAAAAGTCTCGTTCCAGCCGGCAATATGTAACACCAGTTCCCAGATGCTGTGCGCCGTCGGAATCGGCTTTGCCGCTGCTTGCTCATGAGAAATCCCAGCTAAAATCTCGCTCAGGTTGTTCGCATGCCAGGCATCACCATCGTAAATTACCCGCAGTTCATTCAGGAGCTCTTGCTTCTCAGTCATAGGTCTGTTCTCACTTTACTATAACCTTGGGATTTTGTAACCGTCTTTTCTATTTTTACCGGTTACATCCTAATCCCCCTTCTCGTAACCTGTCAACTGCCAATTGAAGGTTACAGTCCAGAAGTCTATACTGTGAGGAACTATGTCGCTACAGGCGCTGGAAAAAAAATTCAAACTGATAGCGGGTCAGGCAAGCCTGGACTTCGCTAATACTGTGGGTGGTCGCACTCACGCCCGAAATCGCAAGATGGGGCGGGACTACCAGGCCGCGATCCGCGCAGAGAAGCTGAAACATTATGACGACCTGTTGGCTTGGAGTCTCAAAAGCGGACTTGTTAGCGAAATTGAGGCCAAAAATCTGCGGCGTAAGGCAGAAGCGAATCCCAGAGCTGCGGCCCTGGTTTTAGGCCGAGCCATAAAACTTCGCGAAGCCCTTTACAGGCTTTTCAAGGGTGCGATCGAAACTTGGCGTCCAGTCGTTGCAGATTTGAAATCTCTGAATGAAGAGCTGCGGGTGGCCCGAAAGCACCAGCGGCTCGTTTACGATCAGCAGGGCTTTCGGCTGGGCTGGGAAAATGGCGAACCAGCACTCGACAAGATGCTCTGGTTGCTGGCCGAGTCAGCGGCGGAAATATTGACTTCGGTCGAACTAGCCAGGGTCAAGCAGTGCGGAGGCGATGATTGCGGCTGGGTCTTTCTGGATACCAGCCGCAGCCGCAACCGCACCTGGTGTGACATGAGGGATTGTGGCAACCTTGCCAAAGTCCATCGCTTTCGCCGCAAGGCATCTTAATCGTTCCGGGTGGGCCTCAAGGGCCACTACCCTGGTGAATCAGAAATTGAAAGGCATCTGAGTTGTCACCAGGGGCGGCCACGGAGGGCCGCCCCTACAGTCATGGCTGAGAAAAAGCGAAAAGTAAACTGGTCGTCTGCATGGTTGGAAGCCCGTGAGTTGGTTTGGGCCCATCGCCGGAGGCTACTACTCGGGGCCCTTTTGATGTTGATTAATCAGGCCATGGGTCTGGTATTGCCTGCCTCGACCAAGTTCCTGATTGATGAGGTGATTGTCAAAAACCGAATAGATTGGCTTTGGAAAATTGCCCTGGCTGTCGCTGTCGCCACGGTTGTGCAAGCCATTACTACCTTCAGCCTGTCACAGGTCCTGGGCGTGGCGGCCCAGCGTGCCATCACCGAGATGCGCAAAAAAGTACAAGCGCATGTTTCACGGCTCCCGGTAAGCTTTTTCGATTCTTCCCAGACCGGGCAACTCATCTCGCGGATCATGAACGATGCCGAAGGTATTCGAAATCTGGTCGGTACCGGTCTGGTCCAGCTGGCCGGCAGTTTCGTAACTGCCAGCGTGGCCCTTTGCGTCCTCTTCTGGATCAACTGGCGCTTGACTTCAATCACAATCCTGGTGCTGGGCGCCTTCGCTGGTGCCCTTGCTTACGCCTTCACGCGCCTCAGACCACTATTTCGCAAGCGTGGCGAGATCGTAGCGGCGCTGACTGGCCGTCTGGCAGAATCGCTGGGAGGCATTCGCATCGTCAAAGCCTACACGGCCGAGAAGCGCGAAGAGCTGACTTTCGCGCGCGGGGCTCACAACCTCTTTCGCAACATAGCCAAATCTATGACCGGCGTCTCCGCAACCACCGCCTTCTCGTCACTCATCATCGGCACGATTGGCGTAATAATGATTTTAATCGGAGGCCAGTCCGTGGTGAGTGGAACCATGACCATTGGCGATCTCTTCATGTACATCATCTTTACCGGCTTGATGGCCATGCCGCTAATTCAATTCGCCGCCATCGGGACGCAGATAACGGAAGCCTTTGCCGGCCTGGATCGCATTCGCGAGGTTATGCATATGGGCACGGAAGATCAGGAGGAGGAGGCTCGTAGGCCGCTTTCTGCCGTCAAAGGAGAAGTCGAGTTCGATCGAGTTTCTTTCGAGTATAACGAAGGCGTCCCGGTGCTTAAAAACGTGTCTTTCCGTGCTCCAGCCGGTTCTACCACAGCGCTGGTGGGCTCGAGTGGTGCCGGTAAAAGCACCCTCATAAGTCTGGTGATGAATTTCAATCAACCCCAGGCAGGAGTAATCAGAATCGACGGCAAGGACCTGCATAGTCTTCGTTTAAGGGATTTCCGAGCTCAGCTTGGAGTAGTGATGCAAGACAATTTTCTTTTTGACGGCACAGTTGCGGAAAACATCAGCTTCTCTCGTCCACACGCCACTCGAGAGGAGATTCAAGCTGTTAGCCGCATCGCGCACTGTGAGGAGTTTATCGAAAAGTTTGAACAGAAATACGACACAATCGTTGGCGAGCGCGGCGTCAAACTCTCCGGTGGGCAGCGTCAGCGAATTGCTATCGCCCGCGCAATCCTGGCCGACCCAAAACTTTTGATCCTGGACGAAGCAACCTCAAGTCTCGATAGCGAAAGTGAGGCTTTGATCCAGGACGGATTGCGTTCGCTAAGGCGCGGTCGTACCACCTTTGTAATCGCCCACAGGCTTTCCACGATTCGCAGTGCTGACCAGATCCTGGTCCTCGAAGATGGTGAAATCCTGGAAAGGGGGACCCACAACGAATTGCTGGCAGCAGCCGGTCGGTACAAGCAGCTTCATGACAAGCAATACAAGCTCGAGCAAGACCAGTTCATCAACCCGGGAGAGGATTTCACCCCGGAGTCAGCAACCCTCTTAAAGAAGAGCGAGCCCCAACAACTCCCGAATTTATGAGGAGTCCTCAGAAAAAACGCTTTACCCCATAAGGAGTGACCGCTTCTTGCGGCTTTGCCGCCTTACGAGAGTGTCTCAAATGGACAGCACCGGCTTTAGCCGTGTGGTGGCTCAACTTTCACCTACACCTCTGCCGTGAGACTTTGGACACCACCGGCTTTAGCCGGTGGTGTCCAGAATCACTTACGGCTAAAGTGTAGGCTAAAGTTGATACACCACACGGCTAAAGCACCGTCCTATTTCTTCCTTGTAGCGGCGGCTTTCTTTGCCGATCGCGAGCGTTCGGCTGGAGAACGATTGGCAGCAGCCTGCCGCGCCTGTCGCGCGAGTGAACTGGTGCTCACCGCTCCGCTTCCTTCCCGCTTGAGCGCCTTTCTGCTGGCCCTTGAGCGTTTGGCGGATGGCTTGCTCCTGTTTTTTCCTTTGGCTAGATCTTTCTTAGCCTGACGTCGCGTCTCCTCCGAAGCAGTACCTTTTTCTGGCGCCTCGAGCTTTACACCTGCTCGCCGTGCTTTTGATAAGCCAATAGCGATCGCTTGTTTGGTCGAACGAGCCCCGTGCTTGCCCTCCCGGACGTGTTCGATCTCCTCGCGCACAAATTCACCGGCCTGGGTGCTGGCGGCTTTTCCTTCACGTTTGTCCTTTTTCGCCCGTTCCAGTGTCTCTTTTTCAGGCATGGTTACTCCTTTCCCGGGTAATTAAGGCAATCCCTGCGCCTTACCCAGGTAAAAGTTGATGCATGCTAAACTGCGAGTTTTCTGGAATACGGATCGAGAAACGGATGAAGAATGCATACGATGCGGTCGTCGTTGGCGCTGGGCCAAACGGTCTCAGCGCAGCCATTGCACTGGCACGCAAAGGTTATTCGGTCTGCCTTTTGGAAGCCAATGAGACTGCCGGGGGCGGAGCTCGTTCGGCTGCGCTGACTCTTCCGGGCTACATTCACGACACCTGCTCCGCAATACATCCGCTTGCCGCCGGCTCACCCTTCATTTCACGGCTGCCACTGGCCCAGTATGGTTTGGAGTTCATTAATCCGCCCGCAGCGCTGGCTCATCCATTCGATGATGGTTCGGCAGCAATGTTGTACCGCTCACTCGATACCACTGCGAAGAGTTTGGGTAGCGACGGGATTCCCTATAAAAGATTAATTGGTCCAATGGTTGAACCCTGGAGCGATCTTGCCAGCGATTTGCTCGCTCCCTTGGGCTTACCGCGCCATCCTCTGCGGATGGCGCGCTTTGGTTTCTACGGCTTCCGCTCGGCGCAAAGTCTGGCAGGCGCCATGTTCAAAGAGGAACGAACGCGGGCGCTTTTTGGCGGCCTCGCAGCTCATTCTTTCCTGCCGCTGCATCGTCTGGCGACCTCAGCCTTCGCACTCGTACTCGGAACTCTGGCGCATGCGGTTGGCTGGCCAATGATCAAAGGCGGTGCGCAGCGGCTTTCGGATGCTCTGGCGAAGTATTTTCAAGAGCTGGGAGGGGAGCTGATAACCGGCTATCGAGTAAAGAGGTTGCGAGAACTGCCCGCAACGCGCGTGTTGCTGTTCGATCTAACACCACGCCAACTCCTGGAGATTGCCGGCCAGGAGCTTCCTCAAGTCTTTCGCAGGAAACTGCAGAGTTTTCGGTACGGACCCGCCGCCTATAAGATGGATTGGGCTCTTAGTGGACCAGTTCCCTGGAAAGCCAAAGAGTGTTTGGAAGCTGCAACAGTCCACGTTGGAGGGAGTCTTTCCGAAATAGCAGCTGCGGAACTCGCACCGTGGCAGGGCAAATGCTCTGATAAGCCGTTCCTGATCTTGTCGCAGCCGTCTCTTTTCGACCGGGAACGAGCTCCGAATGGCAAGCAGACGCTTTGGGGTTACTGTCACATTCCGAATAGCTCGGACTTTGAGATGACCGAACGGATAGAACAGCAGATCGAACGATTTGCACCAGGCTTTCGCGAGCTAATCCTTGCCCGCAATGTGCTCTCACCGGCTAAACTGGAAGCGCAGAACGCCAACCTGGTGGGTGGCGATATCAATGGTGGAGTGCAGGACCTGGGACAGCTCTTTACCCGACCGACCCTTCGACTTTATTCAACACCTCTAAAATGGATGTATCTCTGCTCGTCCTCTACTCCTCCTGGAGGTGGGGTTCATGGCATGTGTGGATACCATGCTGCTCAGAGAGCAATACGGCAGTTGCAATCGAGTGGTGGGCAGCAGCTTCAGCACTTCGACACTCAAGCCTGAGATTAAGGATTTGCCGGAACTACCTGACATAGTGGTTTACATCGAGGCGCTGGACAAACGGATTAAGGGCCAGCTGCTAAAGCGGGTAACTATTATCTCACCATTTTTGCTGCGCACGGCTGTGCCTCCGCTTTCCAGTATCGAGGGGAAAAAAGTAGTCGGCCTGCGGCGACTTGGTAAACGCATCTGCGTCGGCTTCGACTCCGAGCTCTGGCTGGTCCTGCATCTGATGATTGCGGGTCGGTTGCACTGGTATGAGGGGGAGCGACCAGTTTCAAAATTTAAAGCCCTGGCCACCTTTGCCTTTACGAATGGCTCTCTGCTTCTGACCGAGGCAGGCACTCAGAAGCGGGCCTCGCTCCATCTGGTTGCCGGCGAGGCTGGGCTTCGCGCACTCGATCCTGGAGGGCTGGAAATTACGGAGGTCAACCTTGAACAGTTTCGTGAGGCTTTGCAATCCTCCAATCACACCTTGAAGCGCTCGCTTACGGATCCAAAGCTTTTTAGTGGCATCGGCAATGCCTATTCAGATGAAATACTTTTTGCGGCCAGGCTTTCTCCTGTCGCCCTGACACAAAGGCTCAGGCCTGAGGAAATCGAGCGTCTGTTTCTAGCTACTCAAGAAACATTGGCGCGTTGGGTTGAACTCTTAAGGGAGGAGTCAGGGGAAGGATTTCCAGAAAAGGTAACGGCGTTTCGCCCGGCAATGGCGGTCCACGGCAAATATGGGAAGGAATGCCCGCGGTGTGGTACTAAAATTCAACGCATTCGCTATGCCTCGAATGAGACCAACTACTGCCCGCGCTGTCAAACCGGAGGAAGACTTTTGGCGGATCGGGCACTTTCTAGATTGCTGCGAGCCGACTGGCCCAGGAGCATTGATGATTTAGGGTAAAGCCAGAAACGTACGGCTGGGGATCTATTTATCATTTTTCGTTTGACATTTCTCATTCGGACAGCTCTACTCCCGGCTCACTTAAGCCGTAATATCAAAGTTCAATTTGGCAAATTTGCAGGTTGGGAAGGGGGCAAGCGCTTTAGCGCGCGCCCCCGCTCAACTCACAATTCAAACCGGCGAAGAGGTCAACGTAACCCTTCATCCAGCATGATCTTTTGAGTTGAAGGTGATGAGAGTTGAGCGGGGGCGCGCGCTAAAGCGCTTGCCCCCTTCCCAACCTGCAAATTTGCCGACCTGAACTGTGATATTGCGGCTTGAGTGAGTTGGATCGCAGTATTTTCAGTTGAACGGGACTTCAGGGCTTCTGGGTTTTCCCCAGGTGTTTGGTGGTGTGTTCGGTGACGCTCAAATTGGTGGGAATAAATTCACTCGTATCAGCTGGACCAAGAGCCGGCCGGTTCGCTTCAGTCTCTAAAGATCTCGGTTCCATCGCCCGGCGCACAATTTGAGCCTGCTTCCTACTGACAATTAGACCGTTCACAATCAGAGCGAGTCCAACAAAGAAAGGAATCACTCCAGCTATCCAAATCCTCCTAAGAATCTCTGCCTCTTCAGGTGGCACGGTGCCACCAATGATTATCCCTTCCATGAGGAAGTAGAGAAAAATCGACACTCCGATTCCCACTGCGGAGGTTATCACACCGGCTTTGACCTCATTATAGCGCTTGACTTCGGGAGTGATCCCTAATCTTCGCTCCATTTCGGCCTTGCGGATTTCGGCCTGCTCACCGGACATGAACATTTCCGCAACCCAGGTCTTGCTCCAGTCGAATTTCTCTCCGGTATCTCGACTATCAACAGACCGGCGCACAGCCTCCAGGTTAGCGCCACACAGCTTACAGAATTTCAAATCTTCGCTTTGATTCGAACCACAACGCGGGCAAAACATCTTTATCTCCCTCAAGTTAGGTCATGGAAGTCACAAGCGACAGACGGCAGGGGCAGACGGCAGGGGCAGGCAGCAGTGGCAGGCGGCAGGGGCAGGGGCAGGCAGCAGGGGCAGGCGCAGCGGCAGTACTCCATGTTGGCTCTCATTTACAATTGCTCCCTTTCTTTTCTGCTCGCTACCTCCAGCGTAGCTGCCCGTGCTCCTGCACCTGCCCCCTTGCCCCCCGCTCCTGCTCCTGCTCCTGCCCCCCGCTCCTGCCCCTGCTCTTGCCCCTGCCTCCTGAACCTGCCTCCTGCACCTGCCCCCTGCCTCCTGCCCCTGCCTCCTGCACCTGCCCCCTGCCTCCTGCTCCTGCCCCCTGCCTCCTGCTCCTGCCCCCTGCCCCTGCCTCCTGCTCCTTCCGCCTCTCTCAACTGGGCGTTCCAGCAATAGCCTCTTGATTTACTAGTTCAGATTTCCCATCCAGAAGCACACCCTTCTCCAAGTGGCGTTCATGCGAGGCATAGGCAGCTGCATGTGGGTCATGAGTAACCATTACAATGGTCTTATGCAATTCGCGATTCAAGGTAGCCAGGATGTTAAGTGTCTCTTCCCCAGAACGCGCATCGAGATTTCCGGTTGGCTCATCTGCGAGAATCAAGTCAGGGTCAGCAACGATAGCGCGGGCTATGGCTACCCTCTGTTCCTGCCCGCCTGACAGCTGGCGCGGCTGGTGCTGCATGCGATCGGCAAGACCAACGAGCTCGAGTGCTGTCTCAACATTTCTCCGGCGCTCGGCCTTCGAAAGTTTGGTCAGTAAAAGCGGTAGTTCAACGTTCTCGAAGGCTGTCAGCACCGGTATTAGATTGAACGTTTGAAAAATATATCCAATGTGGTCATTCCGCCAAACTGCAAGATCGCTTTCGTTGAGCCGCGCAAGGTTTGTGCCCATGACATCAACTTCACCTTCGGTACAACGATCAATCCCCGCCAACAGGTTCAAAAGCGTAGACTTGCCTGAACCGCTCGGGCCCATCAGGGCCAAAAAATCGCCTTTCATGATGTCGAGGTTGACGTGATCAAGCGCCACGATTTCAAATCCATCACGCTCAAATACCTTGCTTACATTCCGGACTCGCACAATAGGTTCTTGCATATTTTCCTTAACCCTTCCAATTTATCCACAGATCACGCAGATTACACAGATACTCAACCACTTATCGTTACCCGATCACCATCGCTGAGCTGATCCGCACCTGCGGTTGCGGTAGTTTCCCCGCCACTCAACCCTTCGAGTACATGATAGTAACCACCGGATTCCTGACCGACACGGATCGATCTCATCTCCACTCGATTGCCTTTAACTACAAACACAAATTCTTTACCATCCTTGCGCAATACGGCTTCCTTGGGAACCAGTACTCGGCTAACAGAACTGGACTGGCCCGCTGTAGCCTCCGCAAGAAAATTCACCCGAGCGTTCATCTCCGGACGTAGTTGCTCGTCCGGGTTCTCAACTTTCACCTTGACCTGAACCGTAGCCTTCGCTCGATCCGCTTCCGGAGCTATCTCTGCAATAAAGCCTGAATATTTCAGGTTGGGGAAGGCCTCGGGAATGATCTCCGCGCGCTGGCCCATCTTCAAACGGGCAAAATCCGTCTGGCTAATATCCAACTCAATCTGTAAATCGTTCAGGTCAGCCAGAGAAACCACAGATGTGCGCGCGCCCGATTCGCCAAAAGCAGTCGGAGTTACCATCTCGCCCCGCTCAACAATCCGCTGCAGCACCGTCCCAGTAACCGGCGCCTTAATTTCTGTGTCTGCCAGTTGGGTTTGAGAATAATCCAAGGCGGCTTTCATCTGCTGCAGCTGTGCCTGGGCAACGCGAATTTCTTCAACCCGGGGCCCAATGTTGGTCATTGCGCTCTCCTGTTTGGCCGCCTCAAGCAAGGCCCGGGCAGTATCCCGATCGGCCGTGGCTTTATCGAGTTCAGCTTTTGACGAAACGCCCGCCCGATAGAGTTTTTCGGTGCGCTGGTATTCGGCCTCGGCATTTCTCAAAGTAGCCTCTGCCTGCAGGACACCGGCTCTGTCCTTCAGCTTCTCCTGGGGCCGTGAGCCAGCGCGGAGTTGGTCCAGACGCGCCTGCGCTTCGGAAACATTGGCTCGGGCCTGATTCACCTGGGCGCGAAACTCACTGTCTTCTAGCCGAACCAGTACCTGACCCTGTTGCACCTTGTCTCCCTTTTCGACTCCAATCCATTTAACTCGTCCCATCACCTTAGCCCCGACAGCGATCTTGTGATGAGCAACTACGTATCCTGACGCGGAAAGAACCGCATTACCCTGAACGCTACCATTGTTATCGAGCTTGACTTCGGCGGCAGAGATCGTTTTCGGCGCGGAAAAGAAATAGAGATAGCCCATGGCCACCAGGGCCACGACAACGGCAAGGACCAACAGCCAGACCTTCGGGACCCGCTGCCCCCTATCTGGTGACTTCTCGGGGCCACGATCGATCTTCAGGCTTCGCAGTCGCTTCTTAAGACTGTCCTGGTCTTCTTTGCTTTTGGGATTACTGGCCATTCGAAATGATCTTAGCTTTCTACGTCGAGCGCAACGCATCGACAATCTTGAACCGCGCTGCACGTATGGATGGAAGCAGTGACCCCAGCAAGCCAATTCCCGCGCCAAAAATCAAAGCCGCCAACATAAGGTCGGGAGTGACCCGAAAATTGAAGGCAATTTCGCTAAAGTTGGCCCAGTTACTGGTGCCCGTGGACACAAAATTCAAAGGCAAAGCTGCGAGGATAGCGAAAGCCACGCCGAGTATGGCTATGGACATTGACTCAAGTACAAACGCAACGAGAATGCTCAGCCGGCTGAAGCCCAACACCCTTAAGGTTCCAATCTCCTTTGTGCGCCTGGCGACGGCCGCATACATTGTGTTCATTCCGGCGAATCCAGCGCCTACGGCCATGATAAACGAGATGAACACAGCCACTCCCTTAAGAGCACTTGAGGCGACCCCCTGCTGGTCTTCGTAAAATTTCCGTTCTGGCACAGCTTTCAACTTCAGTCTTTGGTCTTCGGAAATTCGCTTGGCCAGTGACTGCAAAGCGGCCTGATTCTCAGTCCGCATCAGCACAGAAGTAAAGCTCTCGCGCTTGGTTGCAGTGGCCAGAGCATTGACATCCACCCAGATCTCAGACTCGAAAGCCTTTCCACCCGCGTCGAACAATCCGACAACAGTGAAATCAGTGGCCTGGATGCGGAACTTGTCACCTATTTCCAGTCCCTGAAAACGCTCAGCAATGCGACGCGACACGACCGCCTCGGTGAGGCCCGGCTGAAACATGCGTCCGGAAACCTGTGAGAACCCCGATCTCAGTCGGCTGGACATTGGGCCAATGCCCCGGATTATGACGTTTGACCCCTGCGTCATTCCCTTTCGGGGCTTGTAAATCAACGTCATCGACTCGGGAGCCACCAGCGGCTGATCATTCTCGCGCACGATTCCCTCAAGGAATTTCAGGTCGTTAAGGTTTTGCCTGGAAACCGCGCTGTTGAGTTCCGCCGTGCTCCCCTCACGAAGCACAATCAGGTTCAGTGGCTCGCCACTGGTTGCGAGGGTCAGATCAATGCCGCGCGCGAGGGCCATTACCAGCAGGAAGACACCCACAGTCAAACCGATGGTTAAGGCGGTCGCCAGCGTGCTGGTTTTGCGCTCAGTGATGTTCCGTAGATTGTACTTTATTGGTAAAGGCATTTATTCAGTACTTCGTAAAGCCTCAGCTATCGTCATGCCGGAAACCCGGAAAGCTGAATAGCTGACGCTAATTAGACCCACTACAAGCGATACCACAAAAGCGAGTACGAGGGTCAATCCAGTTGGTTTGAACGATTGGAAATTTGGGATAAACAGGCTGACGTCTATCGAATTGTAAACCAGCAGAGCTACGCCGATGCCAATCAGCGCCCCTACCGTTGTCACCAATAATGCTTCGCCCAGAAACAAACCGGCGATCGTGCCACGCTGAAAGCCGAGGGCCTTGAGCGTGCCCACTTCGCGAGTCCGCTCGCGCACCGTCATCGCCATGGTGTTTCCCATGATTAATAACAACGAGAAGGTTATGGCGGCCATAATGCCATACATGAATTGCTTCACTCCACCCATCATAGTCTCAAAGCTCCTGGCAAACTCACGTTCACTCTCGGTCTTTGTCGGCGCGTCGGTGTTAACGAATACTGAATCTACCTCCTGCGCAATACGCGGCACGTCTTCGGTAGAGTTTGCCGTCATACTGAAGGTTCCGACCCGGTCTTTGGCCCACTCGGGTAATGATTCGTTCAAATAGTCATAATGAAAATACAAAGTTTTTTCGTCGCCTCCGGTGCAGATCCCGCGCACAATAAACTCCAAGCCGGCGTTATAAATGGGACTGCGGAGAGTGATTCGCTGGCCCAGGCTGAAACCATATAAAGCAACCAGCTTCTGGCCCACCACCGCTCCTTGTCGATCGTTTACAAACGCCTCCCATTCCGCGTCAGACATCTTCAGTTCCGGATAATTCTCGCGCAACTTGCTGGCATCGACGGCGAAGTTGGCAAAGAAGTTTCGCTCGTCCTGGTAGATACCGCCGAACCACGTAAAGGGCATCACGCTTTTGACCCCCGGAACATTGGCGATTCGCTGCTGGTGGGCCGCAGGTAATGGGAAGGTCAGCGAGACCGCATGCCGGGTCCAGAGGCGTAAGGGATTCGCCTCTTCGCTGCCCCGGGTAAGCTCCGTCAAGATCGTTGCCAAAGTAATAATTAGGAACAACGAAACAACCAGGCTCGAGCCCGTCAGCAAGGTGCGGCGCTTGTTTCGCAATACATTCTTTAATATCAGTCTGTTAAGTTTCACGACGTTTCCTCAGTGTTTTGCCAGTAAAAAACGAATGATCGGCCCACCAAAGTAATTTCTCTGAAGCATACGCACTTTGAATCGTAAAGTTCAAATGCTTAGAGCCTACCGAATTGAGTCGAATACGTGGCGACTACTTCGACAGTTTGGGTCAGTTTTTCATTGGATTTTACACTAGCGCCGTCCTGCCAAGAAACTCACCATAGCGGATCGCAGCCTCAAGTATGGCTCGCTTCTCAACCTCACTGAGGCGTCTTAACAAATCCAGTTTGACCTGCACCGTGTCCTTCCTAACCGATCGCCGCCAACTGCCAACGACGGCGCCGCCAATAACGATTGGCGACCTGAATACAAAGTTAAGAGCATCTTTCTTGGAGGATTTCGAGGGAACTGCGGCGTCACGGTTTTTGTAACCAATGAGATATTCATCATATGTAGGCAACAGGTACGCACGACCCTCCAAAAGGTTATATGAGCGCTCAAGGTTTCACCTCTACTCTTGAAGGTAGCCTACCTGGACTTCTTGATAACTTTATTTTGCATTAAACTAAGCCAACGTTCCTCCGATCATGAAAGCCACTCCAGAAGAAACTATCGCTCATTACCGGATAATGGAGCCGATAGGGGCAGGCGGCATGGGCGCCGTCTACAAGGCCTTCGATAAGCAGCTACATCGCATAGTCGCCCTAAAGGTCCTGCCACCCGAATACATCTCCCAACAAGATCGCCGCCGGCGCTTTTTGCAAGAGGCCCGCGCTGCTTCAGCTTTAAATCATCCTCATATCCTCACCGTTTATGAAGTTGGAGAAGACAACGGTAGCCCCTACATCGCCATGGAGTACGTCGAAGGCGACACCTTGCGAACAAAGATCAAGAAGCGATCTTTGGATCTTAAGCAGACCTTGGAGATTGCCATTCAGATCTCCGAAGGTCTGGCAAAAGCTCACGAGGCGGGCATCATCCATCGTGACCTGAAGCCAGAGAACCTGATGCTCAGCCGCGATGGCTACGCCAAGATTCTGGATTTTGGCCTGGCAAAGCTTGTGGCTCAAAGGGAGCGTGCGCTGGCAGCTGATAGTGGTCAGAAGACGCTTATCAAAGTCGAAACAGAATCCGGAACGCTATTGGGCACTATAAATTATATGTCCCCGGAACAGCTGCTGGGCCAACGAGTCGACCGCCGCTGCGACATCTTCTCGTTTGGGGTCGTCCTTTGCGAGATGTTGACAGGGAAATGCCCGTTTGTGAATCAGAATCGCATCGACACGATGCATGCCATTCTGCATCAGGAGCCCAGGCTGCCCGACACCAGCAAAGCCAGCCTGCCCGCAGATATTCAAAGGATACTGGCAAGGGCCCTGGCAAAGTCACCGAAGGACCGCTATCAAACCGTCAATGAAATGACGGTGGATCTGAGGGCTTTGAGGCGCGCTCTGGAGTTGGGTAAGGCCTTACCACCACCGACAAAATCCCGATTGGTGCTCAAACCTGTCACGTTCGGAGCCCGGGGTGGCATTGACTATGAAAAAGAATTAAACGAGGCCCAACTCAAAGCAGTGATGACGACAGACGGGCCGCTCTTGATCGTGGCTGGTGCCGGCACGGGAAAGACCCGCACGCTAGTTTACCGCGTCGCCCGACTGGTAGAGATTGGCGCCAAGCCTGAGTCGGTGCTGCTTCTTACTTTCACGCGGCGGGCAGCCACCAGCATGCTCGCGCGAGCGGCATCTCTGGCCGATGCTCGCTGCCAGAGGGTTTCGGGCGGCACTTTTCATTCGCTGGGCCACTCGGTCTTAAGGAAGTTTTCCGAGTTAGCCGGAGTACACCGGAACTTTACGGTCCTGGACCAGGGCGATACTGAAGACCTGATCGACCTGGTGCGACGGCAAATTCGGCTTGGCAAGGAGCGCCGCTTTCCGCGCAAACGGACCATCAACGCCATCTTCAGCATGATGGTTAACAAAGCCTGTTCACTCAAAGATGTCCTGGACAAATCCTATCCGCAGTTTATGAACGAAAAGCAGGGGCTGGCCGATTTGTTTGGGGCTTTCGAACAGTTCAAGCGCAGCAGGCAAATGCTGACCTATGACGATCTCCTGGTGCGTCTGCGCGAGGCTCTGGAAACAAGTGAAAAACTGCGCCAGCAACTCTCTGATCAGTATCGATACATAATGGTGGATGAGTATCAGGATACTAATAAGCTCCAGGCGCAGATTGTGCGACTCTTGACCTCCAACCATGAGAATGTCGCCGTTGTGGGCGACGAAGCGCAATCAATCTATTCTTTTCGCGGCGCGAGTCATAGAAACATGCTTGAATTTCCAGAGCTGTTTCCGGCGGCCCAGATTATCAAACTGGAAGAGAACTTTCGCAGCACTCAGCCAATTCTGGAGGTAGCAAACTCAATCATCGCTGAGGCCAAGGAGGGCTATTCCAAGCGACTGTTCTCGCGATTGGACGGAGGGCAGCCACCGGTGGTTGTTGGCACAACCGACGAAAATGAACAATCGCGGTTTGTGGCCCAGCGCATTGACGAATTGCGCGAAGAAGGGGTCCCGCTAAGCGACATTGCGGTGCTCTTCCGCTCGAGCTCGCACTCCTATGACCTGGAAATAGAGTTAGGCAAACATGGTATACCCTTTCGAAAGTTTGGGGGCATCAAGTTTGCCGAATCAGCGCACATTAAGGATGCGCTGGCATTTCTGAAGGTGGTGGTCAAGCCGGCCGACACCCTTTCGTGGTTTCGCACCCTCAAGCTGATTGACCATATTGGTGATGCGACTGTTTATCAGATATTGGAACACCTGGGAGTTGAGCAAAAGGAGTTTCGGTCAACCAGAAGTAAAGAGGGAATGTTTAAGAAGCTTCATCGCTTTCCCGCCCGGGCCAGCTATGCGGCCCAGCTGAATCGACTCACAAGAGTTTTCACAAACATAGTTTCTGGCAAGTCACCCGGCGAGCAGCTGGCTACGGCACTACGCTTCTTACGGCCTCTTTTGAAAGCAAAATACGACGACTATCCCCGACGCGGTCGAGACCTGGAACATCTGCAGGCGATCGCCAAGCGCTATAAGAGCGCCGCCAAGCTACTGGATGACATAGCCCTGGATCCCTCGGATGCCCGGCAGGAAAACTCCAGACAGCGAAGTACAGGCTTTGTCACTCTCTCGACTGTTCATTCCGCCAAGGGGCTCGAGTGGGAAAGGCTGTTTGTGATCTGGGCCACTGACGGTTGGTTCCCATCGACCCGCTTTCAGGAAGATGAATTCGATGACCTGGAGGAAGAACGGCGATTAATGTATGTGGCTACCACCAGGGCAAAGTCGGATCTGCATTTTGTTTACCCGGTGAATGTCTACCGGGGTGCAGGTAGCGAATCTCTGCCGGCAATTTCCCGATTTCTGGAACCCATCCCACCGACGGTGCTCACCCATGCCTCACTAATTGGCAGCGGTTGATAGATAGCAGTTCAAGTTGACAAATTCGCAGGTGGGGAAGGGGGCATAGCGGGGCGCGCGCTGACGCGCTTGCCCTCTTCCTGACTGGCAAATTTTGCAATTTGAACTGTGATTTGGTGATGTGAATGCGCTGCGAGTTGAGCGGGGGCGCGCGCTACGCGCTTGCCCCCTTCCCTACCTGCAAATTTTTCAACTTGGGCTGTGTTATTGAGACTTAGTGAATTCTGTATCAGGGGAACGATTTGGACTTTCCGACAGAATTCTGAGCTCGATTTGGTCATTCACCGTTATTGATCTGATCACCATCACGGCGTCTACTCACCTGCTCCGATTGACCAAGCAGAGCACGGAGGTCAGCAAGTCCTCGGATACTCACACCCGCAGCAATCACAAAAAATACGATCGCTGAAACCGCAAAGATTATTAACCAAATCGTGGCCCCGGTGTTCATGTTGTTTCCTCCCCCACACCGGTAATAAAGCTTTCGGGCTGCGCCATCATGCTCGAAGGCTCCGCCGTTCGATCCCAATTCAACCGCACAGGCGGGCAGCGCCTTTGCGTGGCCAGCGACCCCACTATCATTCCCGCAAAGGCCAACACGAAACTTATGAGACCGGAGACGTTGACGTCGGTGAAAACCGCGAGCCAGGGTGGCAACGAATCTCGCCACTTTTCCAGTAACAAAAAACAAGCAGGCGCCAACGCTCCCATTGCCAGAGCACAATAGGCACCTACGTTATTTGCTTTACGCCAATAAATACCCGCCGCGACACAGCCCAAAGCTCCGGCTGTATACATTGCCCCAGTTATAAACAGGTATTGAAATGCCGTATCGGGAATCTGATACCAAAGGCCAAAAACTAAAAGAAAGATACCAATGGCCAATGCGAAAGTTCTGGTCAACCAGATTGTGGCTCGCTCACCAAAGTCTGTTGCTCGAAAACCGGCAATCACGTCGCGGGTAGCAACCGAACTCCACGCCAGCAGGTAGGCGCTGTAAGTTGACATGGAAGCGGCCAGCATGCCGGCTACCAGGAGGCCCAGAAAACCGGTTGGGGTGACCATTCCCAGCAGTTTCGGCATCGCCGCAGTCGAACTTTCGCCCGCCCCCAGCAGAGCCAGCGCCGCAACGCCCCAGAACATCGGAATCATGGCCCGTCCGGCAAACGTTAAGCTGGTGTAGAAGAAAACCTTCCTGGCTACTTCCGGGCTCTCTGAGGCCAAAGCTTTCGAGGTACCTGGCTGCCAGAGTGCGCACGCCGCTAAATTGCTGATAAAAATCCAAACCACAAACATCCATCCAAAACGCGGATTGACCAGGGGATTGAAGCCGCCCGCTCCATGCTGTTGGGCGACAGTTATGCCGAGTTGGCCCAAATCAATACTCGCCAAGATGGCTATAGTGCAAACCAGCATGCCTATGGAAAGCACTACAAATTGGATAAAGTCGGTTACCACCACTGAGAACATGCCACCCAGGACCGTGTAGACAATCACGATCAAAACCATCAACAGCATGATCAGCGAAACGGCCTGCGGCCCAAAGCCCAACACCTCAGAAAGAAAGATGCCGTCGAACTTTAGAAAGATCCCCATGTTTAGCACGCCACCGAGAAACAGAATGATTCCGCCCAGCAGACGAACTCTCCGGCTATAGCGCAATTCGTAAAACTCTGGAATGGTCATCACCTGCAAGCGGCGGAGAGGAACAATAATGAATCCAGTCTTACCCACAATCATGTACGCAAACATCGAGAGCAGGCCAATTACGAAACAGGAGAAACCTGTGACGTACCCAAGCTCACCGAAGTACATGAAAGTGATTGTTCCGATTTCAGTAGCCGCGAAAGTGGCGACACCCAGCGACGTTTTGATCCGTCGCCCGGCCACCAAATAGCCACTAAGGTTTTCCACATAACGTTTTACCCAGAAGCCGACGCTTAAGGTCAGGGCCAGGTAGACCACCAAAATAATCCAATCGATGAGTCTGAAGTTCATCGAAATTCCGTTTCCTTAAGACATTTCCTCAGGATCATGCAGAAGCGGAAAGAAGCGTCCTGCAATTTTTTCCCCAGCAGGGATTGGCGGAACTCCTTCGAGTAGCGGAGTGTCCGACGCGGAGGCAACACCGTCGCGAAAAACATTGAGCACCACCGCGCGCCGGGACCTTGAGGTCCGATTCTCATAGGAGCCGTGCACCATCAAGGGGTGATGAAACGAGCATTCGCCCTGTTTTAGCTCGATCGGCACAGGCTTGAACTCCCGTATCTGTTCGACCGTAAGCGTCTCCTTGATGGTATCCATATCGCTGGCAAAATCCTTGCGCGGCAAGAGCTGCCAGCGATGGCTACCGGGCACATAGTGAACACAGCCGTTATCGATCGTGGAATCGTCCAGGCCGATCCAGCAGGATAGGTGGGCCATCGGCTGAGTCCTGGTCCAATAGGAGTAGTCCTGATGCCAGATCACCACACTGCCGTGGTGGGCCGGTTTGTAAAAGATCTGGTCGTGCCAGAAGCGCACCGCGCCTCCCAGCAGTTGCCCAGCCGGAACGGTAAAAGCTGGATTCCACAACAGGTCATGCAGCCCCTGGGTGATACGCCAGGCACCCAGGGCATGGAAAAGAATCTTCTGGGCGTCGGCTGACTCGTTCGAGTTGAACTCATAGAACAAACTATTGCCTGGATGCTTCGGATTGACGAGTTCGCTTAGTTCATCTCGCAGCACATTTAACTGATTCTCATCCAGCATCTGGATGCCTGCCAGATACCCGTGCTCTTGATAAAACTTTATTTGCTTGGCGCTTAATTGGAAGTGTGCCCATTCTTCCGGCGAAGAGGGCTGCGGGAAGAGAGTCGTTAGTGGCTGGTGATATCTGGAGAGATCGTCTGGCATGCGAAACACTTTCCGCTGTGTTTGGGATGTTCAAACTTAGCCTTGCCTAGTTGACTTTTCTCAATTGTCCTCCCAGCCTAGTAAACCTCAAGTAAGCGAATCTCCTTGTAATGTCAACTTATTTTAAATGTCCATAGTTAACCAGTGACAAACATAGCTGGACCAACCCTTAAAACTGAAGTAATCATCGTCGGTGCGGGACCAACAGGTTTGGCGCTCGGATGTCAGCTGGCAAGGTTCGGGGTGGATTTTGTCTTGATTGAAAAGAACCCCGGAGTGACCCAATATTCTAAGGCCCTAGGGGTTCATGCACGCACTTTGGAGATCTACGAGCAAATTGACCTGGCCGAGAATGCGGTGCAACTGGGCACGGTCGCTGGAAAGCTGCGGATGCTCGAAAGCGGAGAAATTCTCGGAGAAGTGGACCTGTCAAGTGTTGGTTATGGCTTAAGTGCATATCCGTACCTGCTGGTGCTGGAGCAGAGCAAAAACGAAGAACTGATGTACCGGTGGCTAAAAAGCCAACAGCGTGAGGTGCTCTGGCAGTCGGAACTGAAGGGTTTCTTTCAGGATGCCAACACCGTTACGGCTCAGGTTACACAAGGCAGTGATTCACTCAACCTTGTAGCAAAGTATCTGGTCGGCTGCGACGGTCCCAGGAGTCTCGTCAGACAGACGCTAGGCCTGGAGTTTCAAGGTAGCACCTTTGCACGCGTCTTCTATGTGGCCGACGTGCATATCAATTGGAAATTTTCTCACGACGCTTTGCACCTGTGTCTGGCTCCGGCTGGCGTCGTGGCCTTCTTTCCCTTGCCTGGCGAGAACCGCTGGCGGATTGTTGGTGCGTTCCCTGAAGGTTTGGAAAAGGAAGAGGGTGAGATTTTGTATGAAGAGATCGAAGCGCGTATTAAAGAGGAAGCCCACCTCGAGTTGGATATTACGCACGTCGACTGGTTTTCTACTTACAAAGTTCACACGCGCCACGTGGAAAGATTCTCTTCAGCAAGATGCTTTCTGGCCGGAGACTCGGCGCACATACACACTCCGGTTGGTGGTCAGGGGATGAACACGGGTATCCAGGACGCTTATAACCTGGCCTGGAAACTGGCGCTGGTGATTAAGCACTCGGCAGCAGAAAGGCTTCTGGAAACGTATAACGAAGAGCGGTTGCCCAATGCGAAGAGGCTGACCGCGACTACGGACCGGGTGTTCAATATTGCCGTCGGTAAGGATTGGCTTCTAAGTCTGATCCGCACCACTATCTTTCCACCAATGGCCAAATATCTCCTTGGTATTGAGGCTGTGCGAAGAAAATTCTTCAGGATTATTTCGCAGATCGGCATCAACTACCGGGACGGCTCGTTAAGCGACCACGCTGGAGATGCCGAGTTTGAGGTCAAAGCTGGCGATCGCTTGCCGTATCTGCTTATCGGCGGCAAAAGCATCTTCCATTACCTGCGCGCCCCGCGTTTTCATTTGATAAGGTTCTTAGATGACCAAAGCGAGGTGCGAGAAGGTCCTAAGCCCGCGATTCAACCCAATCAGGAGGCACCCTTGAAATATGCAAGCTTGATTGACAGGCACGACTTTCCACTTTACCCGCAAGTTGCGGAAGCTTTCGGCGTTAAAAAATCCTTTCAGGTGTTCCTCAGACCCGACAACTACATAGCCTTTATTTCTCACGATACCTCCTCACAACCGTTGTCCAGATACCTGGAAAGACTCTCTTAGCGCACCCCAACCCGGGCCTCGCTTACTGGGACGGCGGGCGTCTCGCCCGCCACCGCGCGCGAAGCGCGCGGGGCTTCGAAGAACTCAAGTTCCAATGTCTAATCCCCAGTCTGGGAAGTTGTCTTGTGCTGCATTCCTGGATTAAATCTGTGCAATCTGAGAAATCTGCGGATACTCCTCTTCCTGCTGCCGTTACCTGGCTGCAGATTGTTTTTCCTGGCCGTGCGAGACCGTGATAGCGCCGCCAGTGAGCGGCGTGAGGCAGCGAGCGCTTCGCGCTCGGTGGCGGGCGAGACGCCCGCGGTCCCAGTAAGCGGTCCCAGCCCGCAAGGGATTGGGGATTGAGGTCTGCAATTCCACGGGCACGGCACGCTTTAATTTGAAGAGAAACTTCTTGTAGTGCCCGCAGACGTAGATTCGACCAGTAACCGGCCAAAGCGGTTTTGAATTGAGAAACTCGTCAATGGTGGTGAGAATGGCTTGAGGTGTGCTCACAAAAATTCTCAAAGCCGGTTTGAGTGTCAACGGTTCTTTGTTTGGCAGTTTAAACCGGTGTCTGTAATCCTGGATGGTGACGGGCGTTTCGTTTACCCGCATACTTTCAAACACCAGCCGATCAATTTCTCCCTCCTGCTTTACTGGTGCCAGAATCACAGGCAAATCGAAAGTCACTCCCAGCGGCGATACGCCGACAAGTTTGGGCTCTCCCAGACGAATCAAGACTGCACCGATTTCCTGATCCGGATTTCTGGTTTGTTTCAGTTCGACTCGAGCGCGCTGAACTTTGTAGCCATGTACCTCCCTGGGTAGATCCGCATTCCTTTGTGACCAGGTGAAAACCAACAACAACAGGACAATCACGCACTTAAAAATCATGATCCTAATTTAGCTTTGCGCCTCAACTACTGGGACCGCGGGCGTCTCGCCCGCCACCGCGCGCGAAGCGCGCGGGGCTACGAAGGACTCAAGTTCCATTGTCTAATCCCCAATCAGGGAAGTTGTCTGGTGCTGGTTCGGGGATCTTTTTCCTCTTCCCGCTGCCGTCACCGGGCGGCAGATTCTTCTTTCCTGGCCGTGCGAGACCGGGATTGCGCAGCCTGCGAGCGACGTGAGGCACCGAGCGCTTCGCGCTCGGGTGGCGGGCGAGACGCCCGCAGTCCCAGTAAACCACGCCAAGGTGCTGCTGGAGCTTGCCTTCATCGTCACGCACCGAGCGCTTCGCGCTCGGTGGCGGGCGAGACGCCCGCGGTCCCAGTGGGCGAGACGCCTTTATAGCAAGCTTCATTGGGCCCGGTCACTGCAGGGCCTTTTCCAGCTTGCCGAGTGCGTGCTGAAGGATGGATTCCTCTCGGGCAATGCAAAAACGCATGTAGCCGTCACAGTTGTCGCTGCTCGCAAAAGCACTTCCCGGGACCCCAGCTACTCCGCGACCGATTAACATTTCATTCAACTGCATCGCATCCTCAAACTGATCAGGAATGCGAGCCCAAATGTAAAACGCCGAGCCTGAATCGTAGATCCGAAATCCCAGTCGCTTCAGAGTCGCAACCGCTACATCTCGTTTGCCCATGAATTTTCTGCGCAACTCGCTATAGTAGTCAGGGTTCGACATCAAAACCTCTGAAAGCGCCTTTTGCAGCGGTGTTGGCGAGCAAACATAAAAGACGTTGTTGGAATTGTTCAGAGGTGCGATGAGCTTACTGTCACCGTAGGCGTAGCCCAGGCGCCAGCCCGAGATGTTCCACGACTTGGAAAAGGAATTAATCGTAATCGTCCTTTCCCACATCCCGTCGAACTTGGCTATCGAGCCATGTTGCCTGTCGTCTACTACGTAGTGTTCATAGACCTCGTCGGCAATGCACAGCAAGTCAAGCTCCCGACAAACGCCCGCAATCATTTCAAGCTCGTTATTGTTGAAAACTTTTCCGGTTGGATTCGCGGGAGTGCAAGCAATGATCGCGCGTAAGGGAAACGGCTGCCGACTCTTTAACTCTCGACACCGGGCCCGCAGTTCTTCGCCGTCCAACTCCAGGTTTTCGCCGTGAAGAGACAAAACCTCAGTGCGCCCTCCCAGTTCCTCCACGATTCTTCGGTGATAAGGATAGAAAGGCTCAAACACCAGGGCTGCTGCATCTTTGAGATAAGTATGGGCGATGGCGATTAGTCCACCAGTCGCCCCGGGCGTGATCAATAACTCGAGCGGGTTGGCCTCAGGGTCAACCTCGATCTCGTTCAAAAGCTTGATCTTTTTGGCCACTTCACGCCGCAGTGCGGCGACTCCTTCGGCCGGGCTGTAATGATTCTGACTGGCGGCAACGAGTTCGGCGGCTGCTCGGGCTAGTTTTGGGTCTATTGCTAACTCGGATTGGCCTTGTACAAGGTTTCCGTCGGGAGGAACCAATCTGGTAATGATTCTGATGTCTGGTCGCTTTTTGGTCATAGGTTTTTGTGACTTCATTGATGTTATCGCGATTCGCTCGCAGGCAAAAGATTGTTGCGGCAGCTTTCCAAGGCGGTCGGATAACTCGTAGACCGCCGGCTTTAGACTCTCAAAAATTCTCAGCTCTTATCTGCGATTTTTTTTTGCGGCCGAAATCCGCGTAAAGCTGCGGCCAGGTTTGTAAGCCGCAGAAGATTAGCCGCAAATAAACGCAGAAGGACGCAGAATAAAAGAGACGCAGATTTGAAGAAGAGAAAGCGGGAATTCTGAAAGGAAAGTCGAGCTAAAGGCTATGAATAGATCACTCTAACTGAGCAAATTTTCAGGTTGGGAAGGGTGGCTTGCCCCCGCTGTTCCGCCAGAGTTCACGTTCATTGGTTAAGACAGTTTTCCTCAAGCTTGAGCCTTGCGGAACAGCGGGGGCAAGCCACCCTTCCCCAACCTGAAAATTTGATTCAGTTGAGTAATGTCACCACCCGGTACGCCTCCAGAAGCCTTGGTCCTCGTTCGTGTCGTTTCGTGTGAATTCGTGGATCGTACATTTAGTCGCAAAAGAACGATCCACGAAATCACCCGAAATTACACGAAACTACACCACCTTACCCCCAATTAGCCCTGGTGGTTTCTGGGAGGGCCGCACCGTACGGAGTTCAGGACGCAGGGCGTTCAAGCTCGAATTCGGCGTGGACGGCCTGGACTGCGTCACGCATCAAGGGGGCCTCAACGACAAAAGAGACGTTGAATTCCGAAGACCCCTGGGCGATGGCGATGATGTTGAGGCCACGCCGGCCCAGCGCGCTGAAGGTCCGCCCGGCAATTCCCGGCATGCCGCGCATGTTGTCGCCAACCACCGCTACGATCGCAATCGATGGATTCACATTCATGTGCTCAATTTGGCGGTGCGCCAGGTCTGTCGAGAATGCCTCGCGCAACTTAGCAATTGTTGGCGAAGCGTCAGCCGAATTGACAATGAAGCAGATGTCGTTCTCAGAAGACGATTGCGAAATTAACAGGATGTTGGCTTGAACTGCCGCCGCTGCGGTGAAGGTCTTGGCCGCCACCCCCGGGAGGCCCACAATGCCTCGACCGCCCACAGTGATCAGGGTTACATCGGTGATGGCGGTGATGGCCTTAACACCGCGCGCAGTTGGATGACCGGTAGGCGTTATCTTGGTACCCAAACGCTCGGGGGCAAAACTATTGCGGATCCAAACTGGAATCCCTGCTTCCGACACTGGCCTCAGCGTCTTGGGGTGCAAAACTTTAGCGCCAAAGAAAGCCAGCTCGGCTGCTTCGTTGTAGGAGATTTCACTCAGCGTCCGAGCTTCAGGAACCAGTCGGGGATCGGCTGAGAGCACACCGTCAACGTCTGTCCAGATGATAACCTCATCGGCGTCAAGGGCAGCGGCAAGTACCGTCGCGGAATAATCAGACCCCCCACGGCCGAGAGTCGTTAACATTCCATCCGAGGTTACTCCGGTGAAGCCCGCCACCACTGGCACAGCACCTTCATCGATCAGAGGTCGTAATCTGGCCACAGCCATTTCACGTGTCTGCGGCACCAATGGTTCGGCCCGGCCCGAAACATTGTCCGTAACGATTGCTTCTGTACCTTCGATCGCCGCACTCGCAAGTCCTAGTTCGCGAAGAGTATTGGCAAGCAGCCGAGAGGACAAGCGTTCACCAGCACTTGAAATCGCATCCAGCGTACGCGGAGTCAGTTCCTTCAACAGCGACGTGCCCCGGCAAAGATTGGTCACTTCGTTGATGATCTGTTCGATCTCATCAGTAACCAGCTCTCGTCTATCTCGATCCTCCAGTAAAGCCTCAATGGAACCCAAATGTTGCTGGCGAAGCAGATCGCCAATCTCCCTGGCAGCGTCCTCATTTCCTGTTGCTGATGAACGAGCCGCCGCAATCAGTCGATCCGTGACCCCACTCATTGCCGAAACGACCACCACTGGCGCTACTTCCCGCGCGGAAGCAGTAATGATTTCTGCAGCACGCCGGATACAGCTGGCATCTCCCATTGAGGTGCCGCCAAACTTTGATACCTGGATCCTCTTTTTCACCGGGATTATTCGTCGACCTTGCGACCAAGAGTGTGAGCGCGACGATAGGCAGCCCAGACAGCTTTAGAGAGCACTGTGCGCAGGGTTCCCTTTTCCATCTGATAGATTGCCTCGGCTGAGGTACCGCCCGGAGAAGTTACCATATTGCGCAGCTCAGCCGGGTGTTTGACCGATTCCAGCGCGAAAAGCACACTACCAAGCATTGTTTGCAGGACCAGTTCCTGGGCTACATGTCGAGAGAATCCTAGATGCACTCCCGCATCGATTAGCGCCTCCATCATCAGAAACGTGTAGGTGGGACCGGTCGCCGAAAGCGCGGTCGCCATATCAATCATTTTCTCTTCCTCGACCTGAAGCTCGCGGCCGAGAGCTCCGAAGACTGACTGAATTTGCGCGCGTTGTTTGTCGGAGACCTCCGGTGTGGCCGTCCAAACGGTCATGCCCTGACCGATCTGCGCCGGCGTGTTGGGCATTGCTCTCACAATCGAGCTGTGCTGTAGATCGGCCGCCAGCGTTTCGATCCGGGCTCCGGCAACAATTGAAACCACTAACTGGTTTGACCTGAGTCCACCTTTGAGTTCTGCGAGGATTGCTCCGAGCCGCTGAGGCTTAACCGTCAAAAAAATAATCGATGAATCAGTGGTACCTTTCCCAGTAACCTCAGGGTTATGTTCAACCATCCGGAGGCCGTACTTCAGCTGCAACTCCGCACGCCGTTCCTGCCGCGGATGGCTGCCAACTAACTGCTCGGGCTTCACCAGTTCCCGGCTGAGCAGGCCCGCAATTATGGCTTCCGCCATCACACCACAGCCGACAAATGCCAACGGCGTGTCGTTAAGATGATTGACACTCAAGGGGCTCGCTCCTTACAAGATCCTTTGTTAACGTAAATCAAACTCTTCGGTACACCAGGCCCTTTGCGATTGCAGCTTCGGTTGCCAAAACCGCCCCTCCAGCGGCACCCAGAACCAGATTGTGCGACAGCCCGGTAAACGAAATGGCGTCCTCTCCCTCTTCTACTTCCAGCTGTCCAATGGATACAGCCATTCCCTTCTCGGTCAACACATCCAGCAGGGGTTGTGGCCGATCGGGCTCAGACAAATAGTGGATGAATCTTGAAGGAGCTGAAGGCAGCCCGTCGCCCCAATCAAAATTCTCCCAGCGCTGCAGCACCTGGGCCTCAGTTGGAGCCGACTTAAATTTTACTCTGACATAAGCCGTGTGCCCGTGCAGAGCGCTGACGCGCACACACTTGGCTTTGATTTTCGGACCGGGCGCGGCCACAATTCCGTCCGGCCCCACCTGACCCCAGATTTTCAGTGGCTCAATTTCCGATTTCCGCTCTTCGCCGCCAATAAAAGGAATGAGGTTCTTGTCCATTTCCGGCCAGCTCCTAAAGGTCTTGCCGGCTCCGGAGATAGCTTGCTCGCTATGAACGCGAATGCTTTCAATTCCGAAATCGCGCAGCGGTTCAAGCGCAATAACGTAACTTTGGATTGAGCAGTTACTCTTGACCATGATCGCGCCAGTGCTATAGCCCCGAGCCTGGCGCTGAAACGGAACCACCTCCAGATGATTGGCATTCACCGCCGGAATAACCATGGGTACAAAGGGGTCATGCCGGTTTGCCGAATTATTCGATGTAACCCAAAGGCCCTGGGCAGCGTAAGCGTGCTCAAGTTTAAGTACGTTCTCTTTGTCAAGATTGAGCGCACAAAAAACCAGGTCGGCGAGAGGAGAGATCTCCTCGATTCGCTGCACGTCTTTAACCTTCATTTGGGATGCCTTGGCCGGAACGTCAGCTTCCATTGCCCAACGACCATTGACGGCCTGTGCATAAGTTTTCCCAGCCGATTCCGGTGATGCTGCGAGAGCTACAATCTCGAACCAGGGATGATCTTCTAGAATGGTTAAGAACTGCTGACCGACCATTCCAGTGGCTCCCAGGATGGCGACTTTTAGCTTGCCGCCGGCCAGACTCCTGCCGTCGCTTTCTCTCTGAACGATTTCTTCTCGCGCCATATAAGCTTTTCTCAAACTCCCGTGGGTTGATTGACCGGAGCGGGCCAGAAACGCACGCGCCTAATGCGCAGATGATCCATGCGCTCGATGGTAAAGATAGCACCTTCGTACTCAACCGTATCACCCTGACTGAGGACTCGGCCGGCTTCGGACATCAGAAATCCAGCGATCGTCCGGTAACCCTCATCTTCGGGTAATTCCAGGCCCAGGTGTTGGTTTGCGTTGCGAACTGCCAGCATACCATCGAGCACATAACTATTCTGATCTTCGACGATTTGGGATTTCACCTCCTCGTCGTACTCATCGTTGATCTCACCAACCAACTCTTCTAAGAGATCCTCGAGAGTTAAGATCCCCTCAATGCCGCCGTGCTCGTTAATCACAAAGACAAAATGCACTCGAGAGGTCTGCATTAATTTCAGGGCCTCGCCTGCGGATGCCGTTTCAGGGACATAAACCGGAGGCCGCATAACTTTTTCCAGGCTAAACTCATCAGTCTGAGCCTGGCCCATGTCCAAATCCTTTCGATACACCACGCCAACCAGATCGTCTTTGCCGTTGCGATAGACCGGCAATCGTGAAAAGCCGGTTTCTAAAAAGAATAAGCGAGTTTGCGCCAGGGTCGCATTGACAGGTAAGGCGTGAATCTGCGAACGCGGCACCATGGCTTCAACCACTCCAACGTCTGAGAACTCGAAGACGCGATGGATCAGTTGACGCTCCTCAAGCTCCAAATGCCCGCTTTGCTGTGAGATGTCCACCAGGCGGCGCAGTTCGTCCTCAGTATAAACGGAGGCATGCTCAGTGGTTGGATGCAGCCCAAACAGTCGCACGGTGCGAGTCCCCGCCCAATCGAGGACTCGGATGGGCAAGCGAAAAATCGTGTAGAAAGTTTCCAACGGCCAGGAGATTGCCAACGCGATCCGCTCGGCACGTTCAAGGGCCAGGGTTTTAGGCGCCAGCTCGCCAAGCACTATGTGAAGAAAAGTTATGATAGTGAAGGCGATGGCAAAAGAGATAGTGTGCAGCGCTACCTCTGAAACCCGTCCCCGCAGCGGAGCTTCCAGTAGATGTGCAAAAACCGGCTCGCCTATCCAACCCAGCGCGAGTGAAGCCATGGTAATTCCCAGTTGTGTCGCCGAGATATACGCATTCAGGTTGTCGAGCAGCCTGAGTGTTCGACGAGCGCTATTGCTACCCTGCTGGGCCAGAGTCTCGATTCGCGAACGGCGTACCCCCACGAGAGCAAATTCAGAGGCAACAAAAAAGCCATTCGCCCCAACCAAAAGCAAAACCGCAAATAAATAGAGAAAGGTGGTCATCTACTAAGTTCAGTCGCCGGCCCAATCGAAGAAGGAGTTAAGTTGAGGGGCCGGTCTTTCCCCCGGCGGCCTGCGTCTTTCCCTAGGCAGACGGCAGAAAGCCGCAATTTCATTGTGCAAGCTAACGCAAAATATTTCAAAGGCCCGGGTTCTTGCCTGTAACGGAGCGCAACAAGTTTAAGCCCTTGTTTTACGTTCATCCCCACTGCGGCCGCGGTATTTATTGGCCCCCGCCTTGCGTTGTCCCCACTGACCGATTGAGCTATGCTCGGGCCAACAATTTTCAACGTCTGGGAGCCTGTTTTTCCGGGGTATGCAATTTAGTGCCGAAATGTTTGCTGCTGCGCTCGCCATTATCGGCGCCGTAATCATCGTTTCGGCTTTGCTGTCAGGGTTCATTGATCGCAGCGGCTTACCCCAGGTAGCTGTGTTTCTAGCGTTGGGTGCAGCGCTGGGACCATTTGGTCTGGGCCTGCTAAACATCACGCTTGATTCCCCAGCCTTGCGCGTGGTGGCCACCCTTAGTCTCGCGCTGGTTCTATTTACTGACGCAGTATCACTTAATAGTGTTGAGGTAAAACGTCGCGCATCACTGGCGCTCAGGTTGCTCGGTCCTGGCACCCTGCTGACAGCCACCTTGATAGCGATTGCTGGTTGGTCATTACTGGGACTGCCATTTGCAGCCGCAGCAATTCTGGGCGCGGCACTGGCCTCGACTGACCCGGTATTGTTGCGTGGACTCCTACGACGGCGAGACATTCCAGTGGACGCGCGCCATGCCCTGCAACTCGAAAGTGGGCTCAACGATGCCGTGCTGCTGCCAGTTGTGCTGATCGCTCTACCCTTTCTGACCCTGGGCACCCGACCCGATGGCGCAGGGTTTGCCAAGCTCGGTTTGGACCTCTTCATTCTTGGACCAGGCGCTGGCATCCTGGTGGGCCTGCTGGGAGTTGCCGCTCTCGATTTGATCAGAAGGCGCATTGGGGTCCGGCGCGATTACGAATCTTTGTACTCGCTGGGGATTGCCTTCACCGCTTTCGCCGCCGCGGAAGCAGTGCACGGCAGCGGCTTTCTGGCAGCATTTGCCGCGGGAATGACTATCGCCTCACTCGACGTCGAACTGTGCGATTGTTTTGTAGAGTACGGCGGAGTGACTGCCGAGATGCTCTTGCTCTTTACCTTTGTCCTGCTGGGAAGTTCTCTGATTTGGACAGCGTTTACGATGATTACAGTGGCGACGCTGGTCTTCACTTTGTTCGCCCTTTTAATCAGGACACCAGTCTATTTGGTTTCTTTGATCGGGTCGCGAGTGGAAACGCGCGGCCGGCTTCTGATCGCCTGGTTTGGACCACGTGGCCTAAGTTCTCTACTGCTGATTTTGCTTCCTGTGTTTGCAGGAGTAGCGGGTGGCGATCGGCTATTCGCAGTCTGCTCTCTTGTAGTGCTTGTCTCGGTGGTGCTGCATGGCGGCTCACCAATGTTGTTGGCCCGAGCCGCCCGCCGTCAGGCAAAGAAAGCCATCACTGAAAGCGGCGGCGCAACCGTTTCTGAAACACTGCCAGCGGCTGTCACCAATCAGGCCGCAGCCACGCTGGATAGCTCGGTCGCAACCGAATCCGCGCAGGTGGGGGGCGAAACATCGGCCGAAGTAATTTCGCTTAGCTGTGATGGCTATCCAAAGGAGGCCTGCCAAGATCTGAAGACCGAAAAATCTCTTCAGGTCGGTACACAGACGATTTCGCTGGAAGAGTTGTTCCTGCTGCGCCAGACAGGCGAGCCACTAAGGATTCTGGACGTGCGCACTGAACGTAGTTTCGAAGAGAGTGATGCGCAGGTCAAAGGTGCTGTCAGGCTGATTCCCGACCATGTGGCGGAACGTGCCCGAGAGCTCGATCTAAAGCCGGAGGAATGGCTGATAGCCTACTGCGCTTGAACGAGCGAAGCTACCAGCGCCCGGGTGGCGCAGGAACTAAGACAAGCCGGCTGGAAGAAAGCTCGAGCGCTTTTAGGTGGATGGGCCGCCTGGCAGCAAGCAAACTTACCCACCGAACCAAAAGCCGAAGCTTTAGGCGCCACCCTCTAAGACCGAGCAATCCTCTCATTCCTAAATCCTAAATCCTAATTTCTAAATTCCAACCGTTCTCCCGGCTTCAGCTCCACAGGCGCATCGCCGCGGCGAAACACTCGAGCACCAGACGAACCCTTTAACACGATGGAATCATTTTCAATCCTGAGCATTGACCCTTCGCGCAAGCCCACCACTGGCACGTCGTTCTCTTCAAGGAATTGAAGAATCCGCTCTTCGCGAGTCTCTCCCATGTGCCTGGAATTTGGATCCGGGTCAAGGTAGTGTGGATTAATCTGAAATGTAACCAGACCCAGTGCTGTAAATGATGGTGGTTCAACAATAGGCATGTCATTGGTTGTCTTTATGGTCGGCGCCGCCACATTCGAGCCGGCGCTCGAACCAATAAAGAGCATGCCTTCGTTTACCCGTCGGCTTATAACGCTCAAGAGGTCGTAATCGTAGAGAGCTTTCAACAGGCGGAAGGTGTTACCGCCACCAATAAAGATTGCGGGGGCATTCTCGACTGCCTGCTGCTTGTTGTCTTGTGCATGAATCGATGTCAGTTGGTACCCCATGGCCTGAAACCGCTCTGCGGCTGTCGACGAATAAGCCTCGTGGTCATAAAGAGCGAATGGAACAAACAGTACCTGGCGGGTATCAGCAAGAAAGTCGCAAATTTCATTTGCGGCATGATCCAGATACCCACTGCCGTACAAGGTCGAGTTGCTGATTAGTAGCAGACGTTTATTTGTACCCGCGCTCATGTGCGTTTCCCTCTATCTCAACTTGCATATTGTTCCTTTACCGTGGCAGCAAAGACGATTGTTCCGATCAATCCAATTACACCAGCAAGCACAAACGGTGCTTCGGGCGAGACTTTCCACAACAACCCGCCAATTGCCGCTGCCGGCGTGATCGAGATACTGCGCACCAGATAATAAAGTCCTACTGAACGGGCTCGTAAATCGTCCCGCGCCAGGTCCACAATCATGGCTTTTCTTGCCGGCTCACCGATTTCCCGCAAGCCCCCAATGACGAATGCCAAGGCTAACAAAGGAAGACTCGTGGCCAGCACGATGGCCACTGGGAAAAGCGCAAAGCTGAGAAAAGTAAGCAGCACTAAGGGTTTGCGGCCCAGGCGGTCGGCAACCCTGGCGGCGGGGAGATAGACCAGAATGGAGGTCGTCATTTGTACAGCAATCAGGACACCATAGCCGGCCAGACTTTGCTTCAGAACGTTCGTAACATAAAGAACTGTGAGTACCGCTGTTAGCCCTTCGCAGATGCGAATAATTATGTCTGAGATCAGAAGTTTCTTTAGAGCTTCCTGAAATGACTGCCAGACACCAGTGATCCTGGTGGGAACTGAGTCGTGGCGAGATATGCGCACCCGGCTGATTAGCAAGGCTGTCAATAAAGCCATCGCCAGGGTGATCACCAAACCGATCTGAATGCCCGGCCTGAGGCCCAGCGAAACGATCAGTGCTCCTCCGAGAATAGGAGCAATCACAATTGGGACTCGTTTCAGTATTGATTGCAGGGTAAAGCCCATGGCGCGGCGCTGTGGAGGAAGCGAGTCGCCAATAACCGCAAAGATTGCCGGTGAGGCCATGCTTTGCCAGGCCATCACGAACGCAAGACCAACAAAAAGCAACGGCCATACATAGCTAAAGAGATAGATTAGGTAGCCAATTGAAGCCAGAGTGATGAAGGTTAGTAAAGCTAGCCGCCGGCCGACTCGGTCAGCTATCCAGCCGCCGGGATACTGATAGACTGCATCGAGGAAGTTCTCGACCGTTCCGAAAAAGCCGATCACAGTGATGTTCGCACCCAGAGCTTCCAGATACTTTGGAATAAACTTCTTCCAGAGTTCTTCACCCAACCCGATCAGGAAGACTGCGGCAGAGGCAATGGCAACATTTCGCTCTAAGCCAAGATAATCCTGGGCTCGGCGACGAAAGCCTGGTGGGTGGACGATGGGTTCAATCACACACTTCCGAAAAGTGTTATCGGGCAGATTACAGCTTGAGAACATTTACTCCGACTGACTCGTCCGCGGGTCGAACAGTTTTAGGCTAAAGGTGAAAGGCTGATTGAGTCAAATCTAAGATCTGACGAGCCGATGTATATTTCCTGGGCCAACTCTCAGCTCAGGGAGCCTCATAGATCAATTCTCTTGAGGGGTTGGTTATGGCGCGCTCAACAAAGAAACCGGCAGCCGCACCGGCTGGTATCAGCAATGCGGTCGCTCGCGTGTAACGGCGCTGCTCTTCTCGGGTCCGTCCGCTGTCGCCGGCATTGAGTCCTGCGAATACAAGCAAACCCAGCAAGCCACCCAGCGTCGCGCCAGCGGCGCCTCTGGGACCACGGCGACGCGATGCTTGGGGATAATGGTAAATCCGAAAGATGTCGACTCGCTTAATCTCAATGTCTTTACCCACGGACGACAGGGTCAGGCTCTCGTCGGTTGTTCCCAGCTTTTCACCCTTCAGTGATCTTCCGTTCTTCAGTTCGACCGATAGAGTTTCTCCCACCGAAATAATCTTAACCTGAACCCAGGTGTCTTTCGGGATCTGTGCGAATACCGCCATTGGTAAGGTGCAAATCAAGATCGACAGGATTAAGGCACAGGGGACGATTTTCTGCTTCACTGGTCGGTCCTCCTCAAGGATCGATTGCCTGACAAGCAATCTGTGGCAAAAGGAGTGCCGAAGGAAAAATCTGTAGGGGCGGCCCTCCGTGGCCGCCCCTTCGGCTTAGCAAGATTGAAGGTGATGCGACCGGAGGGGCGGCCCTCCGTGGCCGCCACTTCGGCTTAGCAAGATTGAAAGTGATGCGACCGGAGGGGCGGCCACGGAGGGCCGCCCCTACAGATTTTTTTACTGAGCTCGGTTAGGGGTTTGATTCGCGATGCTTGGTGCAATCGGAGGAAGACAGGTGGAGCAAGTAAGTATTCCCTTGCGTGCATAGGCATTGGAGTGTTAGTAGAGTCAAAGCGTAGGTACTGCTGACATGGAAGACCGTAGGGCTCTGGCGCGATGGTGGACGCTTGTAGGAGCCACACTTATTGCGCTCTATCTTTGCTGGCTGATGTTCAAGCCGTTTGTCGCCGTTATTGGTTGGGCGACTGTGCTGGTGATTGTCTTCTATCCGGTGCACGAGCGGCTGGCCCGGCGGCTGCAGAAGCCGGCCTTAAGCGCGATTATCTCATGCATTCTGGTCATTCTGCTCATTCTGGTTCCTATCGCGCTGATTACAATGGCGATCTTGAGAGAGCTTTCCGGAGCCCTACAAACTCTCCAGGCAGCGAGCAATTATCTACTTGACCCCAATTCACCTGTCACCGGACCCTTGCTTCGCTTTATCGGACGCTTTGTCGATATCTCCCAATTCCAGTCGGAAGATTATGTTTTTGAACAGCTCAAGGGAATGAGTGGTTCCATTGCCGGTCAAACTTTGGGTTTTCTCGGTGGGGTGTTGGGAGTTTTCGTGCAGATGCTCTTCGTGATCTTCACGATGTACTACCTGTTCAAGGACGGCGAGCGAATCGCCAATTCTGTGCGCGACGCCTTGCCCCTCGAGCGAGCACAGGCTGACGCCCTGTTGACTCGAACACGCGAAGTCATCGACGCAAGTGTCTATGGCGTAATCTCCATTGCGGTCATCCAGGGAACACTAGGTGGGTTAGCTTTCTGGGTGTTGGGACTTCCCTCGGCAATCGTTTGGGGGGTTACGATGACTTTTCTGTCAATGATTCCGATGCTGGGAGCTTTCCTGGTATGGGGGCCCGCAGCCATCTACCTGGCAGTTATGGGCCAGATCCCTAAGGCGATCATGCTGGCGGTTTGGGGCACACTGGTCATTGGAATGATCGACAACTTCCTCAGGCCAAAATTGGTAGGTGGCCGCACCCGCTTGCACGAACTATTGATCTTCTTTGCAGTTCTGGGCGGCTTACAGGTTTTCGGGGTGCTGGGATTTGTTCTGGGCCCGGTGGTCCTGGCCGTTTGCCTGGCCCTGTTTGACGTTTTTAGATCTGCGAATGAAACTGGCGGACCATCGAGTTTAGACGCGGTGAAAAAATCCTGAACCTTTCAGGCACCATAAATCCGCAGGCGAAACTCGTCGTTGAAGGCTGCAACCTCTGAGCGACGACCCGAAAACGATCTTGCCTCGCGTAAAAGCACTGGCATCCCACCCGGCGAGTGATCGATCCCGTAGGCGGGATTGGTAAACAATGCCGCTATTTGAGGATTAATTCTTTGTGGCACACCGTAACGAACCGACCTTTGGGCAAGAGGCGAAAAGCCATTCGTTCGTCGCGGATTGATGAACTCCAGTGACCGGTCGAAGATCTGCACCCGCGTCGGCAACTCACGCAGCGCCAGGTCACGGTGCACCAACATATTCACCACTGCTTCCTTGACGGACCAGCGATGGTAGTTGGCGCGTGGCGCCACGGGGCTGTCAGCAATCTCTTCGGCAACAAAGTTACGTGGACGCGTGTCCCACAGATCGCAGTAGCGAGCCACGAAGCTCAAGGTTGCTTCGTACAATGTTGCCAGATTTCCAGTCAGCTTAACCCGCTCAATAACCGGAGACTGAATCGAGTCGCCGGCAAATCGAGTAGCTAGCACTGCCGCGCGTGGCAATAGTTCCGTGACTGCTCCATCATGCCCGAATAGCAAAAGGCCGGCGACCGTTGGAACAGTTTCACCAACCAGGTTGTTGGCCAGCAGGAGATCTCGTTCGAGCACGTCACTGGTAGGAAAGCCTGCGTCGTTAGCGCTCTCAAATGCCTCTCCTTCAAACCATCGTAGGAACGTCCAGAGATGGGCCTCGTCGATGTCTTTGATAGCCGCACCCACGACAGGAACATTCTCATAACGGAGCGGCCTGGCTTCGTCTAGAATGACTGAAAGTTCTTCACGGGTTGCTTCGCGCTTTTCAGCCCCAATGCGCAGGAAGTATCTTCCATCGCGAGTCCGGTAAGGGCGACGCCTCCCGTCCACATCCAGAGCGACCACGCGCCGGCCATTGTCAAACGCGATGCGGTCAATGTAGGGGAGCAACGGAGGCTCAATCTCTTCACGGCAAATTCGCACCAACTCTTCCTGAACGCTTTCAGCATCGTCTACGCCCTCAACGCGCATCTGGTCGTTGACCCCGAAAACGATTACACCACCGCCGGTATTGGCAAGCGCCACAATTCCCTGGGCGATCTTCTCGGTGTTTGAGAGTTTTACTTTTAGCTCAAGGAAAGTGTCTTCGCCGCCGCGGATCAGTCTGAGCAACTCAACGCGGGAGGTCTGCGGCCCGGGAGTCGAGAGGATGTACTCCTGAAAGGAACGTTCGGTAGTGGGTTCGTGCCGCTGATTACTGCGGAATTTTCTGCGAGCCATTTGTGTCTTGACGGGGCTCTAAACCCGCCCGGAGGCCGCGTACGGCATCACTGGAATAGAACTGCCCTAGATTTCAAGATCCTTGCTAACCGTTTCGAGAACCGCGCGCTCGAGCCTTTCCAACGACCGTCCTTGCATTCTGACTACCGGGATGTAAAGCAAAAAGGCAAGAGCCGCGAACCCAGCCAGTGTAACATATTCAAGCAGCAAACTGCGGCTGAGGTATCCGAGGGCGATGGCGCCCAAGGGCGGTAATGCCATTAGAAAAATCATTGGCAACAACAACAACCCGGCCACGCCGGAAAGGTTCATTCGCTTGCCAAATTTCATCGGTTTGGGAAAACGGATAGAAAACCAGTTACCTGCCAGCGATATGAAAACGGCAAAAAGAAGGAAACTAAGCAAGACAAAGAGCAACGACCTCCACGTAAGATCACCAAAAAAGAGTTGATTAAGCATCAGTAGTGCAGCGGAAAACAGGAAACCTAAGACCGTGACCACGAGGTTTTTCGCAACCAGTACCTTGGCGCGGTTCACTGGCGCCAGTATCAGAGTGCGCATTCCATTACCCTCAAAGGCAAACGAATTACAGGCAATTCCCGCGAGGATCAGGAAAACGAAAAGAACACCCGCCGTAGCCATCAACCCGTCGCCGTAGTAAAGGAATTCGTTAATGCGCTCAGTGGAATCTGCTGACAGGCTACCCGCCTGCCCGAACTCTCCGGGATTTATCCACCTGGTAGCGAGCAGTATTAATGGCATTAGCGCAAGCGTCAGCAATTGCGCATTGCGCATGGCGTAGCGCGCCTCCTTCTCAATCATGGCCGAGAGATCGAGAGGAACCAGAGGGAGTTGCCAGCCGGCATAGTCCTTCGGAGCAATGGCTGGGGCGACAGCTTTCTTTCGGCCTCGCTCCCCCTTTCCGAGTACTCCACGCTGGGCCACCCAGAAAGTGGCAAAGAGAAAGATTGAAGTGTAGACCGCGAGAACCAGCAGGCCAATGAAGTAGTCCCGCTCCCCTCCGGGCTGCAAGCCTTCACTTAACGCCAATGCCACGGCGCCTGAGGGAGTCCAACGAAGTGCTCGAAACCAGTGTTGGTGTTCCAGAACAAAGGGCCAAAGCTGACCCACAAATGCTCCACTCAACCCGGCGAGAGCGCCAATCAGGGCCAGGATTGTCTCTCCGCGCGCCCTTCGCTTCTTGATCAGAGTCCCAATGGAAGTTGCGAGCCACTTTGCCAGCACTATCCCGAGAAAGATCGTCAGAGCCGCTACTAACAGGGCGGAACCCAGCGCCTCCACTGCCAGGCCTGCGCCAATGGCGATGGCTATCACTGAAGGAATCGCAAACACTGAGGCCAGACTGGTGAACTCGCTGGCCAGATCCAGGGCAAACAATTTGCGCAAGCTGATCGGATACATCAGCAAACGCCCCGGATCAAACTGGTTTCCGCCTCCGATACTTAAGGGGAGCGTTACCCAAAGCATGTAAATAAATGCAAAGATCATGAACAGAATAAAGCTGGCGGGCGGCAGTTCAGCACTTGCTCGGGATGCTGTTCTCACCTGTTGAATCTGGGTTACAGCCGTTTCAGAACTGATCGCGTAAGCTGCTATTCCCAACCCCAACGCAATCAGCAGCGAAAACGCCAAAGCCGCCAGGGTACCAATAATCGAGGCTGCTTGATTTAGAGTGGCCGAGCGCGAACGAATCGCGTTGCGAAACAAAGTCCACTTAAGCCAGATTAGAGTTTGGAGTTGGGACAAGGTTGTTAGCGGCCAGTGGTCAGTAGTCAGTGGTCAGTGGTCAGTAGTCAGTGGTCGGTGGTCAGTGTGGAGACCGGCAAAACCCTTGATTAGAAAAACCCTTGCGACTACTATGACTACCGTCGCACCAACAAATCAGTATAGAATGGCACCCTAACAACTGACTACTGACCACCGACCTCCCTTTTGTTCCATTCAAAAACCAACCACATCTATATCGGGCTCGGAGCAAACCTCGGCGACCGTGCCGGAAACCTTTTACTGGCGGCGCGAGGGATCTTGGATGCAGGCCTTTGCATAACGCGCATCTCAGCCGTTTACGAGACTGAACCAATCACTGCTGAGCCGCAGCCAGCCTTTCTCAATATGGTTGCCGAATTGGACGGTAAGACCTCGGTGACGCCTGAGCAGTTGATGGCCCGCTTGTTGCGGGTTGAGTACTCACTCGGTCGACGCCGCACTGCTTTAAATGGGCCGCGTGAGATCGATCTTGATCTATTACTTTTCAAAAATGAGACCAGCAACACCGAATTCTTGACGCTGCCGCATCCACGAATGCACGAACGAAGGTTTGTGCTGATTCCCTTAGCAGAACTGGCGCCCAACCTGATCCATCCCACTCTTAAGAAAACAATTGCTGAGCTGTTAGAAACTACTGATGACCATTCGGAAGTACGCCGCTGGGAACCGTGAGGCACCAATCTGTAGGGGCGGCTCTTCCAAGAAACCACTACGGCTAATTGGGGGTACATTTAGTGTAGTTTCGTGTAATTTCGTGTGATTTCGTGGATCGTATCTTTGCGACGCAAACAGACGATCCACGAAATCACATGAAACTACACGAACGAGCACCAAAGCTTGTGGAGACGTACAAGGTGGTTTCTATAGAACATCTGCAGGCTGTAGCCTGCTGGTCAATTCCGTGGCCGCCCCTGGTCGCGATAGGCTCGATTTACCTTTTATTGACCGTGATGTGACGAGGGGCGGCCACGGGGAGGGCCGCCCCTACAGATTTTTGACACAGGCTCATTAGCCGTGTGTTATCCAAAATCTTTATGGCTTGCTGTAGGTTATTTCGTGTGACTTTGTGGATCGTCTTCTGATCGCTCAAACGAACTAACGCGCGACAACCCGGGTGGTTTCCTGGAAGGGACGCCCTCGCGTCGTGTAAGAACATGAATCAACCGAGGCCCACCCAATTTCGCCTTTCTCCCTTTCGCCTTTTTCCCGTTATAATGAGGTCACTTGACTGAGCCATTCAAAACTCAAGCACTTCCCCATTTCCTAGTCACCCGAAGAAAGTGTCTAGAGAGCTAAATTATGCCTTATCTCAAGCCTGAACGGCCGGAAAAGGTTTCAGCACCTTCGCTGAAAGCCAGCAAACAAAGGGGCGAGCGCCTGGTTTGCCTGACTGCCTACGACTATCCCACGGCACGCATCGTCGATGAAGCGGGTATTGATGTCATCCTGGTGGGTGATAGTCTGGGAAACGTCATGCTTGGTTACGGAAATACCGTGCCGGTCACGCTGGATGAGATCATGATCCATCTAAAGGCTGTCCGACGAGCGGTGCAGCGAGCGCTACTGGTCGCCGATATGCCTTATGGAACTTTCCATACCGGCGCCGATGACGCTGTGAGAAACGCCTTGCGTTTAGTCAAAGAAGGCGGGGCCGAGGCGGTTAAGCTTGAAGGCGGTCGTAAACGTTTGCCACTAATCAGGCGTTTGGTCGACGAGGAAATCGCCGTCATGGGTCACATCGGCTTAACCCCGCAGTCGATCAACAAGCTCGGGGCTTACCGGGTTCAGGGCAAAACCGCAGACGCGGCCCGCCAACTACTCGACGATGCTCGGGCCCTCGAAGACGCGGGAGCATTTGCCATCGTGCTTGAGGTCGTTCCCCGGGAGATCGCCAAACTGATTACGAACAGCGTTAGTATTCCCACAGTCGGCATCGGCGCCGGCGCTCATTGTGACATCCAGGTGTTGGTGCTTCACGATATGCTGGGTCTGGCTTTTAGCAAGGTGGCAAGGTTTGTGCGACCCTATGCCAACCTTCACCAGACAATCAGCGAAGCAGTAAGCCAGTTCGCCGACGACGTGCGTAACGGTAATTATCCGTCCGAGAGCGAGTCTTACTCATTGCCTGCCGATGCCGCCGAAGAGTTGAACATCAATATTTCTCCTAAGAAATCAAGACTCGAAAAGTCCTGAGTTTCCCCTTTGATCAACCATGGAGATTATTAATCGCCGAAAGCGAATGAGTTCCGTCGCGCGCAAACTTCGTCGCGAACAGGATCGAAGTATCGGATTGGTTCCTACCATGGGAGCCCTTCATGAGGGTCATCTGAGCCTGGTGCGCGAGGCGCGCCGCATGTGCGATGTGGTTGTAGTCTCCGTGTTTGTCAATCCCACGCAATTTGGCCCGGATGAAGACTTTAACCGCTATCCCCGTGATCTCACCAAGGACACCGCAATTCTAACCGATTACAACGTCGACTATATTTTTGCTCCACCACCTGAGGAGATTTATCCGAAAGGGTTTGCGAGTTACATAACCGTGGAGGGACTCTCGGATCAGATGGAAGGAATTGCTCGCCCAGGCCATTTTCGAGGGGTGGCCACGGTGGTGTCGATCCTCCTCAATGTCGTCCGTCCAGACTTCGCTTTCTTTGGCCAGAAAGATGCGCAACAAGCGGTGATCATCAAGCGGCTGGTACGCGATTTGGCTTTCAATACGGAAATCATTGTGCTGCCAACGGTGCGTGAGGATTCAGGTTTGGCTATGTCTTCGCGCAACCTCTATCTCAGTGCTGACGAGCGCCAGGCAGCCACTGTCATTCATCGGGCCCTGGCGAAGGCCAAAGAAGGCTTCAAGGAGGGCGAACGCAATGCCAATCGGCTGGCGGAACTGGTGAAGTCGATCATTGAAACTGAGCCTCGGGCTCGGCTTGACTACGTAAACGTTTCCGATGCGGAAACTCTGGAAAAGATCGACAAAATCGAGGATCAACCCGTACTGATCGCAGTTGCCGTCTCTTTTGGGAAGACCCGGCTGATCGATAACACAACTCTTAACAGCAGCAAGAAAAAAGAGGCGACAACTCTAGCCTAAACAGGGATGACAAAACAGAAGGCACATATCAAGTTTACGCTGAACGGTGAAGAAACTGAGGTGGCTTTTGCGCCCCACAAAACTCTGCTGGAGGTCTTACGGGAAGATTTAGGCCTGATCGGTACTAAACATGGATGTGAACTGGGTGAATGCGGCACTTGCACGGTGTTGGTCAACGGGCAGGCCATCCTGTCCTGCTTAATGCTTGGTTTAGACGCTGAGGAGCGCGAGGTAAAAACCATCGAAGGAATGGCTAATGGCGGCCAACTTCACCCGCTGCAGGAGGCCTTTGCAGACCTTGGGGCGGCCCAGTGCGGCTACTGTTCTCCCGGTTTCTTGCTGGTCGCGGAAGAGCTACTAAACAAGAATCCGCGACCCACCCGTGAGGAAATCAAAGAAGCACTTTCGGGAAACCTTTGCCGCTGCACGGGCTACATCAAAATCTACGAAGCGGTTGAGCTGGCAGCAGCACGGATGCGTGGTGAGGAAATGGAACTGCCTCGCGAAGCAATCTACGGGCGCCAGTAATTATGAAGTCCAATAACAGGGATGCGGAACTCAAGGTTGTCGGCAAACCATTTCGTAAGGTCGATGCGCGGGCCAAGTGCACCGGCCAAACGAAATTTGCCGACGATATATTTTTGCCGCGAATGCTCTACTGCAAGATACTGCGCAGTCACGAACCTCACGCCCTGATCAAAAACATCGATACGTCGAAAGCC
>Ga0187893_10002335_pt1 | contig 41998 bp, 36 predicted proteins | sample MA1701074metaG_FD_139574 | JGI IMG/M metagenome (GOLD analysis project Ga0187893, IMG submission 139574) | White microbial mat communities from a basaltic lava cave in the Kipuka Kanohina Cave System on the Island of Hawaii, USA - MA170107-4 metaG ...
CTCAAAACTCGAGTCGAACGTCAAAGACTTTCTTGAAAAACGTCAATCATATTGGCGCGATACGGTCATCGGCGAGTCACTGCGCAAGATCGAAGCCGAAGGACTCAAGCCGCGCCCGATCACGCGCGATCTCGATTGGGGTGTGGATATTCCCGTCAAAGGTTGGACCGAAGCTGGCAAACGCATCTACGTCTGGTTCGAGGCGGTCATCGGCTACTTATCCGCCGCAATCGAGTGGAGTCAATTGTCGGCTGAGAAGGAAGCGTGGCGCGAGTGGTGGGTGAATCCGAATGCACGTCAATTTTATTTCATAGGCAAAGATAATATCTTCTTCCACGCCGCGTGGTGGCCCGCGCAACTCATGGGTGCGGGGGATACGTTCTTGAAAATATTCGACCCCACCCCCGGCCCCTCCCCTGAAAGGAGAGGGGAGTCACTGACCTTGCCTTATGACGTGCCTGCGAATCAATTTATGAATCTCGAAGGCAAGAAGATCAGCGGCTCGCGCAATTGGGCGGTGTGGGGACGCGACGCATTGACGCGCTACGACCCCGATGCGATTCGTTATTATCTAACGGTCAACATGCCCGAAGCGAAGGACAGCGATTGGGATTGGGCTGAGTTTGTGGCGCGCAATAACAATGAACTCGTGGCGACGTGGGGCAATCTTGCGAATCGCGTGCTGGCATTTTGCTACAAACATTGGGGTGAACACGTTCCGTCTGTGGATGAAAAAGCGCTTCGCCCCGCGGACCTTCACCTGCTCACCGTTATCGAAATAGGATTCAACACCGTCGGCGCGGAACTCGAAGCCGTGCGCCTGCGTTCCGCGTTGGGCGAGACGATGAAACTCGCCACCGCAGTGAATCAATATCTTGATGTCAACGCGCCATGGACAGCCATCAAAACGGACAAAGCCTCCGCCGAGCTGACAGTCTACACCGCGCTCAAAGCAATTGACTCGTTGAAGATTCTTTTCTCCCCTTTTCTGCCGTTCACGTCTGAGAAACTGCACGGATTCTTTGGCTATGAAACGCCATTATTTGGTGAGCAATACGTGGAAGAAATAAAAGACTCACTCGGTATACATAATGGACTGAAATATCGCGCGCTGAGCGGAGGGTTGAGTAGCCCGCAGGGCGTATCGAAACCTGAAGTCGAAGCGCGGTGGAAACCCAGCGAGTTGAAATCTGGCGCCAAGTTGAATCAGCCAGGTCCACTGTTTAAGAAGTTGGAGGAAAGTGTGATTGGGGAGGAACGCGCGAGGTTGGGGAAGTAAGAAGGCTTTTGCGCGTCAGAAATCCATTTTTGGTGAACGCCAAGCGAAGCTAAGATATTATTATTTCGAGTGATTTTCCTGTAATATGCCTGTTTTTATTTTTGACGCTGCTCTTCTAAGATCGAGACGCGTTCCGACCTCTAAGACTTTCTCTTGATATTCTTCAAGTCTTATTTTTCCGAGCAGATATTCCTCTGTAAGCTTCTCAAGCATAGATTCTTGGTCAGAATCGTCTCTTTCAACGATAACATTTGGAATTGTCGCCATGATATTCTCCACGAGAAGGCGGTATTCTAAGCCTCTTCTCTATTAATGACAAGGTCCATACAATTTTGCAAAATCTCAATTTTTGGAGCAAAATAATTCAGGATTTGGATAACAATTTTTACATCAAAAGCATTTTTTTTATGTGAACTTATGCACAACACCGCCATAGGCTCGTCGTTACTCGATCCAAGTCCACGCATAATCGGATAAGCTAACAAACAACCTTGTTTGGACTCGTCCCAAACTCTTATCCAATATTTTATTGCTTCATTTTCTTCCTCTTTTTCTAGGTCATTAATTACTATTGCTCTTTTTTGATTCATAGCTTGGCCAGCGATCGAAACCGCATCAGAGCCATACCTAAAAACCCACTCCATTTTATCTATTACAAAATTCTCCAGACCAACATGGGCAACAACCTTAAACCTATTTCCATGAGGCACAAGAACACTAATTAACACCGGTTGAAAGCTATCCATCCCCAAGACTACGGGCAATTCGGCCAATATATATTTTAGGGTTCGCCTAATTGGACTAACGAGATCTTTGGTGGTTCTGTTATTGATCTCGCCCAGAATATAACTAATTTGCAGATCAACTCTCTTAAATATCACTAATAAATTCTCACCTAAGATTACTGCTTTTACATCTCGTTTCTTTACCACATACAATATGGTGAGGAATGAGAGTAGGTTGAAAAGGATGAAAGCGACCCACCAGTTTCCGCCCACTATTCTAATTGCAAAAAAAATTCCTACCGATGACATGAGTATATTAATGAGAATAGCTGCCAGATTTGGGCGCTTGAGTTTATCATCCGTAATTACCCTTAATAAGCCCAGATTGATCGTAATGCTCGCTACAAATATGCTAGCTAGCCAAACCAACTGCGTAGTGGTCATTTTTCCGCTCTTGTCTACTAGTGGCGAGAATTATACTTCCGATTCTCATAAACAAGTAGGGTAACCCTCCTCAGCGCGTGTGAGAGAAATATCTCTCGCAACGGCGATGGCTCGGTTGACGTGGAAACGGTCATCACGCAACAGGAATTACAGGAGGCAATTACCGCGTCCATTGCCGATCCGCTCATCAAGGAATTGACCGTCACGCTTCAATCGGGCTACATCCTTGTTTCAGGAACGCGCGAACGACTCAATGATCCCACCAAAATGGACACGCTTTCCTTCCGCCTCGACTTGGGCGTGAGCAACGGTCAACTCACATCCACGATTTCAGACATGCAATTCGACGGCTTCACTGTCGAACAAAACCGCCTTGATCTTTGGAACATAACTATTGCTAACAAAATTGCGAATCTTGGGTCAAAGAACCCGAACAGCACGCTAAAGTCTGTCACGGTCACACCAGAGGCAGTCACCATGGTTTGGACTGCGAGTACGTGAATTGCGCTAATTAAACTCACTCCTCCCGCGGTGCGGACGCGGGAGGAGTGATCGTACAAAGAGAAGGAGAAGAGCTAAACTAACCGTTCACGTGAACGCGTAAAACTGACAATCGCTCCTTTTGCGATTTTGTCTCTTTCGCATCTCGATGTTCGTTCAAGTAAACAATTGCCAGATCCGCGCCTGCTTTGGCAAACGCAACTGCTACTGCGCGGCCAATGCCGCTGTCACCGCCTGTGATGAGCGCCACCTTGCCATTTAATTTCCCAGCGCCCTAATATGACGCGTCATCGAACTCTGGGCGCGGCTTCATCTTATGTTCCAAGCCGGGTTGTTTATTCTGATGTTGAGCCGGGCGTAACGTTTTCTTTGGCTAGACCTTTTGAGGTATTAATTATTTCTTCACTACCCGCCGTAACACTTTCAAAAGTGAAATTCCGTCCAACTACGTTAAACGAACCACGTTGTGGCAATCGGTGCCGGCGCGTACCATATCCACAGACGAAAACCGAGCAGGACCAGCAGAAAACCGAAGATCAATGCATACGTGCCAAGCATCCAGATCACGGCAATCCCACCCGCAACAGGTTGAAGGGCGAGCAGAACGCCCAATCCAATAGAAAGGATGCCACTCAAGCTCAAAAACCACTCATTGTTGATCTCACGTCGAAGGCGAATTGCCGCGGCAATTTCCAGAATGCCAGTAAGGATAGCCCAAGCCGCGATCATGGCGAGCAAAACAAAGGATGTTAACCCTGGTTGTAACATAGCTACAACGCCTGCGGCAATGCTGACGAGTCCCTCAAGAAGGAAAACCCACCAGCGTGGCGTATCCTTGATACGCGTAATGCCTGTAACTACTGCAATGACGCCGTCTATTAACGCGTATACACCAAAGACCGGCACCAGTGAAAGCCATGTAAGGCCAGGCCATAAAAAAGCCGTCAGACCAAATAAGATGGCAAGAACACCGCGCAGGACGATCATCCACCAGTTTTGGGTTAAGTTAATCATCTCACCGCTCTCCTGGCTTCCTGCTCACATCATCGCGGCTTGAACATTGATCCTATTCTCGGCGATTTGTGTCAACTTGTCGTTTGCCTGTTTTTCCTCTTCCAACGTTTGGTGAAGTAAATCAGCCGCATCCATAAAACCCAACTGACGGGCATGTGCGGCGGCTGTGCCATAGGCGGCAATTTCATAGTGTTCCACGCGTTGTGCGGCTCCGATCACGCCAGCTTCGAGCGGCTCCATTTCTCCCTCCATGTTTAGGATTTCTGAACCCTCCTCGATCAAGCCTTCCATGCCCACACACTTCTTACCTCTGGGGTTGATCTCAAGTTGCTTACAGATCTGTTCAAGGCGTTCTGCGTGGTTGCGGGTTTGTTTAAGGTGATCCTCAAAAGCGGACCGCAGGTCTTCTGAGTCCACACCTTTTGCCATTTTGGGCAATGCTTTTACCAATTGATTCTCGGCGCTGTAGAGGTCTTTCAATTCATCTGCCAACAAATCTTCAAGGGTTGTAATTTTCATAAACGTCTCCGTTTCTATTTTGGGAATTAAATGGAAACCAATATCAGGGACAAATCCTGATGTCAGGATTTCAGGATTTGTCCCTGTACATTCTCATTAACGAGGGGAAATAGTGCTTGTTACGTGGTGCATTTGCTCACCAGCTACGTGTGAGAAAGAACTGAAGTGGAGAATCGATTTCCTCAATACCGGGAATTTCAATTCTCCAGTAGGGTGTGCTCCCCATTCTCGTGAATTACAATAAGTATTATCTTGAATGAGGAGAATCCCATGGCAACTGTATCTGCAGAAACGTTTGTCAACGCGTCTACAAAAACAGCGTATCGTGCGTTTACCAATTCTACATCTATTCGCGAGTGGTTGTGCGATGTGGCAACTGTCGCCCCGCACCCCAAAGGACGCATGTACCTCTGGTGGCGCGGTGATTTTTATTCCAGCGGGCATTTTCTTGCACTGGAGGAAAACAAGTGCGTCAAATTTCAATGGTTTGGGAACAGCGATTCAGCCCCGACCGAGGTAACTGTTTCTCTTACCGAAAGGGATGGTGGCGCTTTCGTTCGCCTCGATCACGAAGTGCCCGATGATCCATCATGGAGTAAGCCGGCAGAAACGCTCCGCGAAAACTGGGTGGAGAGTTTGGAGAATCTCAAGTCTGTTTTGGAGACGGGCATTGACTTACGAATCGCGAATCGTCCGATGTTGGGGATCGTCCCCGGTGATTTCACTGAAGAACAGGCGACCGCACTCGGGGTGCCTGTGAGGGAGGGATTAAGACTCGATGGTCTGGTAACAGGCATGGGTGCGGAAGGAGCCGGTCTGCAAAAGGACGATGTCATCGTAGAGATGAACAGCCATCCGATCAAGAGCGATGCCAGCAGTCTTCCGAATGCCATCGCCGGGAAGAAAGGCGGCGACGAAATTGAAGTTGTTTTTTACCGCGGACCAGAAAAGAAAACCGTCACGATGGAGTTGAGCAAACGCCCAATGGTTGATGTCCCATCTGCGCCGGCAGAACTTGTGAAGCAAGCGCGCGCCTTGATCGAGCCTGCACTGATCGAATTGGAAAAGTGTTTTGAGAATGTCACTGACGAACAAGCGATGAAGAAGCCCGACCCCAAAGAATGGAGTGCGCTAGAGGTCGTTGCGCATTTGATCCAGAACGAGCGCTTCAACTCGATCTTTCTCGCAAGTGTGATGGACAACAATGAAGCCCAATTCGATGGCGGAGGAAATAACATCACCCCGCAGGTGGAAGCCACTGTGAAAGCGAATCCTTCTGTCGAGCAGATGCTCGAGTCGCTTCGCCGGACGGTGGATGAAGTGCTTCAGTTTGCCGCGCTCATCCCCGACGACTTTGTTGCGAACAACAAGGGAAGTTACTACCGGTTCGGATCCATCCTGCTCCAGCCGAATTTTCATCTCGGCTCCCACACTGAACAAATCAGGGATGCCTTAGCCAGCACAAGATAAGCAAAACCAGAGCCACATACGCCTACACGAAGTCCATTCGGTAGGCGTTTTCATTTAACCACCCGCGGACTGTAACTGTTCGGGTTTGCGTTTTTGTAACTATTGGGGGTCACAAGCGTCATGCTGTCACTTATCAAATCTGAAAGGATAGGAGGCGAAGTATGTTACGCCCTACTCGTCAATTGGCTTGGTCGCTATCGCTAATATTTGTGCTTCTGCTCAGCCTTGTCAACATCAATGTTGCCTTGGCAGAGGACAGCACCCCCCCTCCGCCCGTAACGGAGCCGGCGACCGAACCGCCGGTTGAATCGACCGATGCGGCGACGGCCGTATCAACGCCTCTGCCCGAGGAAACAGCATCACCAACCGATGAAGACTCGGTTGACGATTCCGGTTCGACCGAGACCGAAGAGCCAAGCACAGAAGCGCTTTCACAACTGCCCGAAGATACTGCTGTCGTAGTAGTGGACGCGGCAGGTCACGTACTCCCACTTGCCTCTCAGGACGCGGCTGAACTCATTTTGGAGACCGACCCAATGTGGTGCCCGGAAGGCGTACTGCCCGGCGGAGCAGGATGTACTACAAACTTTGCCACCATTGGCGATCTCGTGGCGGATATGGTCAGCAACACGGCTACATACGATGAACACGGCGTGATCTACTTCACCGCCACGCCGGGCGCTTGGTTCGAACTAACCACCGCGACCCTGACTGGAGGCAGCTACGGAACACTAAGCGCGTTCAACTTAACTCTACAGGGCGGCTGGAACGGTTTATCCGGCGGTTCGGCATCGTTTACGGGCCAATCGGACTTCGCAAACAACCGCTTGATAATCGGCGGCGCAGGCTCTCCATGGTCTGGCAATATTACGCTGAACGATCTTGTATTTGGAAGCAACAATAACCACGCCTTGACAATTAATACCTCAACCGGAGACATCACATTGGACAATGTAGATGTCAACAACCAAATCGGCGGCTTTTCAGCCATCCTCGAATCTTCGTCAGGTGATATTACCATTCGCAATGGAAGTGTATTCGACGGCGATAACTTCAATGGCAGGGGTGTTTCTGTAACTACGGGAAGCGGGTCTGTTGCCATAAGCGACTCGGTCTTTCAGGAGTTCAGAAGCTTTATATTTTTTCCTCCAATCACCGATAGTCTGACAATCAGCGCGCCAAGCGTGACACTTAACAACGTAACAGTATCGAACGGCGATGCGGATGGCATCAGCATTTCCAACGCCAATATCGTGACATTGAACAATGTGACGGCAAGCAATAACGGATATGAACTTGGCGCTCCCGACCTTCCCGGCAATGACGGATCTGGGGTTGTTGTAGACGGCACGCCCGGCTCACTGGTTTACATTATTGGCGGAACATTCAACAACAATCAAGAGTACGGAGTCGAGATTGCGAACCCGGCCAATACCGCGCTATATGTATGGAGCGATCCCATATGCACAGGGAACGATAGCAACCTGCCTCCTACCAGCAGTTGTTACAATGTTGCTCCCGTTTCCGATGGCACAGCTCCGGTTATTACTCCCTCCGTTAGCGGCACACTAGGGAGTAACGGCTGGTACACAGGCGCTGTAAGCGTCAGCTGGGCTGTATCAGACCCTGAATCCGGAATTTTCTCTTCAACAGGTTGTGGCACTACAAATTTAACCGCGGACACGACTGGCACCACCTTGACATGTTCGGCAACGAATAATGCCGGCGTCTCAGGGTCCAACTCAGCGACCATTAAGATCGACCAAACTGCACCATCTGTGACCGTACCGGCAGATATGACAATCGAGGCAACGGGACCCGGAGGCGCGGTGGTCAGTTTTGCTGCCTCTGCGAGCGACAATTTCGATCCCTCGCCTGGATTAGTTTGCCTACCTCCATCAGGTTCATCCTTCTCTTTAGGTACTACTGGCGTTACGTGCACAGCGACGGACGAAGCAGGGAACGCCAACTCAGAAGGATTCGACATTACTGTACAGGATACGACCCCGCCTACAATTTCTCCTGTTGCGGATGTTTTTCAGAATACCACGAGCGCAGTTGGAGATACCGTGCTATATACATCGCCAAGCACGACGGATCTGGTAGACGGGGCGGGAACGGCAAGTTGTTCCCCTGCTTCTGGAAGTTTCTTTCCGATCGGCGCGACACTGGTGACTTGCTCTGCCTCAGACTCGAGCGGCAATACCTCCAGCACATCGTTTACCGTAAACCTAGCTTACACACCTCTTGGTACTCGCTCCGGCCCTGCCCAATCCACCGCGAGTTTTCCTATTTCCGTTACCGGTGATGGAGTGATCGACCTGCAATGTTTCACCGTGGTCCAAGCCTTCAACATCAAAGTCACATTCCACAATCTATGCAACTACCAGGCGGCGATCGACGTCGTCGATGCCGACACACTTCCAAGCCCATTGCCGGAGGGATATACGCTGGTTGCTGGCGTAAATGTGGTGGTGCTCAAAGATGGAGCGCCGGTTAATGCCTTGCCGACAGGCACTGGCGTGCAAATGGACCTGCCGAGCGCGGAGGGTTCGCAATATGCCTACCTGTATTGGAAGAATGGTTCCTGGGTTGAGATCAGCCAAGTTATTCAGGAAAGCGAACTGGCACAGACTCTCAATTCAAGTTCCGGCGGCGATCAACTTTACAAGATCGGCTCGTCCGGCAAAATTCTGACCACGGACCTGACCGGCATTTTCTTACTGGTCCAAAAATAAGCGGTATCACTTCGTAACAATTATCCGAAAGTTAGGAGACAAGCATGTTACGCAACAATCGTCATTACATCTGGTCAGTTTTGCTGATCGTTGCAGTGCTGTTCAGTTTGTTACGTGTCAATGTGGCATTCGCAGATGACAGCACTACTCCCCCGCCTCCAACCGAGGCGCCGACTGAGCCGCCGGTGGCAGAAGAACTGCCATCAACGGAAGCAGGGAGCACCGAAGAAGTTCCTGGCAACGAAGAAATAGGAGTTCTAGAAGTTCTCCAAGAATTGCCCGAGAATGCTGAAATTGTGGTGCTCGATGAGAGAGGCAATCCTGTTCCACTTGCTTCGCAGGAGGCGTTGGATGCTATCCTCGAAGATGATCCGATGTGGTGCCCCGGAAGCACTTTGCCCGGCGGCGCAGGTTGCAGAAACTTTACTGGCGCGAACGGGATTGTCAACTTGTTGGCAGATATGCAGGCAAATACAAGCATATACGACGGGCCAGCGAGCAGCATTATCTACTTCACATCCAACCCAGGTAACGGCGCGTTCACCCTGACCAATGCAACAGCCAGCCTGGGATCAGGTGACTTTGCCACACTCAGAACAACAAACATTACACTAATGGGCGGATGGAACGGCTCTAACGGTGGATCTGCAACATTTACGGGGCAAACCAACTTTGGAACCAATTACGTTCAGGTGGGAACATCCGGGAATCCTTGGGTCGGCAATGTGACGATCAATAACATGACAGTCGACGGTCATACCTCTGCGAATGCAAGCATTAGCGTGTTCACAACAACTGGCTCTGTGACCATGGACGACATACTTGTGGACAATGCCGGCAACAATGAAAGCATTCGAGTATCCACAGGTTCGGGCAATATTACGATCACGGATACGGACGTCACCGATGGCGATGGCGACTATGCTTTGTACCTCACCACCACCAGCGGAATCGTCACACTCAACAACGTAGCCGTGGATGATCATACCGACTCCGAAATGATTCGGATTGTCGGTGGTAACGGCGCCGTAAATCTTACCAATGTGGACGTCACTGATGGGGATGATGGCAACGCGATCAATATTTCCACCACCGGCGGGAGTGTGAATCTAACTGACGTGGACGTTGCTGGTAACAGTGACGGAGACGGTCTCACCGTCACCACCACCAGCGGGAACATCAACCTGAATGACATGGATGTGTTCGATCACGTGAACGGCCGCACGGGTAACTTGGTTTCGCAAAGCGGAAATATCTTCATAACAAATAACAGCTTTTTCGAAGGTGATGGCACGAGCCTCGGCTTCTCCGCTTCGACCAACACCGGCTCGATCACGATCACAGGATCGGCCGGCAACGAAATCGACTTCCTCGATGCGTCGGGGCCAGGCGGAACCAACTACAACGGCGCGACGCTCACAGCTCCAATCGTTTCCTTGACGTATGTCATAGCGAACAACAGCGATGGGCATGGTATCGCGATCAATGCAACGACCTCGGTCACCTTGAATAACGTGACCGCCAACGACAACGGGACCAATCCCTCCGGTGCAGGCAACGCCAACGGTTCCGGAGTGCGCGTTAATGGTGATGGCTCAACACTTGTCAACGTTACCGGGGGCAGTTTTAATGACAATGAAGCCTACGGTATCGAAATTTACAACGCGACCTACAACTTCATTTCCATGCCTTCCTTCAACAACAACGGTCTCGGACCCTACTTCCCCGGCGGGCAAGACACCACAGGGCCCGTTATCACTCCCAACGTGTTTTGTTCGAGCTGGGGCACGAACGGATGGTGTCGCGGTCTGGTCTTATTAGTTTCGTGGTCGGTTACCGAGCCTGAATCGCGCGTTTCTTCTACAAGCGGTTGTGGATCATCACTCATCGGAAATACGTCATCGGCGGGCCAAACACTTACCTGCTCAGCCACATCCGCCGATGGAACACTATCATCGTCCAATTCGGTCACGGTGTATCAGGATACCGCGAATCCAACCGCCTCGGCTACAAGGTCACCGGCGGCAAACGCCTTCGGCTGGAACAATACGGATGTTACGGTAACTTTCTCGGGAACAGACGCGCATTCTGGTATTGCATTCTGCACTGCACCGATCACAAGGACCGCGAATGGCGCCAACCAGTCTGCCACTGGCAACTGCACCGATGTGGCAGGAAACGTCAGTTCGAACGTGACAATCAATAACATCAATATCGATAAAACTCCGCCCACGATCTCGCTCCTAAGCCGCACGCCCGCCAATGGAAACGGCTGGAACAATACGGATGTTGTTGTCACCTGGTCTTGCACCGATTCGCTATCCGGTGCAGTCAGCGGAACCGTTAGTCAGACGGTCTCCAGCGAAGGCGCCAACCAATCTGCAACCGGAACGTGCCAGGACCGGGCAGGCAATAGCGCTTCCGCAACCGAAACGGGTATCAATGTTGACAAAACCCCGCCGACCTTGAACGTTCCAGGCAGTATGACGCCCGAAGCCACAACCCCTGCTGGGGCAGTTGTCAACTTCTCTGCGAGCGTTTCGGACAACCTAGATAGTTCGGTCAGCTTGATCTGTTCACCACCGTCGGGAACCTTGTTCATCCTTGACGCGCCCACACTGGTCACCTGCACTGCTACGGACGACGCCGACAACACAACCTCAGGAAGCTTCACGGTGACCGTACAGGATACCACACCACCGGTCATATCGCCGATGGCAGGTATTCTCGTACATACGACTGACCCAGCTGGGGAGCCTGCGAATTACACATCGCCAACCACGTTCGACATCGTTGATGGCGCGGGTGTTGCGACATGTTCGCCAGCCTCCGGGAGCCTCTTCCCGCCGGGAGACACCACTGTAACCTGCACCGCGACAGATAGCCGCGGCAACACTTCGTCCATCACGTTCAACGTCCATATAAACCTTCGGCCTTTGTCCGTCCTTAGCACATTCGGCGGCGGATTCATCCTTGTCACTGGCGGTGAACTGATTGACTTGGATTGCACAACCGTCGTGAATGCTTTTGGCGTCATCGTGAAGTTCCATAATTTGTGCGACAATCAGGCTGTCATCAACGAGGTCGGCGCGAACGCGTTGCCGGGCGCTTTGCCAAACGGTTACAACTACGTACAAGGGTTAGACGTTCAAGTCCTCGCGAACGGGCAGGCATTGCCATCGCTTCCGGATGCTTCGGGCGTGGAATTGAACTTCCCGCTTCCGGAGAGCGCCGACTTTGCCGTGCTGTACTGGAACAACGGTCAATGGGTCGAGATTACACAACCCATGAATGTCGGCGACATGTTGAACATTCTTTCCAAGGATGCCGCAGTTGAACTATACAAGATGAGTTCGTCAAACTCAAACGTTGAAAACGTCCTCACGACCGATCTAACCGGCACCTTCGTGCTCGTGAAGAAGTAAAATAAGGCAAGGCATGAACCTGCGAGGGACGGCACATGCCGTCCCTCGCATCATTTAAACACGGAGAACCTATGAATCTCAAAGTATCGCTATTACTCTTTCTGGCTTTAGTGTTAAGCGCTTGCGCAAACGCAGACGCAACTCCTCAGACAATTCCATCACCTACGCTTGATCCTTGCGTTGGGTTTGCCTTAGGCGAGTCTGTCAAACCGATCAACGATCTGCAACGCGAGTTCGATGATGCGTCGGCGCTGGCGGCAAACCTCCCCCGCGAGCAACTCAACGATGTAATCGCAAACCTGCAGAGAATCCGCCGCGCAGCAGAAGATATCGCCGCTCCCGCATGCCTCACTAATCTCAAAATGCATCAGTTAGAACACATGAATGCGGTGATCGAAACCTTGCTTGCCTTCGTGGGCGGAGCTAGTACCGATACCCTCAACACGGGGATGATCGAGGCGCGTCAAGCGCACGATCTCTACACCCTGGAACTGGCGCGTCTGCTTGGCGCGACAATCGTCCCTGCGACAGAAGCGCCTTGATGTTTGTCAGGATGCTACTACGTGTCCTTCCGCAGGAATAGCAAGAAACCGATCAGACGAAGGCCCGCACTCAGCCATAACGCCCCGGTGAGACCAAAAAAGCCGGCCAGCCATGTCCCGAGCAGCGGCGCAAGTATCATGGAAAGATATTGCATGGATTGAGCCAGTGCAACGAACGTCGCGCTATACTCTGCGGGGACGGTCTTCATCAACTCGTCGAAAAACACAAGGTCTAACCCGCCTTGAAAGAAGCCGGCGATACCCGCAAATAGAATGATCAATTCGATTTGTGCCGTCGAAGCGGTCAGCGCTGGATGCAAGACCATGCCGAGTGTTGTCGCGAGTAGTACGTATCGTCCACCTCGCCGGCGCGATACGCGGGGCCAAACAAAATAACCGACCAACATCGCCAACGTCATGGTCATGGTGATCACTCCGATCTGGCTGTCGGTCGCGCCCACCTCGCGTACGAGATACAGCGGCATGATCGGCAGGCCGAGGACGAGCGCCGTAAAGTATACGAATCGCTTGGATGCAAAAGATACGAACGCAGGATTCTTTCTAAGTAAGAGAAGATACTTCTCCAGCCGGGCGCCCGGGGATCGACTCGTGGACAAAAGCGGTGGCGGGAGTACCTGATCGGGCAAGCGAATTTGCCTTGAAACGAAGAAACTCAGAAAGCCTCCCAGCGAAAGCACCAGGAACATGATCGCATAATTCAGCGGGAAGGCGACAAGGTCAATGAGGCGCGTGACGATGAAGGTGCCAATCACACCGGTCAAACCGAAGATCGCCCAGCGGCGGCTCAACAAGGTATAGCGACCCTCGGGTCCTGCAACGCTGTTCATCACGACCGAAAATGCAACCGCCAACGCGGTTTGCGGAAGCGTTGCAAACGCCCAGATCGCAAGTGTAGCGACGATGGCAAATTCCATCGGAATCATGAGCGTCAGAATTCCCGTTAGGGCAAAGCACATGATCACAGCCAGGCGCGAGAGGCTGTACCAAAGAACGATGTTCTGTCTCGATTGCAGGAAACGACCTACGACAATTGCCAGCAACAGACCTGTCACCCCGGGCATGGAGGTGAGCAAGCCAACTTGAAAATTCGTGGCGCCGAGGCGCGTAAGAAAGACCGGCAGGAACGGCGTTGCCACGCTCGAGATGCTTACGCCGACCGCGTCGATTTCGACGTTGCGAAAATTCCGCCTTTGGATTTCTTCTTCGGTAGCAGGATTCATGCCAGAAATTATAATGCCACCGTCGGAGGGAGATGTTTTATAGCCTGACCGCGTCTAACCAGGCAGGCAATTGAGAGACCAACATCTTCATAATGTCTTTTGCCCGTTCGTTGAATATTTCGATATTGTCATATGCCTCCCCATCTTGTTCGTTGACGATATCGCTCACACCGCGCAGGATCAGTAGCCGCGCGTTGTTTTTTTGCGCCACCCACGCCAGCGCGGCAGATTCCCAATCCGCTGCTATCGCACCCTTCGATTTCAAAAGCGGGATCTTTTGAGGCGGAAGATCTCTATCGGCGGAGGCGATGAGCGCACGCCGCGCCGGATGTGGCAGGGGTTCGGCGAGCCAGCTCAAATCGAGGGAGGAAGCGTAGTAGTTCGAAATGTCCAAATCGCCCATCAATTCTACGATGTCGTAGACGATGGTCTTCTCGATAAGCAATATGTCTCCTTGATTGACAACCCCTTCAAACCCGCCGCACGTTCCGAGATTGACGATCAGATCAGGTGCGTGATGGTCGATCAGATATTGCATTGTGGCGGCGGAAGCGATCTTGCCCCAGCCGCTGTGAAAAAACGGCAGTTCATGGCCACCAACGTTCGCAGTAAAACATTCGCCGAACGGAAAAGATTCGATTCTTGATTCGGGGAACAGGGGCGTGACACCCGCCCACTCACCGATGGCAGAAACGATGACCACTGTTTTCACAATCAACTCTCTCCAATTATCTTTGAAGGATGTCCTGCAACGGTTTCCCGCCCAATAACTCTCCTGGAAGTTTGTCTACATTGTACACTTCCCATGTCTCGGTGTGAACTACATCCAGCTTGGGCTCTAGCACTGCAAGTGGACCGAGCGTCTCGAGTTCTAGTGAGCGGGCATCCACATAAACCTCGCAATTGCTGCCAAAATCTGGGTATTCCTCATCGCGGCGCACGCCGAACCGCTTGACGAACATCAAATCATCGTACACATAACCCAGCCAGCCGTGTGGGTTGAAATAACCCAGTTTGAACGGGCCGGCAATGGAATCAGATTTCACTGTGATAAATTCATCCCCGAGGCAGAGCCGCGAGTCATTCACTCGCGAATAGGCCCATAAAGAAAAACGGCGGTTGGGTTGCAGTCCGCCGTCATCCACATTGCCTACTTGCTGAGGCAGAATAGCAACCCCCTTTGGGCGTAGCATGGTGATCGCCCACGGCGAAAGCTTCACGGCCGTCTTGCCACAATTTTCGATGCGATGCTTGACGATGATGAAAGGTTGTTCGGAACTGACCTGCACGGTGACCGATTTACGCAATTCGGTGCCCGGCTCCATCGCGCCGGCGATTCGATAACCACCGGTCACCTCTTTCACCGAAGCGCCGATATCATCTGGAATATAACTCGCTTGAGTGCTTTCCGGCGCAATCCAAATGCGATGACCACCGTAATAATGATACTCGCCGAACGGGACGCGTACGCTGAATTCAGGCGTTTCAGCGAACAGGTTCTCGCCCGTCCATTTGGAAATCAGCCGCACAATGCGCGGACCCGCTTGTGCGAGGCTCTCGATGCGAAAGAATTTATTTTCGAGCACAACCGTTTGCATGCCATGAAAATCGCCATACTGCATGAGTCAATCTTAGCCTGAATTCGCGCTCTCGTAAACGTTCGAGCCGTTTGAATTGGTTACATCGAATATAATCTCATCATGACCACCAAACAACCCAACTCGCGCATGTGTTTCGTCTGCGGTCTCGAAAACCCCGTCGGTTTGCACTTGCATATATATGAAACTAAACCCGGTGAGGTCGAAACGACCTACACCGCGCCCGGTCATTTTCAGGGATATCCCGGCGTTCTGCACGGCGGCATCGTCGCTTCGCTTCTCGACGAAATTGCGGGGCGCGTATATATGGGGAGCGATCCGAACAATCCGCGCTTCATGTTCACCGCAAAGCTGGAAGTCAAATATCGCGCAAACGTGCCGATCGGCAAGCCCCTGCGGATTGTCGGCAAAGCGGTGAAGACGAAATCGAAATCAGGCGAAGCATGGGCAGGTCTGTATGATACAGAGACGAATGAACTTCTCGCGGAAGCCAGCGCCCTGTTGATTGACGTCCCGAAGGAGCAATACGATATGTCGAGATTGAACGAACTCGGATGGAAGATTTACCCCGAACCGACTGTATAATTGCATCGTACACGGAGCTCTTATGATTACCGCCTATCACCGACCGAACACGTTGGAAGAAGCCCTCGAGCTATTAACGCAACCAAACACTGTCCCGCTTGGGGGCGGCACGCTTCTTTCTCACGGAACGGCTGATTCCATCGAAGCGGTTGACCTCCAACTCCTCGGCTTGGATTCGCTCACTCAAAAAGGAAATGAACTCCAAGTCGGCGCTACGCTGACGCTACAAGCGTTACTCGAATCGGAACAATCCCACGAAGCGATGAAAATCGCCCTGAAGCTCGAAGCGCCGCTAAACATCCGCAATATGGCAACTACGGCAGGAACCCTGGTAGCGTGCGATGGACGTTCGACGTTCGTCACGGCTTTGCTTGCCCTGGATGCAAATTTGGACATGAGACAATGGACGGCGGACGGTGATGCATCGCCCACCGTTATCAATCTTGGAGAGTTTCTACCTGTGCCACCGCGCGGACTTATCACTTCGATTACCGTTCCGCTGAATGCTAAACTCGCATTTGAATACGTCGCGCGGACTCCGTCCGATAAGCCCATCGTCTGCGTAGCGCTGGCGAGTTGGGCAGGCGGTCGGACTCGCATGGCAGTCGGCGGCTATGGCAATAGTCCCGTGCTCGCCATGGATGGGACATCCGCCGATGACCTCGTAGCCGCGGCGCGCAACGCCCTTCAAGAAGCGACAGATGACTTTGGAAGCGCGGAATACCGTATGGACGTTGCCGCGACCTTGGCGAAGAGGTGTTCGGAATCAATCAGGTGACAGTATTCGCTGTCACCTGAACAAGAATCGGGGGATCAACATCACCGCACTACATTGACGTGCAACTCGGCAAAGCCGCCGCAATCCGGCGCCTCGCCACCGGTGAAAGTGAGCAAAATCCACTGCCCTACAACGTTCGGTTCCACGTGCACGTCAGGGTCAGGTGTGCCGTCGAGGCTCACAGTTTCCTGATACACCAGATCGTCTGCCGCGTTGAACACTTGCACAGTGACCGTTTCGAAGCCAAACCCGGTGCGGAAGGCGACTACTTCGTGCTCGCGGTTCGAGATGATATCAATGGAGGCAATGAAGTCTTCCTGAACGCCGGTCCACGTGAAGGTGGGGATGCTATCCCCTTTTATCGCGCCGGCGGAGAACCACGAGGTACTCAGATTGCCGTCAGTGGCTAGTGAAGCAGGATAATTGGCATCATAACTGGAGGAAACTTCCACGCGTCCCTCTGAGGCAATCTCGGCATTCGGCGGCGGGATCGGCGTCGCGGTGGCGTCGGCGGTGACGACCGGCGGCTCGGACGGCAAAATACTTTCGTTGATGTTTCCCAGCGCGTTATTGAGGTCATCCTCGCTCCTCGCATCGAAATACACGCCGCCTGCCGCGTCGGAGATAGCTCGCAGTTGTGCGGCAGTGTTCGCATCCACATCCAGACCGATGACATGAATCGCAAAATCAATGCCGATCTCTTTCAAGTAGCGGACTACTGAAGCGGGTTCGTCACCGCAGGTTTCTTCGCCATCGCTGATAAGCACGATGAAATTCCTGCGTCCCGGCTCGAACGTGAAATCATTGGCGGCTTGCTGAATGGACGCGGACATCGGCGTCATACCGAGCGCCTGCATGGTGGGAAGAAAATCAATGATGGCTTGCGCCCCGTTCGCTTGTATCGGCACGACCAGTTCGATGTCTTCGCAACTCTCGGCTTCCCTGCCCTGATACGGCACTCGATGACCGTACACGCGAAGCCCCACTTGCGTATTCGCCGGCAGGGCATTGAGGCGCGCCGTAAGCACGCGCTTCGCGACCTCGAGGCGCGTGGCGTCATCCATCCCTTGTAACATACTGCCCGATGCGTCGATGATATATTCGATGTAGGTGGTGCTCAAACCAACCGGAACGAATGGCGTGGAAACCGTCACTTCAGTCGCGGGAGTCTCTGGAGAATCGGTAACCGCGGGCTCAGTGACCGATGCCGCGAGCGGATTCGGAATCAGTCCAGTGACAAAGCCGCCAACCAAGCCAATGCACAAGCAAAGCACAAACGCGAGACCTCCAACGCCAAGCAAGCGCGGGAGCGCGGATTTCTTCGGCGGTGGCGCGTCTACACGCGTCGAGGAAGGGGTAGGCGGACCCGAAGATGGATGCGGTGTCGAAAAGTCATAGGGTTCGACCACAGTGCCCGGCGTCTCAAGAACTGTGCCGTTTTCGAGCACGGTTCCTTGTTCCAACATGGTGCCACGATCTTGAATCGCTTGCGCTAACTCGGTCGCGGTTGAGAATCGTCTGCCGGGGTCTTTGTCCAACGCCTTGCGAATCACGCCCTCGAACGTCGGTGGCAGGTTCGGCTTGCGCTCGAGCAGGCTGGGCACCGGCGATTGGATGTGCGCAATCGCAACGCCCATCGGCGTATCGGCATGGAAAGGTAATTCGCCGCTGAGCGCTTCGAAGAGAACGACGCCCAGCGAATAAATATCGGTACGGCCCGTCAGGTTCTTGTCGCCCTTCGCCTGTTCGGGGCTCATGTAGGCGGGCGTGCCAACCATCACCCCGGTCCCGGTGAAGGCGGCGGTGGCTTCCGCGATCTTGGCGATCCCAAAATCGGAAAGGCTGGCTTCGTCCTGCGAATCGAAGAGGATGTTGCCCGGCTTGATATCGCGATGGATCACGCCCTTGCTGTGGGCGTAATCCATGGCGGGACCGATCCGTTGAAAGAGCGAGGCGATCTCCGTAATTGAAAGCGCGCCTTTGCTTATCCGGTCTGCCAGCGTGCCGCCGGACATGTAGCGCATGACGATGAAAGGCTGGTCGTCCTGCTCGCCGAAGTCATAGACCGGCACGATGGAGGCATGTTCGAGCGCAGCAATGACCTCTGCTTCACGTTGAAAGCGCGTGCGAAATTGCGGATCGTGTGTAAACTGCCGCGGCAAGACCTTGATCGCCACTTGACGCTTGATGGATGGGTCGCGCGCCAGATAAACCGTTGCCATACCTCCCTGTCCCAGTTGTTGGACGACTTCGTAACGGCCGATGTTCATTACGCCTTCCTCCTCTGCCGACGTTCACGCAGGTTGAGTGTGAAATCCTGTTATTTATGTTCGAGGGATTATAACATTGCGAGTCATTTGATTCTCTGCAAGAGTATAATCTGTGTTGTGAAGTTGCCTCCCCTGAATACTATCCTGTATGGCGATTGCATAGAAACCCTTAACTCGCTCCCCGAGAATTCGGCGGATGTCATCTTCGCCGACCCGCCTTACAACTTGCAACTCCGCAACGACCTGTACCGCCCCAACCAGACCAAAGTAGACGCGGTCAAAGACGGATGGGACAAGTTTGAGAATTTCAAAGAATACGATGAATTCACCCAAGGCTGGCTGCGCGCTTGCCGACGCGCGCTGAAAGATACCGGCACAATCTGGGTTATCGGCACGTATCACAATATCTACCGCATCGGCGCGATCATGCAGGATTTGGGCTTTTGGATTCTCAACGACGTGCTGTGGATCAAAGACAATCCCATGCCCAATTTCAGAGGCGTTCGGTTCACCAATGCTCACGAAACATTGCTGTGGGCGCAAAAGAAAAAAGGCGCGAGATACACCTTCAATCACCACTCGATGAAAGCCTTGAACGAAGATAGCCGGGAAGGCGGGCTGCAAATGCGCTCCGACTGGCGTCATTGGGAACTACCGCTGGTCACCGGCAAACAACGCGTCAAACACAACGGGACGAAAGCACACTCGACGCAAAAGCCGGAGGCGCTGCTCTACCGGGTCATCCTCGCTTCATCCCAGAAGGGAGATCTGATCCTCGACCCCTTCTTTGGCTCCGGGACGACCGGCGCGGTCGCGAAGAAACTCGGTCGGAATTGGATCGGCATCGAGCGTGACAAGAAATACATCAAGGTCGCACAAAAACGCATTGACGCAGTTCTCTCCTCCCCAGCTGAGGTATTAATTCTCTCCGAGAAGCGCAAGCAAACGCGCGTCCCCTTTGGAATCTTGCTCGAAAACGGACTGTTGAACCCCGGGCAAACTCTTTATTTTGCGAAGAACGGCAGGAAGGCGAAAGTCCTCGCGAACGGACATATCAAGTGCGGCGAGGTCACCGGCTCGATCCATTTTGTCGCCAAGTCCCTGATGAACGGCGCTCCCGTCAACGGCTGGGATGTGTGGTTCTACAAGGATGAAAATGGGAATAAAATTGTGATTGATGAACTTCGCGAGAAATTCAGAAGTCGTTGAGGGTTCACAAGTTTGAACGTTCACGCCTTTCAACTTTTCAACCCTCAAACGAGGAGATTCTATGAACCTCACTCTCATTATTAACTCCAATAAACATGAAATCATTTGCGCGGCCTCAGAAACCTTGTTGTCCGTCGTGCGCAGGCTTGGCTATTACGGTGTCAAGTTCGGCGACGAGCAGGGTTTGAGCGGCGCGGACACGGTTCTGCTGGACGGCAAACCGGTCAACGCCGGATCCATGCTCGCGGCGCAAGCGGAGGGGAATAACATCGTCACGATCGAAGCGTTGGGCGAGCACCCGGAACAAGGTTGGAAAAAAACGGACGGATTGAGTCCGCTTCAACAAGCGTTCGTCGAATCGGGCGCGATCCAATGCGGCTTTTGCACGCCCGCGCAGATCCTTGCAGCGAAGGCATTGCTGGAAAAAAATTCAAACCCGAGTGAAGAGCAGGTACGCGAGGCGATCGCTGGCGTGTTGTGCCGATGCACAGGCTATCTCAAACCTGTGCAAGCCGTGTTGAAAGCCGCGGCGGTGATGCGCGGTGACGAGCCGATTCGAGTTGACACCATCAACTGGGATTTCGGCGCGCCGCGCACAGACGCACCTTCACCTTCTGGCTTTGACTCGCCGCAACTGGCTAGTGTAATGACGCGCCCGAAAGTGGTGGTCACGCCCGAATCGCAAACATGGCAAACCGTTGGCAAGCCTGAGAAAAAAGTGGACGCGGTCAAACTTGTGCAGGGCAAACCCGCCTTCGCCGCCGACATGGACATGCGCGGCATGTTGCACGCGAAAGTATTGCACTCGCCGCACGCGCACGCGCGCATCAAGAGAATTGACACAAGCAAAGCCAAAGAACTCAAGGGCGTTGCGGCTGTACTCACGTGGCAGGATATTCCCCGAGTCGTATATTCTACTGCTGGGCAGTCCGACCCGATCCCCGGTCCGCTCGATACATTTTCGCTCGATCACAAGGTCCGCTTCGTCGGCGACCGCGTTGCACTCGTCGCGGCGGAGAGTCCCGAAATCGCTGAGAAAGCATTGTCATTGATTGACGTTGAGTACGAGATTCTGGATTCCATCCTGGACTCCCGCGAAGCGATGAAGCCCGATGCGGTTCGGATTCACGATGAGGCTGAGTACGTCAATTTTGCGGATTCGAATCCCGCAAAGAATCTTGCCGCGCACATCCGCATCGACATCGGCGACGTGGAAAAGGGATTCAATCAAGCAGATGAAATTTTCGAAGCTGAATACGAAGTTCCAAAAGTGCAACAGGTGAGCATCGAGCCGCATGTCTGCATCACGTATTGGGACGAGGATGACCGTCTCGTGATACGCACATCCACGCAAGTGCCGTTCCATGTGCGGAGGATGCTCGCGCCTGTGTTGAACCTGCCTGTGAAGCGCATCCGCGTAATCAAACCGCGCATCGGCGGCGGATTCGGCGGCAAACAGGAAGTGCTGATGGAAGATGTCCCGGCGCATCTCACCATTGCGACGAAGCGACCTGTCATCTATGAATACACACGCGAAGAGGAATTCATCGCGGCGCGGTCACGTCACCCGATGCGAGTCAAGATGAAAACAGGCGTGAAACGTGATGGGACGATCACCGCGAATGCGATGTATGCGCTGTCCGATACCGGGGCATACGGCTGTCACGCGCTGACCGTCACCGGCAACACTGGTCATAAGGCAATGGCATTGTATGTCGGCGATGGAGAATATCGAAAGAGTCCGAACATTCAATTCTATGCGGATGTGGTGTACACCAACACGCCGCCTGCCGGCGCGTTCCGCGGCTACGGCGTCCCGCAGGGATATTGGCCCGTCGAGCGCCACATGGAAAAGATCGCGCGCGCGCTGAATCTCGACCCGATTGATTTCCGATTGAAGAATACCATTCGACCCGGTGAGTATCATCCGTTTTCTACAGCATGGAATGAAGGACGCGAGCCGCGCCCCGAGATCATCCAGACGGTCGGGCTGGAAACGTGTGTTGCGCAAGGCAGAGCCGCGATCGCGTGGGATGACAAATACAACAACAAGAAATGGCGCGGGAACGGACGAAAGCGAAAGGGAATCGGAATTGCCATGGTGATGCAAGGCACTGCCATCCCATATCTCGACATGGGCGGCGCATCCATCAAGATGAACGATGATGGCTCGTTCAACATGCTAGTCGGCGCGACGGATCTCGGCACCGGCTCGGACACCGTCCTCGCGCAGATGGCGGCGGAGGTGTTGGGTGTTCCCCTCGAAGATATGATCTGCTACTCGTCCGATACAGACTTCACGCCGTTCGACAAAGGCGCGTACGCATCTTCAACAACATACATTTCAGGCGCGGCGGCAGTGAAAGCCGCGAACATCGTTGCAGAGCGGATCAGAGTCCGCGCGGCGATGATGTTGGAACTGCCAGAAGCCGAAGCGCCGAATATTCAATTGGCGAACCGTCAGGCAATTTCGCCGGATGGTCGAACGGTTCCCTTCACCGAGATCGCCCTGCACTCGCTTCACAAGGACAAGCAGGAACAGATCATGGGCGTTGGAAGTTACGTCTCACCGGTGTCACCGCCTCCGTTCGCCGCGCAGTTCGCCGAAGTGACAGTGGATTCTGAAACCGGCGCGGTCACTGTGGATAAACTTGTCATGGCGGTTGATTCGGGTGTGATCGTCAACCCGCTCACGGCGTCGGGTCAGATCGAAGGCGGCATGACTCAAGCCCTCGGCTATGCGGTCTGCGAGGAGATGCGCTACGATGAAAAAGGCGATGCCATCGAACGCGACCTTGACCGCTACCACATCTTCCGGGCGGACGAGATGCCCGAACTCGAAACGATCTTCGTCGAGACGTTCGAACCGAGTCACCCCTTTGGTGTAAAAGCTGTCGCCGAGATTCCCATGGACGGGGTCGCTCCCGCAGTAGGCAACGCCATCCTTGACGCCATCGGCGTGGACGTGGATGAAATTCCCACGACGCCCGAAAGAGTGTGGAGGACGATCAAGGCTCGCACATGAGGTTGCAAGTACAATAAACGCATGTCCAACAAGATATTCATCATCGGGCACGTCAACCCGGACACAGACTCCATCGCTTCGGCAATGGGCTACGCGTGGCTGCTCCGCGAACGCGATGGAGCCGAAGCGGTCGCGGCGCGCGCAGGCGCGCTCAACCCGCAATCAGCTTGGTTGCTCAAGCAACTGAAACTCGAACCGCCCGTACTGCTGACCGATGCATCGCCGCGTTTTGAATCGGTGATGCTCAGGCTCGACAGCCTGCGCCCAGATTCGCAGCTTGGTTTGGCATGGACTCTCGCCAGCAAGACCGGCGGCCTCGCGCCGGTTGTGGACGAAGATGGCAGACCTTATGGACTCATCAATGGCTTGAGCCTTTTCAAGTATTTCACGCAAACGCTCGGCCCACAGCCCGGCGACACCACCGTGCGCGAGATGATGTCGGCACCGTGTAAGGACGCGGCAAATACCGATATACCCAAGTTCCCGGCTAACGGACACATTCGAGATTTTCTCAATCGTATCTTGCGCGACGAAGACGACGATTATTGGGTCGTGGACGAAAACGGCCAGTATCTCGGCATTGCCCGTCAACGCGATATCCTCAACCCGCCGCGCTTGAAGATCATCCTTGTGGATCACAATGAGCCGCGTCAGGCGATTGCCGCGCTCGAAGAAGCCGAACTGCTCGAGATTCTTGATCATCACCGGCTCGGCAACCCACACACTCACACGCCGATTCGCTTCACAGTGGATATCGTCGGGTCAACATCCACGCTCGTGTGCGAGATGACCGCCGAAGCCGGGCTCTCGATGCCGCCCAACCTTGCTGGTGCGCTTCTCGCGGGACTTTTGTCTGACACCCTCCTCCTGACCTCTCCCACCACCACAAAGAGAGATAAAGATGCCGCCGAGCGCCTAGGGCGTTGGGCGTTCGTGGGCGGGAGTCCGCTCAAAGGTGAGACTATTGAATCGTTCGGCAAAGACCTGCTCTCCGCGGGCGCGGGCCTTTCCAACCGCGACCCGGACGAGATCGTAAGCACCGACACGAAACAATACGAAGCGGGCGGGTTCAAACTCGCCATCGCGCAAGCCGAAGTGACCGACCTCATGCAACTTGCCAAACATCTCGAGCCGCTCACCAAGGCTTTGAACGAGCTCAAGGACAAACGCGGGCTCGATTTCGCCATGCTGCTCATCACCGACATTGTGCGCGGCTCGAGTAGATTGATCATCTCATCGAAAGCTACGCCTGTTCTCGATGATTTGCCTTATCCTCCACTCGCAGATGGAACACGTGACGCGCCCGGTATAGTGTCAAGGAAGAAGCAGTTGCTTCCTGTGGTGTTGGGATTGCTGGAGAGTTAATGGAATTTCAAAAATTGATTCACCGTGCAATGGATCTTCGCAGACAGTATGAAATCAAAGAGACAGAATTGTATGGTTCGCCGTACACCAGCAAAGATATCGCCCAAAGTTTTGCAGGTGATGTAAATAATTTAGTAAAACTAATCCTGGCTGAACATGGGGAGCGCGAAATCGCCAACAGCAAGGAGAAACTCGAAGCACAACTGGCTCATTCGCTATGGTCCGTCATTGTTCTCTCGAAAATGCACCATGTTGATCTTGAAACGGCATTCATGGAAGCGATGGATAGGTTGGAAACGCATCTGCTTGAGGCAGAGTAGAACACCACATGCAAAAGCATGTCTGCGGTAAAATTGTTATATGGACAAGTTCTCTGAGATCCGAAAGAAGGTATTGCCTGTTCTAAAACCCTACATCAGCCGGATGACTGTGTTCGGTTCGACGGTGCGAGCGGAGGCAACTCGAAAAAGTGATATCGATCTCCTTATCAAATTGAAACCATACAGATCACGACCAAAACTTGGCTTGTTCAAGTTAATGGAAATTGAAGAGGATCTGCTAAAAAACCTGGGACGCGAAGTTGATCTGGCTACCGAAGACTGTCTCAGCCCCTACATTCGCCCGTACGTTGAAAAAGAAAAGGTCGTCATTTATGAAGAAGGATAATACTGTTTATCCATGACATATACTGGACTCAATCGGCTTAATTGAAAAATACACAAACGGGATGACGAAAAAAGAATTTCTCTCACCCACACAGGAGGCACCATGCCACTATGGGGACTATTTCAAATAGCTGACGTAGCTAAGCAAAATAGTAGAGAAAGGAAACTCCGAGAGCTTCTTATTCAAAAAGGATTCCCTGAAGCCTTCATAAAATTTGCTGTTTGGGCCATTGGATATGTATGGGCAGACGATAAACTAAAACGGAAGATTCAAGAGAAAGTCGGAATGTCTAAAGAAGAATTGGAAGCAAGAATTAATCGCGCGTATATATTGATGTTACAGCATGAAGATATTGCCAACGTGCTAGTTGATAACAAGAAAAAAGCGATCCAGGCTCATAAGGAAGCTGTAGCACTACTTCAGCATACAGATGAAAATAATTAGTTTTTGGACCAGGGGAAACAAAGATTTATGAAAAACAAAAATCAGCACTTTGTAACTGAAGCATATATCAAGGCATGGTGCGATCCAAGCACACCCAACAACGGTGCGTTTGTTTGGGTTTTTTCAAAAAAAGACCGCTCAATTAGAAGAAAATCTCCAAGCTCGCTATTTTCTGAGTCGGATTTTTACTCGATTTATGACGCAAATGGAAATAGAATATTGGAGTTGGAACACCAATTAGATAATATTGAAAACAAATTCATCTCGTTGCGGGATAATAAATTACAAAGCCACTTACCGCTTTCACTTGATGATCGAAAGACTATTGTCCTATTTATTTCAACAATGTTTGCAAGAACAAAACGATTTAAAGAGGAAGATAAACAAATATGGCGAGAATACCTTGATTTCATAGAAACACTTCCCCAAGACTTATCCGCAAAAGTGAAGCAAACAAGAGAATACAAAGATGTTCAAGAGTTGCACATAAAACAACCAACGCCATATCGTTTGTTTGCTATTGTCAATATGGCGTTTTCATATCTTTTCCTCATGAAGTGTGCAGTCTATGAGATCAATACAAAACCAGGGTTAATAACATCAGATAATCCATGCATTTGGTTTGACCCAGCAGTGGCTAATCCCAATACACCCATGACTTTCTACGGGTTGGGCTCACGCACACTTAACATCATACTTCCAATCTCGCCAAAGCAATATATAAGTCTAGAGCAACATGGCCCGGACGGATACATTGATTTAAGTAATAAACCCGCCATCGAGGAGGAATTGGTTGATCCGTTAAATTGGCTTACCGTAGCTAACGCCGATCAGTTTATCGTAGTAAATCAAAAGCTGTTCAAAGAAAGATGGTTGGAAAACAGCAAGTAATATATATTTCACGATAACACATAATAACATGCAAACCATCTTCCAAGCCCTTTCTGAACTCGAAAAGAATAACGGCTCTGCTGCGCTATGCACGGTGACCAAAAGCGAAGGTTCGACGCCGCGGCACGTCGGGAGCAAGATGCTCGTGTACCTGGATGGAAAGTTCTTCGGCACGGTCGGCGGCGGGGAATTGGAAAGCCGCGTCATTAACGCCGCCTTGGAAACGATCAAAAGCGGTAAAGCGCAAAATTTATCGTACACCATGGCTGACCCATCGCGCGGCGACCCCGGCGTGTGCGGTGGAACCGTGGAGGTCTTTGTGGAACCAATTCTTCCTCCGGCAACAATCGTGGTCATAGGCGGCGGACATGTGGGCAAGGCAGTTGTCCATCTCGCCAAGTGGCTGGGGTTCCGCGTGGCGGTCAGCGATGACCGCGAAGAGTTTTGCAATCCCGAGTCGGTGCCCGGCGCAGACGCGTACTATCCTGTTCCGATGGCAGAGTTGGCGAGCCAACTCAACGTGACGCGGCAAACCTACCTGGTTGTCACCAGCCGCGGATCCCCAATTGACGCGGCGGGTCTTCCTCCCCTGCTCGAATCAGATGCGGCGTACATCGGCGTCATCGGCTCGAAGCGCCGCTGGTTGACGACAGCCAAGGCGTTGAAGGAAAAAGGCGTGCCCGATGAAAAGCTTGCGCGCGTCCACTCGCCGATGGGGCTGGAGTTGAACGCCGAAACGCCGGAGGAGATCGCGGTAAGCATCATGGCTGAGATCCTGATGCAGCGCGACAAAGGCACTGGAAAGATGATGAAAGCCTGAGACTTTTCGACGCTTTCGACGTAGACAAATTGGACTATAATCAAAGCAACGCTCTTCAAAAAGGAGAAAATCATGGCAAGAATTTTTGACGTTATCGAATATCCGAGCGAGATGAGGGACGAACTCGTCCATCGCTTCCCCGAAACGGGCATTGGCGATTATCGCATCGGTTCACAGGTGATCGTGCGCGAATCGCAGGCGGCGGTTTTCTTCCGCGATGGCAACGCGCTGGATGTGTTCAAGGCGGGCCGGCACACGATTGCCACCGCGAACATCCCGAAATTGATCGATTGGATCGGCAAGGCATTCAATGACCGCACGCCCTTTCCCGCGGAAGTGTATTTCGTCTCGTTGAAGGAATTCGCAAACGAGAAGTGGGGCACGCCGCAGCCGATCATCGTCCGCAACCCCGGCATGGGGCTCGGCGTGGCGCTGTTGCAGGGCTTTGGCACGTATTCGTTTCAGATAAAGGACCCGCAACAATTTGTCACTCAGATCGTCGGCGCACAGGGCGCGTACCGCACTTCTGATATCGAGGAACGTTTGAGGACCATTCTGCTCTCTAAGTTACAAGACGCCCTCGGCGAGACGACTGCCGCGAAAAGCGTTGTGGATCTGATCGGGTTGACCGAAGAAGTTGGCGCCGCTGTCCGCGCAAAGGCGCAGGATGACTTTGAAGCGCTCGGCATGGTGTTGAAGTCCTTCTACATCGGGAATCTCAAACCGTCCAGCAAATCTGCACAGGAGTTACGCGATATGGGCATGCTCGATATGGCTACTTACACTCAATTACAAGCCGCGGACGCGATGCGCGATGCCGCACAGAATCAATCGGGCGGCGCGGGGCTCACCGCCGGAATCGGCGCAGGTATGGGCATCGGGAACCTGATGGGGCAGGCATTGCAAGGTGGATATCAAGGCGGCGCTCCCGGAGGAGGCGGTGGGAAAATGCCGGACGTGATGACACCCGCAGAGGCGGCGCAGTTCATGAAAGTGACCGAAGCGGATATCCTCGAGGCGATCAAAGACAAGAGTTTGAAAGCCAAAAAGGTCGGAAAGGCATATCGCATCAGCAAGGACGCCCTGGAAGCGTTTATGAGCAGCGAATAGAAAAAGAGGAGCCTGAAATTTCAGGCTCCTCTTTTTCGAGTTAAGTAATCTCGGTAGGCAAATTCGGCGCAGCAAATACCGACTTAGCCCCATTACTCCAAATCGCTCAACACATCTGCAATCGAATTGAGAACATCGCTCGCCATGACCGAGGCAGTCGCACCGAGGTCATCTGCTGCGTACAGCCCGGCTTGCGCGTGAATCCATGCACCGGCGACTGCGGCATCGTAAGCATCGAGTCCTTGCGCGCGCAAGCCGACAATGAGACCTGCAAGCACATCGCCGGTCCCTGCGCGAGCCAGTGCGGCCGAAGCAACAGGAATAACCGTCGTTCGTCCATCGGGTGAAGCCACAACAGTGAAGGCACCTTTCAAAACGACCACGTGTCCCCATTCTTTCGCAAATCTGCTTGCAACTGTTGGTCTATCCTCTTGAATGTCCTCTTTTGATAAGCCGGTCAGCGCAGACATTTCGCCGGGGTGAGGAGTCAAAATCGAGGTTGCCGGTAATTTCGTTTGCCAGTCTTTGATCTGCGCGAGCAGTCGGAGCCCATCCGCATCAACCACCATAGGCGGCAGGGCACTCTTCTTATCTTCATTCGATTCGTTTTCATCATGTACAAAGCCAATTCGCGCAGTTGATTTTTTCGGCGCCGCCTTGCCGATCAACAGGTTTTCGATGAATTCCTTCGTTGAGTTCTCTGTGCCAAAGCCGGGACCGATCAACATGGCAGTTGCCCGTTCAAGGTTCTTTGTGAGCACATCTGCCGCGCCAGATGCGATTATACCGGTCGAATGCGGGAGCAAAATCCATATCGCCTCGGGGATCTGACCTGCGACTGCCGCGTGGATGGATGCGGGAATCGCCAATTGGACGAGTCCTGCACCGGCGCGATACGCCGCCTCTCCCGCAAGGACGACTGCTCCGGTATAGTTGACGGATCCGGCCGCGATGAGAGCAGTGCCAAACGTCCCTTTGTGCGAATCGAGAGGGCGTTCCGGTAAGAGCGCAGATACCGAGTCTTCATCCACGACTTCAGTTTGCAAATCCTTGAGCGAATTCAAATCCGAAGGTAAGCCAATATCCACTAGCTTGAGGTCGCCGACATATCCGAATGCAGGCAGTTTCAAGAGTCCCTGTTTGACAGCCGCCATGGTGACGGTCAAATCGGCGTGGATCGCCTCATCTGCGGTTTCGCCAGTATCGCAATCCACACCGGAGGGGCAATCTACCGCAATGACAAGCGGCGACTCATCAAGGCTATCAAGCACCTCGTTGACCTCACCAAGCAGATCGGCTACTTCTTTTTTCAGCGGCAGTTTGATTCCCGTGCCAAGCACGCCATCCAGCAACACGTCCGCCGATTCGAGCGAAGAAGCAAGCTGATCGAAAGCATCGTCGCCGCCAAAGATCTCTCCACCGGCTTCAAGGAATTTCTTTGCCAGGTCATCCTTCTTGCGCTTGACGAGGTACGCGCGGCTTTTCCATCCGTCTTGAGCCAGCGAGGTCAATGCAACGAGCGTATCTCCTCCATTGTTGCCGGGACCGACCAACCCAACAATTTCCAGTTGGTCGTTGCGGAAGAACAGGCCGGCAACAACATCTGCTAAACCCTGACCAGCATTTTGTATCATCTGCTCAAAAGTAAGGCCGGCCGCGTCGGCCTCTTTTTCGATTGCTTGCATTTGAGTTACGGTTACAAGTCTCATGAGTTCTCTCCGAGTGATGCGGAGATTTTACTGCAAACAGAACGCGAGATTGATATTGACGTCCCCGTTCTAACAAAAATCAAATCTGTTACTCGACTGCTATCTCTTTCAACCCCAATTCCGTCAACTTCTCGGGCGTAGGCTTGCCAGTGTCCACATCCCAGCCGCGCGCTTCGTAGTAAGCTTGTAGCATTGCATGAACATCTGGTACGAACCCGGCTGAGCCTCCGTCAGGGAAGGGTGTCAACAGTGCCTTGGGCAATCTGTCGTTTTGCGCGTCCAATCCTAACCGGTTGTTGATTACCCGTTTGAGATTCCACGAGCGCTCGCCGAATTTCATCATATCTGCGACTGACCAATCCAACCCGCACGCGGCATTGATCAGATCTACTTTTTCTTGCGCTTCCACATTGGCGAAGATACACATCACAAGGGCATTGTCCACCGTGCGCCAGTCCTGGTGGCGGGCGACGTTCGCGGCTTTTTCGGCGCCCGCGTGGCGGGAATAATACTCGATGCCCAACTGCTCATTGGTATGACCCCAATCCACGAAAAAATAATCCGATTGATTGTGGCACGCCCCGCGCGGACTGGTTGCATATGAAAGCGCCATGCCTGACACACCGCGTGGATCGTGATATGCAACCTCGAGGCCGTTGACCTGCACAGCTTCCTCTTCTACGCCAAAGTGTGCGGCGAATCGCTTTGAGCCCTGCGCGAGCAAATCTCCTATCCCCTCACGCGAGCCTATCATCCGCACGAGATGTTCAATAGCATCCACATCGCCCCACTTCAATTCGATTCCGCCGGCATCAATTCTTGTTAGTATTCCCTTCTCATACAAATGAAACGCCAAACCGATCGTGTTGCTTGCACTGATCGTGTCCATACCGAAGCGATCGCATAGTTCGCCCAGATCTACAATGGATTCGAGATTGTGGTTCAGAAGGTTCGCGCCGAAACCGACCATGGTCTCGTGTTCGGGACCTTTTCGCTTCATAACGTCCGTAGGCAATTTCACCACGCGTCCGCAGGCGATCACACACCCCTGGCATGCGCTTCGACCGACTAAGATCGTCTCGGTCATTTTTGCGCCAGAGACATTATCCACTGCCGGGAACGAACCGCTCGTGTAATATTTCGCGGGCATCGCACCCAAATATTCTGCATAATTAGCCGCGCCCGATGTACCGACATCGCGCAACACTCGGGCTTCGTTGTCTTCCTTCAATTTTCGGTTCGATGCAGAACGTAATGATTTATAGCGCGCGATATCAAAAACAGGAATTTCGTTCACGCCTCGTACAGCGATCGCTTTCAGATTCTTCGACCCCATCACTGCCCCCATACCGGTTCTACCCGCCATCCGTCCATTGTCGCACATGATCGAGGCGAACAGCACCTGTTTTTCACCAGCTTGCCCGATCATACAGACCCGCGCGGATTTTTCGCCGACTTCTTCTTTGACTTTATCTTGTGTGGCGTACGTATTCATTCCCCAAAGCTGAGATGCATCCCGAATTTCCAAACTATTTCCCTTTAGCCAGATATAGACCGGCGCCTCCGCATTGCCCGTAATCCACAAGCCATCGTAGCCAGCCGCGCGGAGTTCGGGACCCCAGTGGCCGCCGATGTTGGATTCTGCCCAAAGACCGGTAGCGGGTCCTTTCCCGCAGACGACAAATCTTCCGGTAGTTGGACCAGATGTCCCCGTCATGGGACCCGTCATGAAGAGCAGAGGAGCATTCGGTGAAAGCGGGTCGAGTTCGCGAGTCAGGCTTGTATACAAAATCCGCGCGGCGAGTGATGCGCCGCCCAGAAAATTCACTTCCCATTCTTTTGGAATCTTGAACTCTTCCGATTTGCCGCTTGCGAGGTCTATCTTGAGTATAGGTTGCATAATCACGACCCGTCATTGCGAGCCACTTCGTGGCTCGCAATGACGATCACAGTATCTCCGTCGTCACATCCTGCGCCACGCGGACAAAATCCAAAACCGTCGGCACATTGCGCATCATATAGCCTAAACTTCCATTGACCTTGAGCTTGGAGGTCATCATGGCGGTCATCGGGTTGAGCGACCCGGAGAGGATCGCCGTGATATTTTTGTAATTCGCAGAAAGCAGGAACGTCGGTTTCGGGTATTTTTCCGGCGGTGGGTTGTAATCCACCTTACGGCACGCGCCATGCCACAAGTCAAGGTAGAACGTGAGGCGTTCTTTCAGATTGCCCTCTGGCTCGATGAAAAAGAACAGGTCGCCTTCCCAGTTTTTGGCAATTTCACGATAACGCTGGTCGGAGTTAAGCTTCGCTTCCAATCCCCTGAGCCATTCCTCGCTTGGAAAGATCGCGGGCATGTCAGCCTCCAGATAATGTTGACGCTATTGTACCATTGGGAAACAAGGCGCTAATGACACTTGCCGAATCGCAAAAAATAGTCTATCCTTATGCCAATGGGATGAGTGGATCATCTCAATCCAATTTTTTATTCTCTCGGAGGAGAACATCATGAAGAACCTATACAAAGTGATGGTTGTAGGCATCATTGCTGCCCTTGCACTGACCGCCTGCGGACCAAGCGGAGCACAGGCTGAGGACCTGCTCGCCGCCATCAAGGATCGCGGTTACATTTTGGTCTCGACAGACCCGAACTATGCGCCGCAGTCTTTCCTCAATACGGAAGGCTCACGCCCCGGCGATACTAGCTGCCCGTCGGATGCGCTGACCACTGCAGAGATGCAGGGCTTCGATGTGGATGTGGCTATCGCCATTGGCGATGCCCTCGGCGTGGAGACCTGTTTCGCCACCCCCTCATGGGATACGATCACCGCCGGCTCGTGGGCTGACAAGTGGGACGTAAGCGTTGGTTCGATGACGGTGACCACAACCCGACAGGAAGTGCTCGATTTCAGCGTTCCCTACTACTACACCCCTGCAGTTATCGCAGTGCGCGCGGACGCGGGCGTCTCATCGCTCGCCGACCTTGATGGCCAAGCTCTCTGTGCCGGCACCGCCACCACGTATGAAGCATGGTTGAATCATGACATGGCTGGTTTAGGCTTGCCTGAATCATCCATCTACGCGGAAGCGCCAGACGTAACCGTGGTTTCCCTCGAAACTGATCAGGAATGCGCCCAGTCTATCGCGGCCGGTCGCGAAGATTTCGTCGGCTATGTGACTTCGGAAACCGTTGTGGATGCAAACCTTGCCGAGGGATTCCCGGTAGTCAAACTCGGCTCTGCTGTGTTTTCGGAGGACCTCGCCGCTGCACTGGATAAATCATCCAGCCTGCCGACGGACACGCTGCTCGCAGAGGTCAATCGCGTCTTCACGCAGATGCACGAGGACGGCAGCCTCTCTGAACTTTCGCTCAAGTGGTTCGAGTTGGACTTGACACAAGCCCCCAACTAATCACCACGCCTAAAACGGGAAGCGGCTTTGTGCCGCTTCCCGTTCTTTTTGCTGGATGTCAGGTTCATGGCAAACAGTATCTAGAATAAACCGCTACAGTATCATTGCAGTGGGCATCCCTATGGAAACCATAACAACACCAACAAAATCACAAGCCGACCTGCTGGTTGAAGCGTATCAAAGAAAACAACGGCAGTTTCGAATGGGCGTCGGAGCAACCTGGGGTGTCTTGCTCCTGGTGCTCATTTTTCTATTCAGCGGGAATTCAGTTCTAGGTTTCGAGACGATCCAACTCGATACCGAATTCATGCGGCAAAATTTTACGTTCATAGGCTCGGGGTTGGGCGAGACATTGCTGGTTTCCGTTCTGTCTATTTCGCTGGCGATGGTGCTTGCCTTGCTCGCCGCGCTGGGCCGGCTCTCCACGTTTCCGCCGATTTTTGCCCTCAGCACTTTTTACGTCTCATTGATTCGCGGAACGCCGCTTTATCTTCAGATATTCTTCTTTTTCCTAGCCCTTCCTCAACTGGGAATCGTTTTGAGCGGAATCTTCGCTGGCGTACTGGCTCTTGGACTCAATTACGGCGCGTACATGAGCGAGACCTTCCGCGCCGCGCTCGCTTCGGTGGGCAAGGGACAGCGTGAAGCAGCCACCGCGCTTGGCATGACCCCGCTTCAAACTATGCGACGCATCGTCCTGCCGCAGGCGCTTCGCTTTGCGATCCCGCCCATGGGAAACGATTTCATCTCGATGACAAAAGATTCGGCGCTCGTCGCTGCGACTGGTTTCGTTCATGAAGTGATGTGGCGCGCCACGCGCGTCGGACGCGCACAATTCAACAACCTTGAAGCACTGCTAATGGCGGCGGTATTCTATTGGGTGATGACGCTTATCCTAACGTTTTTCCAGACTCGACTGGAAGCGCGCCTCGCAAGGGGGGACCGCTAACATGGCGCCTATTGTCCGCATTTCAAACCTCGATAAGTACTTCGGGCGTCTGCACGTTCTCAAAAACATCTCGCTCGATGTCGGGCACCGCGAAGTCGTGTGCTTGATCGGTCGAAGCGGCTCGGGAAAGAGCACGCTGTTGCGCTGCATCAACTTCCTGGAGGAGCCATCCGATGGGACAATCGAGGTGGACGGACTGGCTGTCAAAAGTCACGGCCGAGACAAGGAACATCGGCAATTGGTCCACGATGTGCGGCTGAAGACCGGAATGGTCTTTCAAGAATTCAATTTGTTTCCACATATGAGCGTGCTGGAGAACGTGATCGAAGCGCCGGTAACCGTGAAAGGCATGGATCGAGCCGAAGCCGTTGCGCTCGCGGAGGAAAATCTCGACAGCGTCGGCATGTTGTTCAAGAAGGACGAATATCCAATGCGGCTCTCGGGCGGACAGAAACAACGAGTTGCCATCGCCCGCGCGCTCACCATGCAACCAAAAGTAATGTTGTTCGACGAACCCACCTCCGCGCTCGACCCCGAACTCATCGGCGAAGTGTTGAACGTGATGAAAAAGGTTGCCAAAGACGGCATGACCATGCTGGTCGTCACCCACGAAATGGGGTTTGCGCGCGAGGTCGCAGATCGCGTGCTGGTTATCGGAGACGGCGAGATCATCGAAGATGCCAAGCCTTCCACTTTGTTCGCCAAGCCCAAAGACCCGCGCACGAAGGCATTAATAGATCGCTATCGCACCGGGGGGAGATAATTTGATCCTCGCCATCACACGCGACGTCAGCCCGCGCTTCAACGAGTGCGAGATCACCCACATTGAACGTTCGCCGATTGATGTAAAGACCGCCCAAGCGGAACACCGCGAATATGTGGAGGCGCTCAAGGAACTCGGATGCGCAGTGTTGGAAATACCGGCGGAGACCGATCTGCCCGATTCGGTTTTCGTGGAAGACACCGCGGTTATCCTGCCGGAAGCAGCGCTTCTCACCCGACCCGGGGCTGATTCTCGCAAACCCGAGACCGAGTCCATCGCCCACGCGCTTGCGCCCTACCGTGAAATCGTTCGCATCGAGCCTCCCGCCACAGTGGATGGCGGCGACGTGCTGGTGATGGGAAAGAAAATTTTTGTGGGGATGTCAACAAGGAGCAATGCTGAGGCGGTAAAGCAAATGGTGCATCTTCTTGGACGCTTCGGTTACGAAGTCATTGCGGTAGACGTGAATGATGTGCTACATCTCAAATCTGCCGCCACCCGCGTAGACGATGAAACCCTGCTCATCAACCGCACATGGGTAGACATTGAAAATTTCGAGGGGTACAAGTTGATCGATATCGATCCCTCCGAGCCGTTCGCCGCGAACTGTTTGCCGATCAACGGAGCAATAATCTACCCAACAGCATTCCCGAAAACAGCGGCGAAGCTTGAACGGTGGGGGTACAAAATCAAACCGGTCATGGTGGATGAGTTGGCGAAAGCCGAAGGCGCCGTAACGTGTTGCAGTTTGATCATCGCTTGAAAAGCTGAATCAAGCCAACCCTGCAATAGCGATGCGGGGTTACATCCAAATAAAAAACCCCCGATATCTTCGAGGATTTTCTCTATATTAGTGCGCTGGAGAGGACTTGAACCTCCACGTCTTTCGACACATGGCCCTCAACCATGCCTGTCTGCCAATTCCAGCACCAGCGCATGAGCACGGCGTATTATAATCGGCTTACTTTGCTTGTCAAGCAATAATCCATTTTGGAGAAGAATCATGACGCGAATTGCAGTGGATGCGATGGGGAGTGACAATTACCCAACGCCAGATGTACTCGGCGCGATAGATGCGGCGCGCGAATACGGCGTGGAAATAATCTTAACGGGGGACGCCTCAAAGATTCAGCCTCTGCTTGATTCAAACCATGCAGGGAGTCTGCCCATACGCGTCGTTCACGCACCCGAAGTTCTGACGATGAAAGACAAGGGCGAAGATCTCGTGATCAAGGCGCGCCACAAGGAAGCACAGAACTCGATGGCAGTCGGTTACGATCTGATAAAAAACGGCGAAGCGGATGCGTTCGTCACCGCGGGTAATACCGGCGCGGCGATGGTTACAGCCTTGTTTCGGCTGGGGAGGATCAAAGGCGTGGATCGTCCCGCGCTTGCGCCGCCTTTCCCAACGGCATCAGGCTATTGCGTCATTCTGGATATCGGCGCAAATCCCGACTGTAAACCGGAGAACCTTGTGCAATTTGGCATCATGGGAAGTGTATACGCCGAGCGCGTGCGCGGCGTGAAGAAGCCGCGCGTGGGGCTGATCTCGAACGGCGAGGAAGCTGGCAAGGGAAGCGAACTCGTCAAGGCGGCGTATCCACTGCTGGAGGACGCGAACCTGAATTTCGTGGGTAACCTCGAAGGCAAGGAAATTTTCGGTGGTCATGCAGACGTAGCCGTGACCGACGGATTCACCGGCAACATCCTGCTAAAATCCACGGAGGCTGTGGCAAAATTACTCATCGAAAAGATTCGCGAGTCCATCAAGGGCGGTGGTCCGCTGGCAATGTTGGGCGGCGCACTGATCCGACCGGCAATGGGTAAAGTTCGGAAGATGCTCGACCCCGCCGAAGAGGGCGCGGCTCCTTTGCTTGGTGTAAACGGACTTGTGTTCATCGGTCACGGCCGCTCGGACGCTTTTGCTATGAAAAATGCCATCCGCGTCGCGAAGGAAGCCGCGGAGTCAAAAGTGTTGGACGCAATGAAGTCCGCGATCGAGGAAAGCTTGAAGAAATAACATGGTGACCCAAAACTAAAAATGAAAATCATCAAAAACGACAAACTAATCAAACGAAATAACCGCATCGGTCAATGGACGACACTTGCCGCGTTAGTCATTTTAGGAGGCGGCATGTTCTTCTCCATATCTGACCCTTCTGACCCTCAACGCGTTACCTACTCGATGGTGGCTCTCGTGGTCGGTTTCATCCTTACGCAAGTCGGGTTGTACATGGGCAATCGCTGGGGACGCAGTCCACGCCCGGATGAACAACTGGATGCGGGTCTCAAGGGATTGCCCGGCGAATACACAATTTATCACTACAATACACCGGCGTCTCATTTATTGGTTGGTCCAGCAGGGATTTGGATCCTGCTTCCCTACCGTCAACGAGGAAACGTTGCATTTGCAAAGAACCGGTGGCGCGTCAGCGGCGGCGGATTCTTGCAAGCGTACATGAGCATCTTCGGTCAGGAAGGAATCGGCCGCCCCGACCTCGAATCGGAGAACGAGATGCGGGCAATGAGAAAACTATTCTCAAAGCTCTTCGAAGAGCACGAAATTCCGGAGGTTAATGCCGCGTTGGTGTTCACAAATGAAAACATCGCCATAGAAACCAATGATGCGCCACTTCCGGCATTGAAGCTGAAACAACTCAAAGACTTCGTTCGGCAAAAGGCGAAGACAAAGCCGATCAGCCAGACGCAACTGGCGGCGGTAAGAGGCGCCCTTCCCGAATGACCCACCCCCCTCTCCCAATTTCGGAGAGGGGTTTTATGATACACTTGTTCTACTTTTGCAGGATTAAAATATTCTGCCTCATCCAGATGGATTGACGCTAAACACATTTCTTTCACAGGTTATTTCAGCAAAGTACACGTATGAATTCAATCGTAGCCATCGACATCGAAACCACGGGGTTAAGCGACCAGCGCGACGCGATCATTGAAATTGGAGCGGTGAAATTCAAGGGGCACCGCGTCGAAGACGAATGGACAACGGTCATCAACCCGGGCAGGCACATTCCAGAGTTTATTACGGGATTGACAGGCATCAGCGACGCAGAGACGCGTAACGCGCCGAAGTTGCGAGACGTCATTCACGAACTCGAAGCCTTCGTCGGCGATGCGCCCGTGGTGGGACATAACATCCGTTTCGATTTGGGGTTCATTCAAAAGCAGGCGGGCATCCTTCACTACAACGAAGTAATCGACACCTACGAACTCGCGGCTGTGCTGATGCCAACCGCGAGCCGTTACAACCTCGGTTCTTTAGGAAAACAATTAGGAATACTTTTGCCCGCCACCCACCGCGCGCTGGACGACGCTAAAGTGACAATGGCGGCGTTCAACAAGTTGTTCGAGTTGGCGCGCGAACTTCCGCTCGATCTGGTTTCAGAATTCGTTCAACAGAGCGAGCCGCTCGAATGGGACGCGCGCTGGGTGTTTCAGGAAGCTTTGCGCGCCAAAGCCAAAGAGGGGATCAAATCGAAGAAAGTCAAAAAGAAGGAACCTGCATGGTTCGATGATTCGAAGTTCCCGCCGCTCGACAACCCTGAAACACCGATGGCGCTGAACACCGAAGAGGTCGCGTCCGTACTGGAATACGGCGGACCGTTCTCGCAATATTTCGAGTCGTTCGAGCAACGCCCCGAACAAGTTGCGATGATGCGCACAGTAGCCGATGCGTTTTCATATGGAAGCCACTTGATGGTCGAAGCAGGGACAGGCGTCGGAAAATCTTTTGCTTATCTTGTGCCAGCTGCGTTATTCGCCAAACAGAACAACACACGCGTCGTCGTTTCTACGAACACGATCAATTTGCAGGATCAACTCATCCAGCGCGATCTGCCGAATTTGAGTCAGGCGCTCGATCTGGATTTTCGTTTTTCCGTGTTGAAGGGCCGCTCGAATTATCTCTGCCCGCGCCGCTTGGAAAACCTGCGTCACTTCGGACCAAAGAATACCGACGAGATGCGCGTGTTGGCAAAAATCCTCGTGTGGCAGTTGAACAACCAAAGCGGGGATCGAAGCGAGTTAAACCTCACGGGCCCGACCGAGCGCGAGGCGTGGAATCGGCTGTCGGCGGAGGATGATGCGTGCACGACCGAAACGTGCATCAAACGTACAGGCGGCGCGTGTCCGTTCCACCGCGCGAAGACCGCGTCGCAATCCGCGCACGTGCTCGTCGTCAACCACGCGCTGTTGCTGTCGGATGTCGCGACGGGGAGCAAAGTCCTGCCCGAATATTCGCATCTCGTCATTGATGAGGGGCATCATCTCGAAGCCGCGACGACGAACGCGCTGTCATTCCGATTGACTCAATTCGATGTGGATCGCATGATGAAGGAGGTCGGCGGGACGAACGCCGGCGTGCTTGGACGATTGCTCGGCGAGACGAGCGATGCGCTTCGCCCCGCGGACTTCGGCTTGCTTCAGAAAAAGGTCAGCCACGCCACCGACATGGCGTTTCGCATCGAGCAGATGAGCCGCGAGTTTTTTCGAATCGTCGGCGAGTTCGCGCAACTCCAGCGCGAGGGACAGCCGCAATCGAACTACGCGTGGCAGGCGCGTGTGTTACCCGCCACACGGACGCTGCCGCACTGGGACGAGGTCGAAATGGCGTGGGATGCGACCGGTGAAACACTGCGCAACCTGCTCAACGAGCTATCCGCCATTTACAAAGCCGCCGCGGACCTGTACGCGGAGGGACACGATAATCTCGAAGACGTGATGGGCGATATCAGCAACGTGGCGCGCCGACTCACCGAAGCCGAAGCCAACATCAGGGGCATGATCAGCGAACCGAACGCGGGCACGGTGTATTGGATCGAAGTCCAACCGAACCAGAACCGCTTGTCGTTGAACGCCGCGCCGTTGAGCGTGGCATCGCTCGTGGAAAAATATTTGTGGCACGAGAAACGTTCCGTAATTCTCACGTCAGCAACCTTGACCGCGCATGGCGAGTTTCAGTATTTACGGAACACGCTCGGCGCGGACGAAGCCGACGAGATGCAACTCGGCTCGCCGTACGATTATGAAAGCGCGGCTCTGCTCTACATCGCGAACGACATCCCGGAGCCAAATCAAAATGGCTACGAGCAGACTCTCTATCGGACACTCATTGCCACCGCCAAAGCCACGGGCGGACGGATGCTCGTGCTATTCACCTCCTATGCCGCGTTGAAGAAGACGGCAAACGCGATCACGGGTCCATTGGCGCGGGAAGATATCTATGTGTATGAACAAGGCGATGGCGCATCGCCGAACGCGCTGCTCGAGTCGTTCAAAGCCACCGAACGCGCGGTTTTGCTTGGGACGAAATCGTTTTGGGAAGGCGTGGACGTACCGGGCGAGTCGCTCTCGGTCGTTGTGTTGACCAAACTTCCTTTCGATGTCCCCACCGACCCGCTCATCGCGGCGCGCTCTGAAATGTACGAAGACTCGTTCAATCAATATTATCTGCCCGAAGCGATTCTCAAATTCCGTCAGGGATTTGGTCGTCTCATCCGCACCGCATCAGATCGCGGCGTGGTCGCTATTTTGGATCGCCGCGTGCTGACCAAACAATACGGCAGGCTGTTCTTGGAATCCCTCCCCTCCTGCACCGCGCGGCAGGGACCCGCGTCTAATTTGCCGAGGGAAGCGGGAAGCTGGTTGGGATAATATTATTAGACCTCAGGTCTTAAAGACCTATGAGGTCTCGCAAACAAAATGAAACACACATCCGAACCTCTCGTGCCTGGCATGTACTATCACATCTACAATCGCGGCAACAACGGCGAAAACCTGTTCATCGAAAAGCGGAATTATTCCTACTTCCTTTCTCTTTATGAGAAGCACATCATACCCGTCACAGACACGCACGCATATTGTCTTTTGAGAAATCATTTTCATGTTGCAGGGAGGATCAAAACAGAGGAGGAGTATTTGGAATATCTAAAGACCTCAGGTTTTAGAAACCCGTGAGGTCTCGCCCACTAAACCGAAGAAATTCAACCCTTCTCAAAATTTCTCCAATCTATTCAACGCCTACGCTAAAGCCATCAACAAAGGATATGGAAGGACTGGAAGCCTGTTCGAGGAACGCTTCGGTCGAATCCCTGTCACAAACGATTCCTATTTTGCCACACTGATTTTCTACATCCACTATAATCCACAGAAACACGGATTTGTGGAAGACTTCCGTGATTGGGAATGGTCTTCCTACCACGCGCTGGCAGGAACAGGCGAGACGAAGTTGAAACGGAACGAGGTCCTGAATATGTTTGGCGGCGTGAAAGGATTTGAGGAATTCCATCAAGGAATGATGGATGAGAAAAAATTGGCAGAACTCATTGACAAGGAATTTGAATTTGACACTCAGACAGACCTCACAGGTCTAATTCTCTACCGGACAAAATGCGGATCAGCATGAGAAAAGTCAGTGAACGAAACAGGAATGGGTTGGTCGAAGTCCAAGAAGTGTTCCAGGACTCGCAAGCCGAGTTGAAAGAGACTGAGATC
>Ga0187893_10002336_pt1 | contig 41989 bp, 33 predicted proteins | sample MA1701074metaG_FD_139574 | JGI IMG/M metagenome (GOLD analysis project Ga0187893, IMG submission 139574) | White microbial mat communities from a basaltic lava cave in the Kipuka Kanohina Cave System on the Island of Hawaii, USA - MA170107-4 metaG ...
CCAGAACGACGTCCGCAAGCTGATTGCGGGTCCGACGGTCTTCATCTGCGACGAGTGCGTCGAGGTCTGCAACGACATCATCGCCGACGACAACCGGTTCGAGAACCGCGGCGTCCGGTCGTCACTCCCCTCCCCGCCAGAAATCAAGAAGTTCCTCGACGAGTACGTCATCGGCCAGGAGCGGACGAAGCGAAAGCTCGCCGTCGCCGTCTACAACCATTACAAGCGGATCGAGATCCAGAAGCAGCCGCGCAGCCGGAACGATGTCGAGCTGACCAAGTCGAACATCATGCTCATCGGTCCGACCGGCACCGGAAAGACGCTGCTCGCACAGACACTGGCCAAGCTCCTGTCGGTCCCCTTCACGATCGTCGATGCGACGACGCTGACCGAGGCGGGCTACGTCGGCGAGGACGTCGAGAACATCATTCTGAAGCTGCTCCAGGCGGCCGGCGGCGACATCGAGAAGTGCCAGCAGGGCATCATCTACATCGACGAGGTCGACAAGATCTGCCGCAAGGATGAGAACCCGTCGATCACGCGGGACGTGTCGGGAGAAGGCGTCCAGCAAGCGCTGCTGAAGATTCTCGAGGGGACCGTGGCCAACGTGCCGCCGCAGGGCGGCCGCAAGCACCCGCACCAGGAATTCTTCCAGGTCGACACGACCAATATCCTGTTCATCTGCGGCGGCGCATTCGTCGGCCTCGAGAAGGTGATCGACCGCCGGACCGGCAAGAAGACGCTCGGCTTCAAGGCCGACGTGAAGTCGGTGCAGAAGCGCGAGGTTGGTCAGACGCTCGAGTCGGTGGAGCCCGAGGACCTCATCAAGTACGGCCTCATTCCGGAGTTCGTCGGCCGCCTGCCGGTGGTCGGCACGCTGCACGAGCTGGACAAGCCGGCCCTCATCCAGATCCTCACCCAGCCGCGCAACGCGATCACCAGGCAGTACCAGAAGCTGTTCGAGTACGAGAACGTCAAGCTGCGGTTCACCGACGACGCGCTGGAGGCAATTGCCGAATCCGCCTTGACGCGCAAGATCGGCGCCAGGGGCCTGCGCATGATCATCGAGGACCTGATGCTCGACCTTATGTACTCGGTCCCCGGCCAGAAGAAGCTCCGCGAGGTGGTCGTCACCCGCGAGGTCGTGGAGGCCAAGGACAAGTCGATTACACTGATAGAGAAGGCTGGATAACAGGGCGGATCCCGGATCCCGGATCCCGGATCCCGCAAGGATCTGAATGGAAGTCTACGAAACCCTGCCCATCGTCCCGCTGCGGGACGTAGTCGTTTTCCCGCACATGATGATGCCGTTCGTCATCGGACGGCCGTCGTCCATCCGCGCGCTCGAGCATGCGCTGGTGAAAGACAAGCGCATCTTCCTCGCCGCCCAGCACGACGCCTCGGTGGACGACCCGCGTCCCGACGACATCTACACGATGGGCTGCGTCGCGAACATCGTGCAGAGCCTGAAGCTCCCCGATGGCAACATCAAGGTGCTGGTGGAAGGCGTGGACCGGGCCCGCGCGATCGAGTGGAAGGAAGACAAGGGGTTCTATCGCGTCGTCGTCAAGGTGTTGCCGAAGCAGAAGGAGACGGCGCAGGGCGACGTCGAAACGACGATGAGCCGCGTCGTGTCGCTGTTCGAACAGTACGTGAAGCTGTCGAACAACCTGCACTACGATGCCATGATTGCCGCCGTGCGCGTCGACGATCCCGGCAAGCTCGCCGACACGATCGCCGCGCACCTGGTCATCGGGGTCGACGAGAAGCAGAACCTGCTCGAGATCATCTCTCCGCTCGAGCGCCTCAACCGCATCGCCGGCATCCTCGAAATCGAGGTCGACAAGCTCCAGGTGGACCGCCGCATCCAGTCGCGCGTCAAGAAGCAGATGGAGAAGGCGCAGAAGGAGTACTACCTCAACGAGAAGATGAAGGCGATCCAGAAGGAACTGGGGCGCAAGGACGACAAGGGGAACGAGATCGAGGAGCTGCAGAAGAAGATCAAAGAGGCGCGCATGCCCAAGGAGGTGGAGGAAAAGGCCACCCAGGAGCTCAAGCGCCTCGAGGCGATGCCGCCGATGTCGGCAGAGGCGACCGTCTCGCGTAACTATCTCGACTGGCTCATCGCGGTGCCGTGGCACAAGAAGACGCGGGAGAACCGCGACCTCAAGCACGCCGAGACGGTGCTCAACGAGGACCATTACGGGCTGGAGAAGATCAAGGAGCGCATCCTCGAATTCCTGGCCATCCGCACGCTCGTCCGGAAGCCCAAGGCGACGATCCTTACCTTCTCGGGTCCCCCCGGCGTCGGCAAGACATCGCTCGCCAAGTCGATCGCACGCGCGATGAACCGCAAGTTCGTGCGACTGTCGCTCGGCGGCGTCCGCGACGAGGCGGAGATCCGCGGCCACCGGCGTACGTATATCGGCGCATTCCCCGGCCAGATCATCCAGATGATGAAGAAGGCCGGCACGCTGAATCCGGTGTTCCTGCTCGACGAAGTCGACAAGATGTCGATGGATTTCCGCGGCGACCCGTCGGCGGCGCTCCTCGAGGTCCTCGATCCCGAGCAGAACAATACGTTCCTCGATCACTACCTCGACGTCGAATTCGACCTGTCGCACGTGATGTTCATTTGCACGGCCAACGTCCTGCACACGATCCCGCAGGCGCTGCGCGACCGCATGGAGGTGCTGAACCTCCCCGGTTACACCGAGCACGAGAAGATCGAGATTGCCAAGCGGTTCCTGGTGCCGAAGGCGCTGGAGGGCACGGGCCTGACGAAGAACAACATCGTCATCCAAGACGAGGCGATCCAGACGATCATCCAGCGCTACACGCGTGAGGCGGGCGTCCGCAACCTGGAGCGCGAGATCTCATCGATCTGCCGCAAAGTGGCGCGCAAGGTCGTCGCCCAGGGGAAGACGTTCAAGGAAGACATCACGGCGGAGAAGGTCACCGAGTACCTCGGCGTGCCGCGCTTCCGGCCGACGGTGGCCGAGGAGAAGAACGAGGTCGGCATCGCCACCGGGCTGGCCTGGACGGAAGTCGGCGGCGAGCTGCTCGTAAGCGAAGCGACGCTGATGCCGGGCAAGGGCAAGCTGACGCTCACCGGCAAGCTCGGCGACGTGATGCAGGAGTCGGCGCAGGCGGCGCTCAGCTACATCCGGTCGAAGGCGTCCGAGTTCAGCCTGCCCGAGGACTTCCATTCGAAGATCGACATCCACGTGCACGTGCCCGAGGGCGCGATCCCGAAGGACGGCCCCTCAGCGGGCATCACGATGGCGACGGCGCTGGCGTCGGCGGTGACGAAGATCCCGGCGCGCCGCGACGTGGCCATGACCGGCGAGATCACGCTGCGCGGTAAGGTGCTGGCGATCGGCGGCGTCAAGGAAAAGGTGCTCGCGGCGCATCGCGCCGGCGTCACCAACATCGTGCTGCCGCGCGACAACGAGAAGGACCTGGCCGACATCCCGAAGGACGTGCTCGACTCCCTGAACGTCCATCTGGTGTCGACCATGGACGAGGTCCTCAGGCTTGCACTGGCGGAGCCGCTGCCGGTGCGCATCCCGGCGGCACCCGTCGTGCCGGAGGTGGCCGAGGCCGGAGATACGCCGACCACGCACTAAGCGTTGAAGATTTCGGCCGAGTTCGTCACGAGCGCCGCAGATGCCCGTGGCTTTCCCAATGACCGGTTGCCGGAGATCGCGCTCATCGGCCGGTCTAATGTGGGCAAATCGAGCCTGATCAATGCTCTGGTGCAGCAACAGGTGGCGCGCACGAGCGCGGCGCCGGGCAAGACGCGCCTGGCCAACGTCTACCGCGTACGGCGGGGCGGACGGCCGGCGTTCTACCTCGTGGATCTGCCGGGCTACGGTTACGCGCGTGGGGGCGATCCCTCCGCGCGTGAGTTCAATCGGTTGACCGAGGCGTACTTCGGGCGGGCGGCGCAGATCGGCGTGCTGCTGCTGGTGGACGCGCGGCATCCGGGCCTCGAGTCGGATCTCGACGCATGGGCGTGGCTCGAAACGCAGCCGTGCGCCCGCGCGGTCGTCGGAACCAAGGCTGACAAGCTGACGCGCGCCGAACACGCGCGCCATACCCGGGAACTTGAATCGGTATTTGTGAGCCCCGTCCCGCTCGTGTCCGCGCGGACGGGGGAAGGACTGGACGAACTGTGGAAGCTGATCGCGAGACTCCCAAGTCAAAGAACGGCGCCGTAGGGACGGCAAGCCCGCCCGCGTCCGCCGAGGCTCCCGCCACGAAAGCGCCAGCGGAGGGCGCCGTCGGCAAACCCGCCGGCGCGGCGGCCCAGGCGGCGCCGCCGCCAGCGGCGCAGGCGATCTCGCTCTCGGCGCTCAAGGAGATGAGCATCTCCGCGCTGACCAAGATCGCCAAGGAGCTCGACATCGCCGGCGCGACGGGCATGCGCAAGCAGGAGCTCATTTTCGAGATCCTGCGCGTGCGGGCCGAAAAGAGCGGCAACATCTTCTCGGAGGGCGTGCTCGAGACGCTGCCGGATGGGTTTGGGTTCCTTCGGGCACCAGACTACAACTACCTGCCCGGGCCCGACGACATCTACGTCTCGCCGTCGCAGATCCGCAAGTTCGACCTGCACACGGGCGACACCGTGTCGGGCGTCATCCGGCCACCGAAGGACGGGGAGCGCTACTTCGCGCTCATCAAAGTCGAGGCGATCAACTTCGAGCCACCGGAGAAGACGAAGGAGAAGATCTTCTTCGAGAACCTGACGCCGCTCTACCCGCAGCAGAAGGTCAGCCTCGAGACGACACCTGAGAACCTATCGGGGCGCGTCATGGACCTGCTGACGCCGCTCGGCAAGGGACAGCGCGGCCTCATCGTCGCGCCGCCGCGCACGGGCAAGACGATGTTGCTGCAGAGCATCGCAAACAGCATCACGGCGAACCATCCCGAGGTGTACCTGATCGTGCTGCTCATCGACGAGCGGCCGGAAGAGGTCACCGACATGCAGCGGTCGGTCCGCGGCGAGGTCATCTCATCGACCTTCGACGAGCCGGCGCAGCGCCACGTGCAGGTCGCCGAGATGGTCATCGAGAAGGCCAAGCGCCTCGTCGAGCACAAGAAGGACGTCGTCATTCTGCTCGACTCGATCACCCGTTTGGCGCGCGCCTACAACACCATCGTGCCGGCGTCGGGCAAGGTGCTCTCGGGCGGCGTCGACAGCAATGCGCTCCAACGGCCGAAGCGCTTCTTCGGTGCGGCGCGCAATATCGAGGAAGGCGGCTCCCTGACGATCGTGGCCACGGCGCTCGTCGACACCGGGTCACGCATGGACGAGGTGATCTTCGAGGAGTTCAAGGGCACCGGCAACTCGGAGATTCACCTGGATCGGAAGCTCACCGACCGCCGTGTGTTCCCGTCGATCGACATCACGAAGAGCGGCACCCGGAAAGAGGAGCTGCTGCTGCCGAAGGAGGAGCTGAACCGCGTCTGGGTGCTCCGCAAAGTGCTGACGCCACTCTCCCCCACCGAGGCGATGGAGCTGCTGCTGTCGAAGATGAGCAAGACCAAGACGAATGCCGAGTTCCTGGCGGCGATGGCGGCCGGAAAGTCCTGATTCGGTATAATTAGACTTTCCTCGCCCGTCCAAGGAGCACGCTGTGAAGGAAGGGATTCACCCGAAGTACCACGACGTCGAGGCCCGCTGCGCCTGCGGCAACACGTTCCGGACCCGATCGACCAAGTCCGAGCTGCACCTCGAAATCTGCTCGATGTGCCACCCGTTCTTCACCGGACGACAGAAGCTGATCGATACCGAAGGCCGCGTCGAGCGCTTCAACAAGAAGTTCGGGACGCAGACCTCCGAGCAGCGTCGGACGGCCGCCAAAGCCGCCAAGGCGAGCAGGGCCGCCAGCGCCGCTAAGAAGACCCGCAAGTCGGCGACTGCGTAGCCCCCCCCCGCCGTCCTCCTCCTCTGCTCCTACCGCTGAGGGCTCGGCTTCGCGGGCCCTGTTTCGGTCCCAGGCCCCGGCCGCCCCACCGTCCTGATCACGCGGTTGGTGCCGGGCGCCTTCTTCACCACTCCTGAATCCACCGTCTGGCCGCGCTCGGTGATCGTCTGGTAGTACATCTCGTCACCAACGATCTCAACCAACATGAAGGCGAACCCTCTGTCGTACCCGACGGCGGTCAGTCCCGTTGGATCGATGTCTCCCTGCCGCAGCTTCGCGGAGTTCCCCATCACGAAATACTGCACACCCTTCTGCGGCTTGATGCGCTCGTAGAAGTGCTCGTGGCCAGTGAGGACGACGTTCACGCCGTACTTCACGAAGAGCGGCTCCAGCTGCGCCTTGAGAATCTCATCCGATCCGTGCATGCCCGACGCATACGGCGGGTGATGGAAGAATGCGATCTTCCAGTCGGACCCGCTTGCAGCCAGCTCCTTCTCGAACCATTCGAGCTGCTTCGGATCCATGTAGTTGCTGTCGAGCGCGAAGAACCGGACATTGGACCTGAGGCCGGGCTTGAACGTGTAGTAGCGCTCGCCGTTCATGTTGAACTGTTTGTAGTTGCGCTGGCTGGGATCGTCGTGGTTGCCGAGCACGGCATAGAACTTCACGCCGGCCTCGAGCAGCGGCTTGTACGGCTCCTCGAACTTCCTCGAGTAGTCGCGCGGCCGCTCGCTGCCGTACAGGTTGTCGCCCAGCAGCAGCACGAACTCGAACGGGAACTTCGCGCGGTGCGAGGTCAGCATCCTCGCGATGGCCAGCTGATCGCTCCCGCCCGTACCCGTGTCGCCGAGGGCAGCGAACTTCACCGATCCCTGTTTCAACGGAAGCTTCAGATCCTGGGCCGCGAGCGGCCTCGTCAACAGGAGTAGCAGTATCGAAAAGACTACGCGGCGCATGGTTCCCTCCGTCAACGAACCGCGTGGTAGATGAAGTCGACGATGATGTTCGCGTCGACGTCCCGCAACAGCAGATGCCGTTCGTCCGTGATCAGGTACTCGACGTCCTCAGGCAGCTGCGGCAAATTGGCGAGGATGTTCGGCGGCATGGTCGTCAGCGGTTCGCTCTCCGGCCAGGTGGCGTTCACGCGGAGCCAGACGTGTGCGCGCGTGCCGTCGTCTTCCTCGAGCGCCCGTTTCGTGTCGCGCCCCTCGCGCCCCTTCAGCTCCGGGTTGATGAGCCGCCGGAACAACGCGGCCACCTGCGGCGTCAGGATGTCTCCCGGCTTGGCGTCCTTGCGAATCATGCGCAGCTGGGCAGCCAGCGTCTCCTGACGCGCCCGAATCTGAGCGGGCGTTGCGTTCTCGGAGATGGGCACCTTGTCGAGCAGCGCCCGTTGGACTCTCACGTACTTCTCGAGACGCGCCTTGAAATCCGCCAGAATCGCCGAGTCGGGATTGTCAGGCGAGGCGGTCGCCTTCTGGATCGGGGTGATCGGCTCGGGCACCGGCGAGCGGTTGAGCATGCCGCATCCCGCAGCGCCGGCCAGCAGGGCCGCAGCGGCGAGCGCCCGGATCAATGGATTCATACGACGCTCCATGGCCGTGGCTGTCGAGCCGTTTCGAATGAGTTCCAGATCCGTGCCGGAACCGGCAGAGCCGCGGCAGATTCAGAAGAACGATGGCGTTGTGGGGCTGAGCTTGCGGTCGAGCCGCGCCACCCGGTGCTGGATCGCCTGGGTGCGGGCGACGGAGGGTTCGTATTGCAGCGATTCGATCGCGAGCCGGCGCGCCGCCTTGAAATCGCGGAGGCGGTGCTCACAATGCACGGCAAGCGCCTCGCGCGCCTCGCGCGCCACGTGGGCCGGACATGCGGGCAGCTCGAGGAGCTCGTGCCACGCGTGGGCCGCCTCGTCGTGGTGCCGCGCCCGTCGGCAGAGAACGGCGTACGCGCGCAGCGCGTCCGAGCGAATGGACGCGTCGCCGTTCATGTCGATCGCGCGCGCGAAGCAGGCGCGCGCATCCACGTACCGCCCGCTCCGCTGATACAGCCGGCCGAGGCCGAGCGCTTCACGTGCGGTCGCGGCCGCTCCGGAGCCTTGCTCGAGCAACTGCGCCAGCCGGGCAGTCAGCATCGCGAGCGACAGCAGGTCGAGGCGGTTGTGCTCGAGCACCGCCGCGAGGGGCCGCGGATCGCCGGAACGGACGTACTGAAAGTAGCGCGAGGGAATCTCGAACCCGGGGATGTCGCCATCGCGCACGTGGCCCAGGACAAAAGCCTCGACGGCGGCCAGCCTGGCCTCCTCTGACTTCCACAGCTGACGCGCGGGGTGCAGCAGGTCGACGTGCGGCAGGCCATCGAACGGCGTCGACATCCGGTGCAGAAGGCATCGCGTGTCGAGGACCGGCAGATCGAACGTCTTGCCGTTGTACGTCGCGACGGCGGCGGCCTCGCCGACGGTGTCGCGCATCGCTTCGAGCAGCCCACGCTCGGCGGCAAAACCGGTCAGCAGAAACTGGCGCACGCGAAACGCCGCCCCCTCGAACCAGGCGCACCCGATCAGAAACGCATATGTGCCGGCGCCGCCCGAAAGCCCCGTGGTTTCGAGATCGATGAAGAACACCCGTCCGCCCGCAGCCGCCGGAGTCAGCAATCCGAGCGTCGGCCACGAACCGTTCGCGTCTGGCGCGCTGTCGGCCACGGCCACACGACCGTGCCGGTGCCCGGGCGGATACCGGCGATCGACCACCAGGTACTGGTGCCCCTGCCAGTCGCGCCAGTCGCCGCCGAGGAGATCGGCGGTGTCTTGTGGGGCGAACCTTTCGGCTTCGCCGCGCGAGCCTGACTCTTCGACACGCTCAGGGTCACCCCGGGGATGGTAGAGGGGTGAAAGGCTCGCGCCATTGCCCCGGACGACGCTTCGCAGCCGTTCGGTCAGGTTCATGCCACATCGACCACCGGCGAGCCGGCTGCCAGAAGCTCGTCAAGGATCCGCAAGGCGACCACCTTCGCGAGCCGACCGGCATGGCCGAGCGGCCCCACGCAGGTCGGGCACCCGTGCTCGCAGTCGCAGCCGGCGATCAGATCACGCGTGTGCGCCAGCACGTCGGCCTGCATGGCGAACAGCGGCTCGCTGAACCCGATGCCGCCCGGATAGTTGTCGTAGATGAATACGCGCGGCTCGACGTACGCCTCCTGTTCCTCACTGTCGTCGATCGAGATGCCGATGTCCTGCCGATCGCACATCAAGAGCAGCTGCGCCACTTGCCGCATGGCAAATGCCAGCCCCACCACACCGTCGCGTCGGTCGTCTGACGCGTACGGGAGCGCCGCCATCACCGGCGCAGGAATCGTCAGCCAGTAGGCGGTCGTGTGCATCTGCTGTTCCGGCAGATCGAGCTCGCCGGAGCCCACGTTTTCGTTCGTATAGAACTTGATCTTCTTGAAGCCCACCACACGCGACGAGACGTGCACCTCGCCGTACGCACCGGGATCCGGGATCCGGGACCCTGGACTCGATTGTTCTGCGGTTCTCGATCCCGCGAACGTCTCGAGAACCTTCACCTTCGTGTAGGTGATGGCGTCGGTGTAGTAGTCGCAGTCGATTTCACGCACGAACGCCTTGCGGCCCTCGAAGTCGAGGCGCTCGACATGATAGAGCGCCCCCTCGATCATGTAGATCGCCTTTTCGTGCAGCGTCGCCGGACCACTGGTGAAGCTCGTCTCACCGATGACATCCGCCCCGCGCGTGGTATCGACGACAACGAAATTGTCGGACGAGACGGAGCGGAGGCTGACCGCATCGGCCGGATACGATTCGCTCGTCCACTGCCACTGGTCTCCTGCGGGGTGCACAAGACCGACGTCCGCGAGGAGGCGCAGAATCTCCTGTACGTCATGCCTGCCGTACCGCTCGGCGGTCGTGAAGGGCAGCTCGAACGCGGCGCACTTCACATGATCGATCAGAATCTGCGGATTGTCCGGATTGATCAGCGCGTGCTCCGGCGACGCGTCGAAGAAGTACGTCGGATGCCGGATGACGAACTGATCGATCGGTGCACTGCTGGCCACCAGCACGGCCGCCGAGCGGCTGCTGCGCCGGCCCGCGCGTCCCGCACGCTGCCATGTCGCGGCTATCGTCCCGGGGTAGCCGGCCATCACGCACGCGTCGAGGGCGCCGATGTCGATGCCGAGCTCCAGCGCGCTGGTGGACACCACCGAAAGGACGGTCCCGTCCCGTAGGCCTTTCTCGATCTCGCGCCGCCGCGCCGGGAGATAGCCGCCGCGATATCCGCGGATGCGCTCGCGCGTCCCGACTGGCCCGTCGAAGTCGTCCTTCAAATACGTCGTCAGAATTTCCGTCGTCAGCCGGCTCTGGGCGAAGACGATGAGCTGCAGGCCACGCTTGAGGAATTCGCCAGCGATCCGGCGCGTCTCGCTGAGATACGAGCGCCTGATCCCCAGCTGCCGGTTCACGACGGGCGGATTGACGAACAGGAACGCCTTTTCGCCGCGCGGCGCGCCATTCTCCGACACGAGCTCGAACGGCTGTTCGACGAGCGCCTCGGCCAGCTCGCGCGGATTGGCAATCGTCGCCGACGAGCAAATGAACGTGGGCACCGAACCGTAATGGCGGCAGATGCGGCGGAGCCGCCGCAACACGTTGGCCAGATGGCTGCCGAACACGCCGCGGTACGCGTGCAACTCGTCGACGACGACGTAGCGGAGATTCTCGAAGAGCTTGGCCCAGCGCGGATGGTGCGGCAGCACGCCCGCGTGGAGCATGTCGGGATTGCTGAGCACGATGTGCGCGCGGCTCCGGATCGCCTTGCGGGCGTCCCGTGGCGTGTCGCCGTCGTAGGTGAAGACGCCAATGGCCGACGGCTGCAAAGGTGACGGATGGGCCGCCCCGACGAGCTCGTGCAGCTCCGCGAGCTGATCCTGAGCGAGAGCTTTGGTCGGGAAAAGATAGAGCGCGCGCGCCGCGGGGTCGCGCAGGATCGTGCTCAGAACCGGCGCGTTATAGCAGAGCGTTTTGCCCGAAGCTGTCGGTGTCGTAATGACGACATGGTGGCCGGCGAGCGCATGGACGATGGCCTGGGCCTGATGGGTGTAAGGGTGCTCGATACCACGGGCCCGCAGGGTCTCCACGAGAAGTGGATCGACATCGGCAGGAAACGAGGCGTAATCGGCCGGGCGAGCGGGCAGGATGCGCACGGCGGTGACCCAGGCATCCGGTGCGTCCTGGCGGTCGTGGCGGCTGGCGGTGAGCCGATCCAAGGCCGACTGGAGCGCCACGTCCTGGGCCGAATCGCTCCGTTGCGCCGGCAGCATGGCTCCGGATGTTAAACGTAAAAAAGGCGAAGGTCCATACAAAACCGGGCCTCGGGATTGCGAGTCAGCCGGCTTTCACGTCCTGCCTCCTCTCGGCTGTCCTTCGGTCGTTGGGATCTCTCCCGTCTCGATAAACTGTTTGAATCGGCGCAGGTCCTCGCGGACCTGTAGGCTCGGCTCCTCGCCGAACAACCACGCGACGGCGGCGCCAAGCCGTCCCGCCGGCGGGTTGTACTGCAGGTGCACACGCACCTCTGTCCCGCGCGGTGTCTCGCGGAAATTGACCGACCCAGCCGTCGCAATCATCGCCCCCTCCAGTGACTGCCAGCCGATCAGCTTGTTGTCGATCTCGTTGATGATGCGGGCGTCCCATTCGACGCGCATGCCCGCCGGGCTCCTGGCGACCCAATGGGAGATGCCGGCCTCGCGCTGCGACACCGAGTCGAGGTGCTTCATGAAGGCCGGCAGGTTCTCGAGGCTGCGCCAGAAGCGGAACACGTCGGGCAGGGGTCGATCGACCGTGACCGCCTCCTCCACGTGAATGCCGGCCGCGCCACGCAGCCGCTGTCGCGTGTCCGAATATCGATCCGCAATCACGCCCGTGCCATGCCCGGTCGCTCGCTGGCCGGGCCGTCGCGTGAACGCATAGGCCGTAACCGCGCCGACCGCGACGACGGGCAACCAGGTTGTCCACTTCATCGTTGTCACCGCCACGATGCCTCCTTGTGGATTGTTGGGTTGTTCAGTAGCTGGGTCACTGGGAAACCCGGCTACCTGGCCACCCATGGACTCAGCTACCCTTCTGGCCATGCAAACGGGCGCGCACCAGAGTACGGCTCAGCTGTCGCGCCGGCTCGGTTTCTGGAGCGCCATCGCCGTCGTGATCGGCGTGACCATCGGCTCGGGCATCTTCCGCACCCCCGCCGTCATCGCGGAGCGCGTGCCCGATCCGATGCTGATGCTCGTGGTGTGGCTGCTCGGCGGCGCTATCTCGCTGTGTGGCGCGCTGTCGGTGGCCGAGCTGGCCGCGGCGCTGCCCCAGACGGGTGGCTGGTACGTCTATCTGCGTGAGGGCTGGGGACGCCTAGCTGGGTTTCTCTTCGGCTGGGCGGAGCTGGTGCTGATCCGCGCGTCGGCGACCGGGGCGATCAGCACGGTGTGCAGTGAGTATCTGCTGCGATCCCTCGGCTATGACCCGTCGGCGTATGAACGAGCGACTGACGCCGTCGCGGCGCTGACGATTGTCGTCGCGGCCGTGGTGAACATCCGCGGCGTTCAGCTTGGCGCGACGATCGCAGGGGTGTCGACGGCCACAAAATTCGCGGCGCTGACGCTGCTCGTGCTGCTGTCCGCGGTGCTCGGCGGACGCGCTGGGGCGTCGACGGCGCACTTCACGGCCGCGGCCGGAGCCGTGGATGTCGGCCTCTTCGGGCTCGCGCTGATTTCGGTGCTCTGGGCGTACGACGGCTTCGCCGATCTCTCATTTGCCGCGGGCGAGGTCACCAATCCCGGCCGGACGCTCCCGCGTGCGATCGTCGCGGGGACCGTGGCGATCGTCGCGATCTACCTCGCCGCCAACGCGGCGTACCTCTACGTGAGTCCGATCGACGCGGTCGCCACATCGCCGCTCGTGGCCGCCGACACGATGCACGCGATCGTCGGACCGGTCGGCGTGGCGCTCGTCTCCGTCGTTGTGACCATCTCGACCTTCGGCGCGCTGATATCGGTCATGCTGACGGCCCCGCGCGTCTTCTTCGCGATGGCCGACGACCGGCTGTTCTTCCGTCGCGTGGCGGTTGTGCACCCGCGCTACGGCACGCCGCATGTCGCCATCGCACTCGCGGCCGCCCTCGGTGTGGCGTTCGTCCTCACGCGGACGTTCGAGCAGCTTGCCGACACGTTCGTGCTGTCGATCTGGCCGTTCTACGGACTGGCGATTGCGGGCCTCTACCGACTCCGGCGGACACGGCCCGCGTTGCCGCGTCCGTATCGGGTGCCCGGCTACCCGGTGCTGCCGGGCGTGTTCATCGTCGCCGTGGCGTACCTGGTTGGCAACGCGCTCGTCAGCGACCCGCTCTGGACGGGCGTGACGTTCCTGATCATTCTGGCCGGGGTACCGGTCTATTACGTGGCGTTCCGACGTGGCGTTCCGATCTAGCGCCCCCCGCGCTTATGCTCGTGGATCCCGGTGACGCCGGCTGCCTTGTCTTTCCGGCCCACCTCGAGGATCGGCGTGACCGCCCGCTCTCCTTCCCACCGCGAGTCTTCGAAGATCTCGTAGGCCTTGTCCGGCCGGCGATTGACGGCGAAGGCGATTTTCCATGGCCGGCTGAAGGCCTTCGAATCCTCCAGCGTCGCCTCGTACTGGATCCGGGTCGGACCGACCAGCGTCCAGCGCTCGACCACGTGCAGCGCGTCACTGTGGATGCTGCCGTGCGAGTCGAGCCACGTGTCTTCGTTGAAGTTGGTGACGTCGACGACGAGCGTGTTCCCCTCCCAGCGGCCGCGTGAATCGCCCATGAACAGCTTGAGCGACTGCGGGGCGTGTGGACGGCCGTCGAGCGGGATGAACCGCCAGGCGTGGTTCGACTCGTACAGGATCATCACGGAGCGCGGCGCCTGGAGAAACTGCATGCCGCCCGGCACATACCCGTTGCGCGGCACGCCATCGAGCAGTGCGCGCACGTGTGGATCGACGTGCTCGGGCCGAACCGGCGTGAAGATATCGCGCAACAGCTGCTGCCGGCGCGCGGCAAAGGCCGGCGTGTAGGGAATCCGGTTGTCCGGCGGTGCGACGATGATGAGGGGGTTGCGCTCCCCGACACGGCCCTGGATGACGTCGGCATCCGGGTCTCGCCCGTCTTCGACGCTGTGCGCACCGCCCACGGCGTCGCTGATCCAGTGGCCCTGCATGTCGGGCTGGCCGTCGGCCAGCTTTGACGGAATCCACCGATCCGCCTGACCGGCCACGGTAATCGAGCCAAGTGATATTGCCACTCCGACAGCCGCGAGGATCCCACCGAGCGTTCGGTGCGTCATGGTCTGCCTCCAGAATCAGCGTGGTCCGGCGAGGTTGAACGCCTCTTCGAACGCGGCGCACTCGTATTCGAGGATCTGCATGTTGCGGTCGATCCGCCGGTAGAGCGGCATGCTCATCTTCCACGACCGCGTAAAGACCTTCGGGTCCTCGATCGTGACCTCGTAGCTGAGGTGATCACGATCGATCGGCGTGTAGCGCTCGACGACGTGCAGCGCTTCGCTATGGTGATTGCCAGCCCGGTCGAACCACGTCTGATCGTTGAAATGCACGACGTCGACGACGAGCGTGTCGCCTTCCCATCGGCCGCGTGAGTCGCCCATCCACCACTCGATGGGCCCCTTCGGATGGGGCGAGTTCATGAAGACGTTCCGCACCGTATGAGCGTACTCGTACAGGATCGTGACCTGGTTCGGCGTCTGCACGATCTGGAAGGGAAACCCCATGTAGGTCGCGCGCGGCACACCAGGCAGAAAACACTTGTTGACCGGGTCCAGTTTCGCGCGGTTCGCGTAGTTCTCACGCTGCTTGGCGGCGGCGGAGGGGTTATAGGGAATCTCGTTGCCTTCCACGACACCCAGGCCGGCCGGCATATCGGGCTCGGCGTGATGCGGGAGAATGTTGACACCGGCCGTATTGATCGCCTGCCAGATGCCGGAGAGATCCGGACGGCCATCCGGCGTACGTCCGATCGACTGGGCAGCGGCCGGCGCCCCCAGCGTTACGAGCGCCACCGCGATAATCACTGCTCGTCTCATGGCGATCCTCATTGTTCGCTGTACGAGTCGCTTGGCTAGCGGCCCGGCCGCTCCAACAGGTCAATGTTCTTCCGGTTCGCCTCGACGCACGCTTCTTCCCAGACCTCCACACCCGGCTCCTTGTTGCGATTGAAGTGGATCGCGAACGTCCAGGGCCGCGTATAGACCTTCGGATCGGTCATCACGGCTCGGTATTCAATCCGGTCCCGACTGACGGGGGTGAAATGCTCCGTCACGCGCAGCTCGTCGCTGTGGAAACTGGCCATGACGTCGAACCACGTCTGGTCGTTGTTGTTGGTGACGTCGACGACGAGCGTGTTCCCTTCCCAGCGGCCGCGAGAATCGCCCACCCACAGCTTGATGTTCCCGGGAATGTGCGGACTGCCGTCAACCGGGATCACGCGATACGTGTGATGCGCCAGGTTGAAGATCACCACGTGGCCCGGCGGCTGGAAGATCTCGAACTCGCGGTTGTTCACGTGACGCGGCACGCCTTGCGGCCAGCACTGTGCGTTTGGATCCACCCAGTCCGGAGGCGGATCCAAGTGCAGCTCGTAGATCGGCTTCCTCTTTTCCGCTGCCCACGGCTGGAATGGAATCTTCCCATCGGGCGGATCGATGATGAGGCTCCTGCCCCGCATCGCGGGGTTCGGTTTGAACTGCTGGTACAGCGACTGATACTCGAGATCCTCGATGTTGTAGAACGTGCCGACGGGGTTGTAGATCCCCTGGATGTCGGGCTGGCCGTCTGGGGTGCGCGGCGGCGTATAGGGCACTGCGGGCGCCTCTTGCTGTGCGTCGACGGCGGCGCCAGCCAGCAGGGAACCCAGCGCCAGGACGGGCAGGAACGGGCGGCAGCGAATCATCGCATCACTCCGTCGGTTTATACCACGTGCGCTCGAGGCCGAAGGCGTAGCACTCGTAATCCAGCACCCGGATCCCCTTCTCCAGGCGGCGGTAGAGGGGAAAGCTGATCTTCCACGGCCGGGTGAAGACGTTCGGATCCTCGATCGTCGCTTCGTAGTGAATATGATTGGGCCCGATTGGCGTGTACCGCTCGACCACATGCAGGCCTTCACTGTGAAAATTGCCCGTACGATCGAACCATGTTTGATTCGTGAAGTGAACGACATCGACGACGAGCGTGTCGCCCTCCCAGCGCCCTCGCGAGTCGCCCATCCACCATTCGATCGGACCTTCGGGATGCGGGGTATTCAGGAAAATCCGCCGTACCGCGTGCACGTACTCGAACGCCATCGCGATGTGGCCGGGTGTCTGGAAGATCTGAAACGGAAACGGCATGTACATGATCCGCGGGACGCCTGGCAGAAAGCACCGCGTCTCGGGATCGGCCTGCGCGCGGTTGGCGAAGTTCTGCCGCTGCTGCGCGGCGGCCGCTGCATTGTACGGAATCTCGTTGCCTTCGACGACGCCGAGGCCTGCGGGCACGTCCTTCTCGGCGGCGTGCGGAAGCAGGTTCCAGTTCGCCGTCGTCGCGGCCTGCCAGACGCCGGAGAGATCCGGCTTGCCATCCGCGGCGCGCGGAATCTGCGGGTTCTGGCCGGCAACGACCGCTGATGGTATGGCGAGAGTCGCAACCGCCACCAGCACGCACACGCTCCGCAAGATCATGACGCGCTGACGCTACCATTCAAAAACGCCCGTCGTCAACGAGGAACCAGGAGGATCACGAAGGTCGTGCGGAGGAATTCCTCATCGGGAATTAATAATCTTGGTGACCGTCGTGCTTCAAAATGCCCGGCTCTGGCAGCCGTCCACGACGATCGACGTGCCGCTGATCCAGCTCGCGCGAGCGGAACAGAGAAACGCGACGACGTTGCCGACTTCTTCCGGCGTGCCAAATCGGCCGAACGGGAGCTCGCGGTGGACGAACTCGGCGATTCCGACGGGATCCGCCTGCTGACGCCGCCACCACGATCCGCCTTCGAACAGAATCGACCCCGGCGAGACGCTGTTGACGCGGATGTTGAACGGCGCCAGCTGCTGCGCCAGGGACTTGGCGAAACTGATCTCCGCTGCCTTCACCGCGTTGTACGTCATGCGGCCGCCGGCCTCGCGCCCGAAGATCGACGCGACGATGACGATCGCGCCGCCGCCGCGGCGCTGCATGTGCGGCACCGCGAGCCGTGAGGTGCGGACGGCCGGCATCAGCGTTTGATCGAATGCCTCCTGCCACTGCTCGTCGCTTGTCTCGAGCAGACCGCCGCCGCCGGCGAGCCCCACATTGTTCACGAGGATGTCGAGGTGGCCGAACGCCTGCACCGTGCGGTCGATCACCTGCTGCACGCCGTCGGGCCGGCTTACGTCCGCCGCGACCGCGAGCACGCGCGACCGGCCGCCAGCCACTCTCTCGACTTCCGCCGCGGCGTCGCGCAGGCGCATCTCTCCTCGCGCGCAGAGGCACACATGGCATCCTTCAGCTGCCAGCGACCGGGCGCTGGCGAGTCCGAGTCCGCGACTGGATCCGGTCACGATGGCGACTTTGCCGGCGAGGTCGAGTTCCATGCGCGCCCGATCATAGCTGAGCCTCTTCTCTGGCCCCGACGCGTGCCTCATTTCGGGAAGGGGAGGCATGGTTGACGGGCTAGAACCCGACCAATCTCATCAACACCGCGCCGCCCGACGGCTCGACCGGCGCTGGCGCCGTCTGTTTACCAGTCTTCCTTCTCGAATCCCATCCGGTGGGTATCGGCGACGTGCTTGATGTCGTCCATGGACGCGGGGTTACCGCAGGTGAGCACGACCGTGCGGGATGGATCGCATCGCCGCAGAAGCTCCTCCCGCGAAATCTGACTGGGTAACGCCGGCGTCACGGTTCGCGCGAGCGCGTCCCTGGCGCGCGAATCATCCCCGCGTGCGGCATGCACCGCGTGCAGATCGTCCTCCTCCTTCAGTGGCATGCCGAAAATGTGCCGAAGGAGATTGTTCGCACGGCCGGACCCGAGTCTGGGGTCGCTGCGATTGCGGGCGCTGGGCCGGCTGACCGACGCGACATAGCAAAAATCGAACGCGCCGGACTCCTCGATGTCGAGCAGCTCCTGATGGTACGCCAGCTCCTCGTAGGTCCGATTCGTGTGCAACAGGGTGTAGTGGACGGGCGGCAGACGGCCTTGCCGGGCGTCGTAATGGAGCTGCTTGATCATCGACACGAACGGCGCGACGCCCGTTCCAGTGCCAACCATCAGCACGCTGCCGAAACCGTTGGTCCGGTGCTGCAGGGTGAAGTTCCCCGTGATGCGATTGACGTACGAGACAGAATCGTCGCCGCGACCCATGTCGAAGAACGAGCCGCTCAAGCGCCCCACGGTGCCGTGCTCATCACGCTCCAGGACGACATAGAACTCGAGGCATCCGTGCTCGCTCGTCTCCCACGGCGCCGACGCGATCGAGTAGGAGTGCGTCACGGGACCGATCTTCGGCTGACCCGATTCATTCAGATCCGGGACGTAGCGCTCCTTGCCGTCGGCGCCGATGGCGCGCTTCGTCAACCGGCAGCGATCTCGGCGCAACGCGATGTACTGTCCGGGCACGTAGTCCGGGAATCGACTCCCAGGCTCAGACGTCAAGCGGAAGATCTCGAGAATGGGAGACAGTCGCCGTCGGTCGATCGCCGTCCCTACCTTCCAGTCAGCCACGGTCGCCAGTGTCACACAAGGCAGGGTCTCGCCGCCACATCAGCACGGCTTCTCGGCGCTTCGTGGTGCCCACCCACGGAGAAAATAGTAGGCTCTCATGCGTGTGACACCTCACGAATCGCTTCACCGGCGGAGCGCCTCGTTCGACGGTATCGCGACCGCGTGGCTTGACGAAGGTCAGGGTCAGGCGATCGTCGCGCTTCACGGCATCCCGACCTCCTCATCGCTCTTCGAGCCGCTTCTTCCTCACCTCGATGGGTTTCGACTGATTGCGCCCGACCTTCTGGGGCAGGGGTTCACGGAAGTCCCGGCGGTCGGCCCGCTCGATCATGCAGCGTACGCGCGCCACCTCGAGGCGTTTCTCCGAGAAGTTCCTCCTGCGTCGTTTCACCTCATGGTTCACGACCTTGGCGGCGTGCTTGGGCTCGAGTGGGCAGCCGACAACAGCGAGCGCGTCCGCAGCCTCGTGATACTTTCGACCACGGTCACCTGGACCTTCCGCGTCGGCGTTCTGATTTACGGCTCCAATCTGCTCCTTGGCTCCAGGCTACTGACAAGGGTTCTTCCCGCGATGCTGAAGAGTGGTGAAAGGCTCGACGATTCGTTGAAAGAATTGTGGGCCGCGCCGTGGACGCGGAGGCGCCTCCTGAGAGGGAGGGATCATTTCGCGCGACGTCACTTGCGGCGGCTGAGGTCCAAGCTCGGCGACATCCGGTCACCGTCGCTCCTCATCTGGGGCGAGAAGGACGATGTTTTTCCTCTCGATCACGCGGGGGCGATACGTCGCCGCTTGCCGCAGGCACGGCTCGTCGCCCTCCCTCGATGCGGCCACTGGTCGCCACTCGATGCGACGGAAGAGGTCGGGACTCTTGCCTCCGAGTTTTTCACAACGGCCCGGCCATGAATATTTCGGTCCACGTCGTGAAGAAATGGCGCGTCTTCGTGCGCGCGTGGCCGCTACATCAGCACGCGGATGACGTCCGAGCGCGTAATGATGAACGTCTTGTCGGTCTTGAAGTCGCGTACGAGAACGGCGGGGTTCTCGGGGGTGATCATCTTCGACAGCAGCTCGACCGGGGTTGAGATGTCGGCAAACGGAAACGCCGGCTGCATGATCGACTCGATCGGCTGGCGCTTGATCTCGGGGTTTCGTACGAACTCGTTGTAGAGGTGCGACTCGTTGAGCGAGCCGATGACGCGGCGGTCGCGCGTGACCGACAGCTGTGAATAGTCGCGGTCGCTCATGATCCGGATGGCGTCCTCCACCGGCCGCGTCGCCTCGACCGCGAACAGCTCGCCCGACACCCCCATCGCCACCAGGTCGCGTGCGGTCAGGCCGCTGATCTCGATGAAGCCGCGCGCGCGCATCCACTCGTCGTTGTACATCTTCGCGAGATACCGCGACCCGTGGTCGTGAAAGATGACGACGACGACGTCGCCTCTGCTGAAATGCTGACGGAGCTGCAGCACCCCCGCCATCGCCGACCCCGCCGAGTTGCCGACGAAGATGCCTTCCTCGCGCGTGATGCGCCGGGTCATGATGGCGGCATCCTTGTCGGTCACCTTCTCGAAGTGATCGATGATGTCGAAGTCGACGTTCTTTGGCAGGAAGTCTTCGCCGATTCCCTCGGTGATATAAGGGTAGATCTCGTTCTTGTCGAAGACCCCTGTTTCTTTGTACTTCTTGAATACCGATCCGTAGGTATCGATCCCCCACACCTTGAGGCGGGGGTTGCGCTCCTTCAGGTAGCGGCCGACCCCGCTGATGGTGCCCCCCGTTCCGACGCCGCACACCAGGTGCGTCACGCGTCCCCCGGTCTGATCCCAGATTTCCGGACCGGTCTGCTCGTAGTGCGCCTGGGTGTTCGACAAGTTGTCGTACTGGTTGGCCTTCCACGCGCCTGGAATCTCGCGCGCCACACGCGACGACACCGAGTAGTACGAGCGCGGGTCTTCGGGGTCGACATCGGTCGGGCAGACGATCACCTCGGCGCCAAACGCCTTGAGCGCGTCGATCTTCTCCTTCGACTGCTTGTCCGTCGTCGTGAAGATGCACCGGTAGCCCTTGACGACGGCAACGATGGCGAGCCCCATGCCGGTATTGCCGGAGGTTCCCTCGACAATGGTGCCGCCTGGCCTCAACAGTCCGGCGCGCTCGGCGTCCTCGATCATCTTCACCGCCATTCGGTCCTTGATCGAGTTGCCGGGGTTGAACGTCTCGAGCTTGGCGAGCACCTCCACGTCGACCAGCCCGCGGGTGATTTCGTGGATGCGTACCATCGGCGTCTCGCCGATCGCGTCGAGAATCGTGTCGCAGATTTTCGGGCGTATCACCGCCTGATCATAAGTCACAAGTCACAACCTTCCACGCGTGTGACGTTGTGACCTGTGACTCGTACGTTGTGACGTGTGACGTGTACGGCTACCGGGCCACCTTCAGGTTGTCGACGACGTGGTCGACACCTTCGGTTTCGCGGGCCAGCACGATCGCCTTGTCCGCCTCGGCGCGCGACGACACCGTGCCGTTCAGCACGACGACGCTCGCGCGAGTGTCGACGTCGATCTTGAGGCCGCGAACCATCGCGTCGGCGAGAAACTTCGCCTTCACGGCCGACGTAATCGCCGCGTCGCTCACCGCCGCCCCGGCGCGGTTGTCGTTCGGCTCCAACAGGCCGCCCGTCGCGGCGGTCTCGTTGATCTGAATCTGATCGACCACGTCGCGGACGCCTTCGGTACTACGCGCGATCTCGACGGCCTGCGTCTTGGCGGCCACGGAGTCGACGTCGCCCTTGAGCGTGACGACGCCGTTGCGCGTGTCGATGTCGATCTGATACGCCTTCACGGTATCGTCGGCAGCCATCTTCGCTTTCACAGTCGTCGTAATGCCCGTGTCTGTCTGTCCGCAGCCAACGGCGGCGACGAGGCCGACGGCCGCGACGAGCGTGGCACATGTCTGAAGCATACTGTCCCTCCTGATGAGTTCCCGATACGGCTCACCGGCTGTGAACACGCATCAGGCGTACCAACTTCTGGGCGAACGCCGAACCTGAACGGCGAACGAGCGTCAACACCAACCAAGAAGCGAGAATCGGGAAGATCTGAACGACGCGCCGGGTTCAGTGCGTCATCGCGTACACGATGTAGTTCACACCGAGTCTGTACGCGTCATTGGTGGGATCGGTACCGTAGAGCCCCTCGGCCGACCACTCCCAGTAATCGCCGAGGTCGTTGTTCCAGTTGGCGAGCGCGAGCATTCGCCCGGATGGGTCGTTGTTCTCGAACAGGCCCCAGAAGGAAGGAGGGACGTTCACGGTCGGATGTGGCACGTCGAGGTGCTTGATGTTGAAGAACGATTGGAACACGGGGTGCGTGACGTCGAGCCGGATGAAGCTGTACTCGGGGAGCGCCCGCTTCATCTGCGCCACCATATTGCGCCAGTGGCCGTCGCCCTCGAAGTCGTCGAAGATGAGGAGTCCGCCTTTCAGCAGGTACGCGCGTAGGTTCTTCGCCTCGGCCTCGTTGGACGTCCAATAGCCGGGCTCCGACATGTAGATGACCGGATTCTCGAAGATGCGTGGATCGTCCAGGTCGAGGATGTTGCTCCCGTCCATGCGCACGCGCATGTTCGTGATGTAGTCGAGAATGGCGGCGAAGTTGCGCTCGGCGGTGGGATAGTCGTGCTCCCAACCCCCGCCGTAGAAGCGGCCGAGGCTCGCCCCATACCGGATGCGGGTGAAAACGAAGTGGCTGTCATACGGCACGGTCAGGGCCGCCTGGCGCGAGCGGCGGAACTGCCCCGCTGCCACAAACGGGCTGAGCAGGAGCACGACAAGCAACGCCGCAAGCGCTGGCTTCAGCCGCATCCCTGCCCTCAATGCGTCATCGCGTACAGCACGACGTTGATGCCGACGGCGTACCCATCGGGCGAGAACCGATAGAAAAAGCGCGGATCCTCACCCTCACGTTCCCACGCGTCGGAGATGTCGGTGTTGTGCGTCATCAACACCATCAGGTTGCCATGGTGATCCGCGACCCCGCGCACAGTCGGCGTGGCGCTGTCGGTGCCGCGCTCCGAGGTGCTGCCGCCGCTCGTCCTCCAGAACTGTATCGAGGGGATCTGCGGCAGCGCCTTCACCTCGAACATCGTCCGGAAGATCGCGTGGTCGAAGGCGATCTCCTCGACTGGAAATTCCGACGGCGGGAGCACCCGCGCGAGCTGCGACACCCAGTTGTGCCAGGCGTACGAGCCCCAGTAATCGTCGGCCCAGACGAATCCGCCCTTGAGCAGGTACGTCCGCAGCCCGGCGACCTCCGCCTCGGTGAAAGCGGCCGTGCCGACATCCTCCATGTGGAGGTATGGGCACTGGTAGAGCGCTTCCTCGGTCAGCCGCACGACCACGTGCTCGGGCAAGCCTTCGGCATCCTTCGTCACGCGCGTTTTGGTCAGTTCCGAGAGCCGGATCGAGAAGTTGAGCTCCGCGTCGGGATAGTCGGTGGACCATCCCTGGCCGCCCGCCTCGCGGCGGCCGCTGGTGTAGACAGCGCGGCAGAAGTTGAACCCGCGGCCGAAGTCGTCAGGCTGGGCGAATTTCGCGGGGTACCCGCGCGGGCCGTACCCACGAAACTGGCGCCCGAACTGCGCGGTGGCCGATGTGACGAGGCACACAACCAGCACGATCGCCAACGAGACTGCTTTCATCGCGTGCGTGCGAGCGACCGGTAATACTCCTGCACCAGTTTGCGGAACGCATCCGGTACTTCGTCGGAACCGGACAGGACGATGCTGTTCTGATCGGCGTCGACCCGACGCCGCAGCCCGAACTCGAACCGCTTGAGTCCTTCGGCGATCGTCGATTGGAGCCGTGCGAGCTCCGAGACGTCCTGATAGACGCGCGGATCGTCGAGCCGGCGGAGCGCGCGCAGGATCTCGTCGAGCTCGCGCGGATCGATCTTCTCCGCCGCGAGATCGCGGCGCAGCTGCTGCGCCTCGTTGGTCCACTCACGGACCTCGCCGCGAAGCTGGCGGATGTCTTCCGGCGTGAGGCGCCAGTCGCGGCCCCACTCCCAGCCCAACCCACCGTTCCAGGCGCCGCCGTTCCACCCGCCGCCCGCGGCGCCGGCTGGGCCACCCGCCTGCGCACCGTCCGCAGAACCGCCCGCCGCGCCGTCGGCACTCTGTGCACCCTGGCCGCCCTGCGAGCCCTGCGAGCCTTGCGAGCCTTGCGAGCCCTGGGAACCCTCTGAACCCTCTGAACCCTCTGCACTCTGTGAACCCTGGGAACCCTGTGAGCCCTGTTGGTTCTGCCCCTGCTGCGCGCCGCGCTGGGCACGTTCGCGGGTGCGGTCCTGGAGCGATTCGGCCGCCCGCGCCAGGCGCTGGGCGCGCTCGAGCGCCGTCTCTTTGCGATTGGCGTTCTCGCCACCCTGGCCGAGCGCGTCGGCTGCTTCGCCCAGCCGCTTCCGCACCTCCTGGATGCCACCGCCGATCTCGTTCTCGGCGGCATCGACCACATTCGGCGCGGCGCCGCGATTGACGAGGTTCTGCGAGTATCGCAGCTTGTCGGCGAGGCGGTTGTCGCGGATCGATCCCGCTGCCTCGGCCATCTTTCGAGAGGCGGCGCGTTCGTTGGTCGCAGCGTCGCGCGCCGCGCGATCGAGCTGCTGTTCGAGAGTGTTCAACCGCGATTCGAGGTCGGTCTTTTGCTCATTGATCTTTCGCGCCTGATCGCGGCGACCCGTGTTCGTGTTCGGCACACCCGCGATCTCGCGCGCGTCGTCGGCCACTTCCTCATGCCGGCGAGCGATTTCGTCGGCCTGGCGGATAGCGTCGTTGATGTCGCGCTCGGCGCGCGCGGCCTGATTCTGCTGGAGCCGGCGCTCCGTCTCACGCAGACGCTCGAGCGCAGCGGCTGCCTGCCCCGCCGCGTTGGCATCACCGCCCGCAGCCGCACGGCGCATCGCATCGGCTGCCTGCTGCATCTGCCGCGCCGCCTCCATCAGGTCGGGCCGGTTCTCCTCACGCGCGAGCCGCTCGAGCCGCCGGGCCGCTTCCTCGGCCTGCTCGGCCAGCGCGCGCTGCTGCGCGGCGCCGCCCGAGGAGGACCCACCCTGCTCGAGTGCGCGGAGCCGCTGCCGGGCGGCTTCCTGCTCCTGCCGGCGCGCCAGCTCCTTCAGCTTCTCGAGCAGCTCGTCGAGCTCGCGGTCGCCACTCTGCTGCTGCGCCTGGTTGGCCGTCTCGTAGCGGCTCGCCATCTTCTCGAGCTCCTGCTCGAAGATCTCGGCGAGCTCCTGCTGCTGCGCGCTGCCGGCGCCGCCGCCGCCCCCACCGCCTTGCTGGGCGCTGATCTGGTACTCGTACTCCTCCTCGGCCTTCTGCAGAATCTGCAGCGCGCGGTGCTCCGGCGGCAGCGCGCCCTCGGGGCTGACGTCGGCGAGCTTCGTTTCCGCCTCCTTCATGGACTCCACTGCCTGTGGCAGCAGCTCGGTGATCTTCTTGAAAGCGGGATCCTGTTGGACCAGCTGGCTGTTCAGACGCGTGACGAGCCCTTCGACCTGTTCCCGCAGCCGCGACTGCGACAGCGACACGACGGTCGTGGCCTCGCGCAGCTTCGCCGGCGTGTAATTGCGGCGGTCGCGCTGGACGTTGAACGTCGCCGAGATGATCTGCCGCTGCTGTTCGGAGAGCGCCTCCACCTGCCCCCCGGCGCCGCCCATGCCCCCACCCCCGCCACCGCCCATCGAAGGCGCCTGACGGAAGTCGCGGCGGAACGGCCGGATGCGCAGGAAATAGAGGTCGCTCGTCGCCCTCTGCCCGGGTGTGCCCGCGTTGTCGAGCGCGCGCGCGTAATACGACACCGAGTCGCCAGGCTCGATGCCGAGCTCCTCAAGGAAGAACGTGTGGCCGGCGTTCACGTCCGGCAGCCGCGTCCGTCCGCCGCCGAACAGCTTGACCGTCTTCTCGGGGCCGCCATTCACCGAGTACACGAGCTCGAGGTCGCGCACACCGAAGTCGTCCCGCGCCTGGGCCTCGACGTACACCTCTTCGATTGCCGATACCGACGTGTCGCGGCCAGGCTTCGCGAATGACACGGTCGGCGGCTGATCCGACAAGACGTCGATCGTGTACTGCGGCGACGCGGCGACGCGCTCCCCCGCCGGCGAGTCGAGCTCGACACGATAGAACCCGTCGCGCGCGACTTTGAACACCGCCGTCAGCGTCCCGTCCGCCTGCAGCGTGAGGTCGGCCGACTCCTTGTCGTTCAAGGCGATGCGTCCGCCGGGCGACTTCATCGTCGGATGGACGCGCACCTGCACCTCGGTGCCGGCCAGTACCGCGATGTCGCCGCCGTCCTCGATCTTCTGAGGATCGAGGCCGGTGTAGGCCGGGAAGCGGAACTCGAGCTCCAGCCGCTGGACGTACGGCACGTCGACGACGTCAATCTTGAAGAGCGTCGACCGGACGCCTTCCGCCTCCACGTAGTATTCGAGTGGCGCGCCGACGTTGAAGATCATCCCTTCGTAACGCCCCTGGTCGTCGCGGACGAGCGGCAGCTCTTCGTACGCGCCGTCGGCCGTGCGCCGGATCATGACCGACGCGTCTTCCGCAGCAAACCCCGTGAGGCGCGCGGCAATCGTCTGATCGGCGCCCTTCGGCACGGTTACGTTGCCCGGCGTCACTTCGATGCGGTAAGGCGCAGCGGCTTCCACGCTTCGCTGGACGAGCAGAATCGCCGACAACGCGTTGCGGACGAATGCGGGACCGAGGAACACGATCAGAATCGCCGCCGCCGCGACGCCGGCAAGCAGCACGCCCCAGCGCCGCAGCGGCGCCTCTTCGACCCGGCGCGACACGTTGGTCGACGCGCACGCCTCGAGCGCCTGCTCGACGAGCTTGCGTACCAACGCCTCCGAGACGGAGTCACCGCCACGCTGGCTGGCCTCGACCGCGCTCACCAGCCTCGCTTCGAGTCGTGGCTCGTTTTCTTCCAGGTAGAGCGCCACCTGATCGTCGGTGACGCGGCGCCGGAGCGGGCGGACGAGGAAATAGATGACCGACGCGACAACCGCGGCCGAGAGCAGTACCCGTGCGGCAATGATCGACACGGGTGTAAAGCGCGCCCACTCGAGTCCGTAGGCGGCCACCAGGAACAGCGCCACGGCCACGCCGAGGCTGCGGACGACACCGCGCAGAGCCAGTTTCAGGCGCCAGCGCGCCCGGACCTCCTTGATGATGCCGGCCAGGTCCGTCGGGGGAGTCGACCGCCGCTGCAGGTACTCGGTGTACTCGTGCATGTAACCCTCGCTCTGTGTCTACCTCAGCATACGCCCAACCGGCCGGCGCCGTTCAGGCTTTCGACAGCCTGTTCGAAATGAAGGTGTCCGCCCCAAGGAGCAGGATGCCAATGACGAGCAGGTACCACCACAGCCGCTGCGACCGCTCCTGCGCTTCTGGCGTCAGCGCCGGCCCGGCGGCCCCGGCCTGACGGCCCTCCCCTGCCGGGGTTACCGTCGCGGCGACGATCTCCTTCGGATCCATCGGGGTCAGGTCCGATTCTCCCGTATCGACATTGCTCGCCACCACGGCGCTGACGGCATCTCCGGTCCGGTTCCGCAACTCATAGAACCCCTGTTCGGTCAGCTCGAGCACCTCCGCGCCCTCCTCTTCGACGCCCAGGCGGCGTCCCGATGGAGTCAGCACGACCGTGCTCGCCGGCTGCGCCGTCGTTGCGACGGAGGCATCGAGCACTTGCCCGACCGTGAGCCACGGCGCGGGCTCCGCGTACGCGGCCAGATGGCGCACCGCCTGGTGCACGAACGGCAGGTAGACCGGCTTCAGCGGAAAATCACTCCACGCGAGGTCGAGCGTCGACGCCCACAGGAGAACGCGGCCGCGCTCGACGCGCCGCTCCACCAGCGCGGGCGCCCCGCCATCGAACCGCGCGAGCACGGCGGCGCCGGTGCCAGGCTTCACGTTCCGGTAGCCATAGATCCGCGCCGCGGCGAAATCGCCGCTGCGCGGGGTCCGGAACGGTTCGAAGACCGGATGGCCGAACTCGAGCGCGCCCACACGGGCCGCCTCGCCCCGCGTGCGGTCGACCGGCGCGTCGAGCGCGGCCGGCAGCAGATCCACGTCAGCAGCCCACGTCGCGCGGGAACCTGTCGCGACGAACAGGCCGCCGCCCGCTTCGACAAAGCGCAGGAGCCGCCGGCCGAGTGCGGCGGGCACCGGCACGTCGTTGACGACAACCGCCGAGGCGCGTCTGAGATCCTCGTCGGATACGGCCTCGGGCTGCCGCACGACCGCCTCGAAGCGCGGCGCCTCGCCAATGGCGAGCGCGCGCGTCAGATACAGGGCGCCGCCCGCTGCGCCGCCGCGGTCCAGCACGAGCACCCGCACCGGCTGCACGGGCGACACGACGAAATGGAACACGTTGTCGGTCGGCAGCGCGTCGTCGCCGGCGCGCACCGTACCGCGGACGAAGTTGCCTGCGAGCGTGACGGGCGCAAAGGTGACCGACGCCGAGCTGATCGCCTCGACCTCGAGCCGCTCGGTTTGAATCGCGCGTCCGCCGATCTCGAGCACAAGCTGCCCGCCGCGGAGCGATCGCATGCTTCGGTTGACGATGACGGCGGTGACCGCGACGCGCTCCTGGTTGGAGAACGTCGAGCGCGCTATTGAGACGGCGGTCACGGACACGTTCGCGAGGTCGGCGTCGGTGGTCAGCGCCACCGGGCGCACGGTCGTCCCCTCGGGCAGCCGCGCGCCCTCCTCGCCGCGCCAGCCGCCCCGTTGGAAGTCGCTGATGAGCACGACCTCGCGGCGCGGGAGTGAGGACTCCGCGAGGATGCTGCCGGCGACCTTGAGCGCTGGGGCGTAACGGGTCGCGCCGGCCGTCGGCTTGGCGGCCGTAACAGCGGCCCGGAGCTGCTCGCGTTCGCCAGCGGCCGTCGAGCGCATGGCAATCTCCGCACCGGTCGCAAACAGAACCACGGAGCCGCGATCGTTCGCGCCCAGGCCCTCGATCGCGTCGTACGCCGCCGCTCGCGCCCGCTCCCAGCGATCGGCGTACCCCATGCTGTAACTCTGGTCGAGCAGCACGACGACCTCGCGCGCACCGCCTGTGGCCATCTGGAGCTCGTCGCGCTGGAGGAACGGCCGTGAGAAGGCGAGGACAATGAGCGCGAGCGCCGTCAGCCGCACGATCAACAGGAACCAGTTGTGGATCCGCCGCCGGCGTACGGACTTGTACGGGACGCGCTGAAGGAACATCAACGACGGGAAGCGCACGACCTGCTTCTTCTCGCGCTGAATGAGATGGATCAGGACCGGAATCGCCAGGGCGGCGAGCGCGACGAAGAACAGGGGCGCCAGAAAGGACATGGTTTACCTCAGTCGCAGCTTCTTCTCGCGACTGCTCAGGTAGCGGAACAACGCGAAATCGAGCGGCTTCGACGTGTCGAGCAGGGTGCAGTCGACCCGCACTTCCGAGAAGCGCTGCTGGAGCGCGTCGACGTGCGCCTGCACGAGCTTCTTGTACTCCTTGCGCATCGCGTCAGGAACCACCGGAATCTGCTCGCCGTTCTCGAGATCCTCGAACGCCGACGCGCTCGTGAAGCCGAAGTCGAGCTCCGCCGGGTCGAGCACGTGAAAGACGATCAGATCGTTGCCGCGAAAGCGCAGCGGAGTGACCGCGTCGACCACCGACTCCGGGTCCTCATAGAAATCAGAGATGACGACCAGCACGCCACGCCGTCCGAAATGCTCGGCGAGCTTGTGGAGCGGCCCGCGGAGGCTGCCCGGACGCCCGGGCTTCAGGCGATCGAGCACATGGAGCACGGTCTCCATGTGCTTGGCCGACGGCGGCACGTGCTCCACCACGTCGTCGTCGAAGGCGACGAACCCGACGCGGTCGCGCTGATGATGCACGAGGTTGGTCAGGCACGCGGTCAGCACACGCGCGTAGTCGAACTTCGTGATGCCGATGCTACCGTAGTCCATCGACTTCGACACGTCGAGCAGCACCGAGAAGTTCATGTTCGACTCGGCTTCGTACTCCTTGACGTAGTACCGATCGGTCCGTGCCCACAGCCGCCAGTCGACGCGGCGGATATCGTCGCCCGGGACGTAGCCACGGTGCTCCGCGAAGTCGACCGACGCGCCGAAGTACGGCGCCTTGTGAAGGCCGTTGATGAAGCCGTCGACGACCGCGCGCGACACGAGCGAGAGGTTCCCGATGCGTGCGAGCACGACGGGATCCATGAAGCGCGCGCCAGGAATGGCGCTCGGCGTATGGCTGGCCATCAGGCTCATGGCGCCTACATTCCGCTCCTTGGCAGCGGTACGGCCTCGAGGAGGCGATCCGTCAGGACGTCAGTGGTGATCCCTTCCGACTGCGCGTGGAAGTTGGTGATGATCCGGTGCCGCATCACCGGGTGCGCCAGCGCGCGGATGTCCTCGAAGCTCACGTGATAGCGACCGCTCGTCAGCGCGCGCGCCTTGCCGCCGAGCACCAGGTACTGCGCGGCGCGGACGCTGACGCCGTACGCCACCCACTTCCGCACGTTGTCGGGGCACGTCTCCGATTTCGGCCGGCTGGCCCGGGCAAGGTCGAGCGCATGCCGCATCACCGGCTCCGCCACCGGCACCTTCCGTACAAGCCGCTGGAACGCGATGAGGTCGTCGCCCGTGACCGGCCGTTCCAGTTTGGGATCCTGCAGCGCGGTGGTCGTCTTCACGACGTCGTACTCCTCGCCGTACGGCGGGTGGTCGATGATGATGTGGTACATGAAGCGATCGAGCTGCGCTTCAGGCAACGGATAGGTGCCTTCGAGCTCAATCGGGTTCTGCGTCGCGAAGACGTAGAACGGCTCGTCCAGTTTGTAGGTGCGCCCCTGGATCGTCACGCGGTGCTCCTGCATCGCTTCGAGGAGCGCCGATTGCGTCTTCGGCGGCGTCCGGTTGATCTCGTCCGCCAGCACGATATTCGCGAAGATCGGCCCCGGCGCGAACACCATCTGCCGCCGCCCGGTCGTCGGATCCTCCTGGACGAGATCGGTGCCGGTGATGTCCGACGGCATCAGGTCGGGCGTGAACTGGATGCGCGAAAACTTCAGGTCGAGCACGCGCGCCATCGTATGAATCAGCAGCGTCTTCGCCAGGCCCGGTGCGCCTACGATCAGGCTGTTGCCACCGACGAACAGCGTGTTCAGGACCTGCGAGATGACCTCCTCCTGCCCGACGATGACCTTGTGGAGCTCGGCGAGAATCTGTTCGCGACCCGTATTCATCCTGTCGGCGAGCGCGAGATCATCCGGCGACTCGAGGTCGACGACGTCGCTCACGTACGTATTGGCCAGCACTCGATCAGTCATGGTTTGGGGTCTCCCTCGACGTTGCGGATGTCGCGCGTCTTGAGCGCGAGGTCGGTCACGAGCCGCTCGAGCTCGCTCGCATATCTTGCCGGCGGCATGCTGTCCTTGAGCAGCCGCAGCGATTCCACACGACGCTCGAGATCGCGGCGCTCGAGATAGAGCGCGCGTAGCTTCGGATCGTCGGGCAACGGCGCTGCGTCGGCCGCCGAGCCGAGCGACAGCCCCGCGGCAAGCTTGCCGTCGGCGCCGGTCGCCGAGGGCGTCTGGCTGCCGGCCTTGTCGCCATTGTCGTCGAGCATGGCGTGCTCGGTTGCCAGGAGTCCCTCACGCTCGTACGCGCGGGTCACTTCGGCGCGCGCGTACTGAAACGCCTCGAGCATGCTGATCCGCCCGTTCTTGTCGGCGTCGGCCGAGTCGGTGGAAAACGCCTCGACGAAATAGCCGCCGAACAGCGTCGTGAACTGCTCCGCGCCGCTCCGCGTGGCCGTGATGATCGCGCGCCCCGGTCCCGACAGCTCCTCGACGAACGGCCCGCTCGAGCTGGATGTATTGACGAACACCACGCGGCCCGGCACCTTCCGCAGGAGCATGTTGAAATCCGCCGGGGTCATGTCGCGGCCGGGCAGATTGAATCGCGCCGTTTGACCGTCATAACTCCCGTGCCCGAAGAGCACGACATAGACGACATCGTCGGGCGTCGCGGCCTTGGCAAAGCCGGCGAGCGCCTTCTCTATCTCCTCCCGCGTGGCGCGCCCGTTCGCCTTCCCCGTCTCGCCTTTGGCGTCGGCGAGATAGACCACCCGCTCGGGCGCGACGCCAACCTTCGCAGACGCGTCGGCCAGGGCATTCCCCCACTTGGCGAACAGCTCGCCGTGCTCGGGGTCGCCTGAAAGGCCTACGACGATCAGGAGGAACGCCCGCAGCACTCAGTCACCACCTTTGAACTTCTTCACTTTCTACTTATGAGCGCGGTTACGAAAGACCAACCGCGCGCCGATATCCCCATTCCGCGCAGACGAAGCCGAGGAGCGCAATGAGGATGATCGGCATGTTCCAGAGCTCGCGTTCTTCCACCGACGTGACGCCCCGTCCCGCGTAGCGGACGTCCTCCGCCAGCCCGGCCGCCGATTCCGACGTGTAGAATCGGCCGCTCGTCTCCTCCGCGATCCGCCGCAGCGGACCTTCGTGCATCGTCGGATCGAAGTACTCCGCGTCGCTCGGGCCGGCGCGCAGGTATGTGACACCGCTGCCGAGAATCGCCGCCCCCTTCGACGAGTCGATCGCCACCTCGTAGGTGCCCGCTTCAGAGCTGACGAACGTCCCGCGGTACAGGCCGTCCCGCTCACCCGTCCACTCGAGCGGGACGTCGAGGGTGCCGCCGTTCGGCCGCATCACGCGCGCGGTGACGCTCGCGTCGTTCAGCTCGACGTACGACTTGTCGAGGATTGTCGCCTCGACGATCACCGCTTCGCCCGGCTCGACGCGCTCGGTCGTCGTCCGCGCCTCGACCATGTTGGGAACGCCGTCGACCATCCAGCGGAGCATCTGGCGCCAGAAGTTCTCGTGCGTCTGATCCTCGAGCGGGATGCTCGCGTGCATCTGCCACTGCCACGTGTCCTGCAGCGTGAGCGCCACCGACTTCCCGCGCCCGTACTGATGCCACGCGAGCACCGGCTGCGACCGGCCGCGCTCATCAGTGCCGGTGAGGAGCACCGTGGCGGCCGGCTTCGGCTCGAGCGACGCGTTGACGCTGGTCACCTGCGGCAGCTCGCGCCAGCGATTGGCCGACGCCGCTTCGTTCGCCGCGATCTGCGTCGCCGCGTGTCCCTGCCCGGCACGCGTGGGCGTCAGCAACAGGCGCGCGAGGTCCGCCGGCTCGGAGGCGCGCGTGCGTGGATCGATCGCGAGCGGCAGCGCGTCGGCGACCGGCGTGCCACCGTAGCCGCCTTCGCCGAAGGCGCGCGCACCGCCAAGCATCAGCAGCCCGCCGCCGCGGCGATCGACGAACTCGGCGATCATCTGCAGTTGATCGCCCGAAAACGCGCCCGCCTCGACGCTGCCGAGGATGATCGCCCGGTAGGAGAACAGCTCCTCACGCGTCTTCGGGAAGCCGCCGAACAGCTCGTCCGGGCCATCGACGCCGAGGCGCAGGAACTTGTTGTCGGCGGTCCGCTGCAGCACGACGAGCTGGAGGTTCTGGTCGTCGGCCACGGCGCGACGGACGAACTTCATCTCGAACCGCGGCTCGCCCTCGAAGTAGAGGATCTTCTCTTTCACGTCGCGCACCTGGATGACCGCCTCGCGGACGTTGTTTTGCGAGACGACCTCATCCGGCTGCGGCGCCACGCGGAATTTGAACAGCCGCGGCCCCCCCTCCGACGCCGCCGCCCGTACGCGGACCGTCGCCGGGCTGCCATCGGCCGGCAACCGCACCTGCTCGGAGCCGACGATGCGCCCCTCGTCCTCGACGTCCACGGTGACGGTGCGCCCGGCATAGCCGGTATGGGTAACGACGACGTCGAGAAGGAGCGATGCATCCTTGAGCACGCTTCGCGGCGTGCTGACGCGATCGATCTGCACGTCGCGCGGCAACTGGGCACTCCCGACGCCCACCGTATAGACCGGGAGCTTCTCCGCCTTCAGCCCCAACAGCGCGTCCGACAGCGACGCCTCGCTCGTATCCGCTCCGTCGGAGACGAGCACGATTCCCGATACCGGTAGACCTGCAAGCTCCTCGCGTGCGCCGTCGAGCGCCGTGCCGAGCCGCGTCTGCGAGCCGCTGAACGTCATCGCGTTCACCGACTCGATCCGCCCGGCGGTCGAAGAGAACCGGAACACGCGGACGAGGAAGCGATCCGACAGCGCCTTGAGCAGAGGGCTCTCGGAGCCGCCGAACTGCTGCTTGATGAACTCGCCTCGCGGGCGTCCGCCCCAGTCGGGGATCTGCATGCTCCGAGAGTCGTCCAGAACCACGGCGACCACGTTCTGCTGCGGCACGGCGGCGCGGACGATGAGCGAAGGGCGGAAGAGACAGAAGAGAACGACGGTCAGCGCGACCATTCGAAACGCGGTCAGGACGATGCGGTCACGGAGACGGCCCCGGGCGCGCACGCCGCGATACGTGACGGCGGCCGTCACCATGACGATGCCGGCCAGCGCCGCGGCTACCAGCGCCCCGGTGCCGGCGTCGAAGCGAAGCTCGCCCTGCTGAAAGACGACCGGCCGGTAGCTGAAGAGTGCCTGAAAAACCGCGTCCAGCACGGCAACTCCTCTCGGAAATCAGAAGGCCCCAGGCCTCAGGCCTCAGGTCTCAGAGCTGAGGGAGGCTTCAGTCCTGAGACGGCCCTGAGGCCTGGGGCCTGAGGCCTGGAGCCTTCTGTGGCGCGATCATACCTTCTGACTCGCCGCGAGACTAGATCAAACGGGCCACGAGGACGACGCCCGCCGCGAGTACGACCCACCGTGCGGCCACCGGGTGCACGTGCTTGAGCCGGTTCCATTGCCAAGCCAGCGCGACCATCGCGGCGACGACACTGCATGCCGCCAGTATCGTGGGGAGCAGCCCAAGCGTGTTCCCCAACACCTGTGTCAGGCCGGGGCTCCAGATCGAGCCGTACACCAAACAGAGATGGACGAAATAGACGACGAGCGACTCCTGCGCGACGGCGCCGAAGACGTGCGGCAGCTGCGTCAGGGACCGGCTGGCATGGGCGATGGCCGCGAGCACCAGCAGGCACGCACCGCTTCGAATCGCCACGTCGGACGCAATACTGCCCCCTCCGATCGCGACGCCGGCGAGCATGAGGGCAACGCCCGGCAGCAGCATCGCCCACAACTCATAGTACGCCAGATGGGCCGCACCCCATCGAGCGTACACCTGGCCCGCGCCCGCACCCCAGAACACGTACGCGGCCCAGGGGAACAGCGGAAACTGCGATCCACTCGCTGGCGACAGGTACGCGGCCACCGCGGGGGGCAAGACCATGCCCCACTCCTCCCGCCAGAACGCGGGCGCCGCGGCGACGATCGCCGTGGCAACGGCGAAGTTGACGACCATGAACAGCTGGCGCGACCGCAGCACGAACACCAGCGCCTGCAGCGCCAGCAGGCTGACGCCAATCAGCTGGAGCACATCGACGGCAAGAAACGCGCGCCACTCCGTCTCGGTAGCGCCGGCGAGCGCCGAGGCCGGCAGGACCGGAAAATGGAGGATGTAGCCGAGCCCGATGAAGAGCAGGAAGCGGCGCACGCGCCTCCACACCACGGGCGAGAGCCGCACGTGCGACGGCCAGTGCCGCGTCGTCGCCAGGCTGAACGCAAAGCCCGAGAGCAGTAGGAACAGCGCCGAGGTGAGGCCGCGCTGAAACGTCCAGACATCGAACCACGGTCCAGTGTGGTACTGGGGCGCGAGGAGCGCGCTCGACGTGTGACCAACGACCATCAGTACGACAGCAATTGTGCGGGCGAGGTCGACGAAGATGACGCGGTGGGCGCTGCGAACGGAGTCGTTCAATGCGTCATTGCGTACAGGAGTACGTTGATCCCGAGCGCATACCCGTCGGGCGAGAACTGGTAGAAGAATCCTGGGTCCTCGCCCTCGCGCTCCCAGGAATCAGCCACGTCGGTATTGTGGGTCATCGCGACCATGATCCGGCCGTGGTCATCGCGGATCGCGCGAAAGTGCGGCTCGCGGCTGTCGTCGCCGCGCTCGGAGGTCTCGCGGCCGCCCGAGCGGCGCCAGAAGCCGATGTTGGTGATCTGTGGAACCTCGCTCACCACGAACTGGCTGCTGAAGATGGGGTCACTCAGCGGCACGTCCTCGATCGGGTATTCCGCCAGCGGCAGCACCTTGGCAAGCTCGCGCGTCCAATGCTCCCACGCGCGCGAACCCCAGAAATCGTCCACCCACAGGAAGCCGCCCTTGAGCAGATAGAGGCGCAACTGGTCGGCCTCGGCCTGACTCAAGCCGATCGTCCCGACGTCGGAGGCAATCGTGAACGGGCACTCGAAGAGCGCTTCGTTGGTCAGCCGGACCACATAGTGTGTCGGCTGCCGTGCGCTCTCGAACGGCACCGGCGTCTTGGTCAGCTCCGACAGCCGGATCATGAGGTTGATCTCGCCATACGGATAGTCCGTGCGCCACCCACCGCCCGACGGCTCGCGCCGCACGCTCGTATACTGCAGGCGGCACAACGAGAAGGCGCGATCCTTCCGCACAGCGGGCGGAAAGCGCGGCGCGAAGAAGCCGTCACCACGAAAGAAATCGAACTGCGCGGACGCGACGGCAGCCACGAGCAGGAAGGACGCCGCCGCCATCGGTACGCGCATGCGTTGATATCGTACCGCGCGGCGGCGCCGGATGCTACCTGGCCTCGATCACGAGGCCGCCGCGGATTCGGCCGGCAGCGCGATGGTGAAGACGGCGCCGCCCTCCGAGCGGTTGCCGGCGGCAATCGTCCCGCCGTGCTGCTCCACGATCCGCCGGGCGATGGCAAGGCCGAGGCCAAGGCCCCCGTGGGCGCGCGTCACCGACTCGTCCGCCTGGCGGAACTCCTCGAAGACGTGGGGGAGGAACGCCGGGTCAATGCCCGGTCCGGTATCGGCGACGACGATCTCCACCCGGCCATCGAGCTGCCGCAGGTCGACGGAGACGACCCCGTCACAGCCGGAAAACTTGACCGCGTTGTCGAGGAGGTTCCAGACCACCTGCTGCAGCCGCTGGGCGTCACCCACGACCGGAAGCGGCCGCTCGGCTGCGCGTGTCCGAATGCCGACGCGCCGCGCCTCGGCGGCCTCGCGAACCGTCTCGATGGCCGCATCGACGATCGCTACGATGTCCACCGGCGCCCGTTCAAGCGTGAGTGTACCGGCTGCCGCCCGGGACACGTCCATGATGTCGGAAACGAGCCGCGCCTGAACCGCAAGATTGCGATAAATCGCTTGTGCGGCCCTGGTGGCGCGCTCGTCGGCACCTGCCACGTCGAGGAGGAGCCGCGCCCAGCCGAGCGCCGCGTTCAGCGGCGTGCGCAGCTCGTGCGAGAGCATCGCGAGGAACCGGTCCTTCGCGCGGCTCGCCTCCTCCGCCTCGCTGCGGGCGGCTTGCTCTCGAATGAGCTGCTCGCGCACCTCCTCCGCCCGCCGCCGTTCGGTGATGTCGTGGCCGGTACCCAGCATCCGCATCGGCCGGCCGCCCTCCATCACTACCCGACCTTCTCCGTGCAGCAGCCGTACGGCGCCGTCGTGATGCACGATCCGGTGATCGAACGCGAACGGCTGGCCGTCGACCATCGCCTGGCGAACGGCTGTGTCGATGCGCGCGCGATCGTCCGGGTGTACGTGCTCGAGAAACGCCTCGTAGGTCGGCGCGCCCTTGCGGTCGATGCCATAAATCCGATACAGCTCGTCCGACCACCAGAGCGTGTTGTTCGTCACGTTCCATTCCCAGCTGCCGATGTGCGCCACCTGCTGCGCCTCGCTCAGACGGTCATGGACGGTGATCAGCTCGCGGGTCCGCGCCTGGACGCGGCGCTCGAGGGCGTCGTTGAGTGCCCGTAGCTCGGCGTCGATCGCCTTCCGGCGCGCGACTTCCGCGGCGACGGCGAGCATGACGGTTGTCGTGACGCCGATGAACGCCTGCAGCAGAAGCAGCGAGTCGTTGATCGGACTGCCCGCGACGGGCCCGAAGCCGCGCAGCGTTCCGTTGATGGCGACGGCCGCCACGAATACGGCGCTCGTCGCCGTCTCGCGTGCGCCGAAGCGGAAGGCGGCCCACAGCAGGACCGGCATGATGAGGAACTGGAGCGGAAGCCGTCGTTCGCCGAACAGGACGCCGGTAAAGACCCCCATCGATACGGCCACGACGCACACGACGAGGGCGGCCGCCTCGGCGGCACGCCCGCCGGTCCAGTCGATCCGCGGCGATCGCGCCCACAACAGCACGAGCGGCGCGACGAGCATTATGCCCAGGGCGTCGCCGAGCCACCACGTCACCCAGATCGACGCCGCCTCCAGCGACGGCGCGAGCCCTGCGCTCACCAGCGACGTCGTGCCGATACTGGCGGCGATTGCGCTCGCGGCGACCGCGCAGAGCGCGAATCGGCCGACGTCAGCGGGTCGCTCGAAAGCGGCCCGCCCGCCTGCGAACCGTGCCACGAGCGCCGCGGCGGCGGCCGCCTCGAGCGTATTGCCCGCCGCGATGGCAAGTGAGGAGGCGACGACGCGCGATGTGGTCAGGTTGACGAGAAAGGCGCCGGCTGCGATCGCCGGCCAGGCGTTGCGGCCGAGGACCAGCAGCGCCGCGACCGCAATCCCCGTCGGCGGCCAGACGGCGCTCGCGCTCTCGTTGACGACCGCCAGCGACAGGCCGAAGCGTCCCGCCACGAAGTACGCCGACGTTAGCGCGGCAAACACGATGAGCCGGCTCAGCCGTGCGGCGGCCATAAAGGCGGCATCTTAGGCTAAATTGGTCTGCATGCTCCCCCGAACACCTCTCCGCTACCTGGCACTGGTCGTCCTCGCGGTCGGTTGCTCGAATGCCCCTCGTCAGGCAGCGTCGGCGCCGACGGCGACGACCGGCACCACCGCAGCGGCCCCCGCGGGATCCGAGCGCCGGTACCTCCTCGAGCGCGTGGACGAAGCGGCCGTCGTGCAGCTGTACGCGGACGGGTTCGCGTCGCTGCCGATCCGCGAAAAGACGCTGATCTGGCACCTGTATCAGGCCGTGCTCGCGGGCCGCGACATCTACATCGATCAGAAACACCGCGCCGCCCTCGAGATGCGCGGCGTGGTCGAGCAGATCGTGGCGCACCCGCAGGGCGTCGACCGCGCGGCGCTCGGCGAGATCCAGCGCTACACGAAGCTCTTCTGGATCAACAACGGTCCGTACAACAACCTGACCGCTCGCAAGTTCGTGCTGAAGCTCGCGCCGGCACAGCTGACGGCGGCCGCGAAGGGTGCCGCCGCAGCGGGTGCGACGTTCGCCACGCAGCCCGGCGAGTCGCTCGAGGCGATGCTCACGCGCCTCGGCCCGATGTTCTTCGATCCGGACATGGATCCGATCGTGACCAACAAGACGCCGCCGCCGGGGAAGGACATCCTCTCGGCGAGTGCCAACAACCTGTACTTCGGCGTCAGCCTTGCGGACCTCAAGGGCTTCACCGAAAAGTACGGACTCAACTCCAGACTCGTGAAGCGCGACGGACGGCTCGTCGAGGAAGTCTACCGGATCAACGGACGCTACGGCCCAGAGATCACCAACATCGTTCGGCACCTCGAGGCGGCAATCCCGTTCGCCACCGAGCCGATGGCCGACGCCCTGCGCGCGCTGATCCAGTGGTATCGCACCGGGGAGGACACCGACCGCGCGAGGTACGACATCGCGTGGATGCAGGACCGGAACTCGCCGGTCGACACGATCAACGGGTTCATCGAGGTCTACATGGATCCGCGCGGGATCAAAGGGTCGTGGGAGGGGCTCGTCTTCTACGTGAACCGCGAGAAGACCGCACGTATCCACACGCTCGCCGCCAACGCGCAGTGGTTCGAGGATCGGCTGCCGATCAACCCGACGTACCGCAAGCCAAGCGTCACCGGCATCATCGCCAACGCGATCGAAGTCGTCGTGGAGGCGGGCGACGCCGGGCCGGTCACGCCGATCGGGATCAACCTGCCCAACGACCAGCGCATCCGCGAGCAGTACGGCAGCAAGTCCATCTCGCTGACGAACGTGCGCGAGGCGGGCGATCAGGCGACCCCGGGCTCGATGCGCAGCGAGTTCTCCTGGTCGCAGGAGGAAACCGAGCGCGGGGCGAAGTATGGCGCGCTTGCCGGCGAGCTCCATACCGACCTCCACGAGGTGCTCGGGCACGCGTCCGGCCGCCAGAAGCCGGGCCTCGCCGGCACGCCGCAGGAGCTCATCAAGGAACATTTCTCGGCGCTCGAGGAGGGGCGGGCCGACCTGGTTGCCCTCTACTTCATCGCCGATCCCAGACTCGTGGAGCTCGGCGTCGTGCCCGCCGCCGACCATGACGCGATCGTGCGCGCCGCGTACGAGGCCTACACGCGCAACGGGCTCGTGCAGCTCCGGCGCGTCCGCGAGGGGACGACGATCGAGGACGACCACATGCGCAACCGCCAGATGATCGTCCGCTGGCTAATGGCCAACACGAAGGCGATCGAGGAGCGGACGCGCGACGGCAAGCGCTACCTCGTGATGGTCGATGCGGCGGCGTTCCGCGACGGCGCCGGGCGGCTCCTCGGCGAGGTGCAGCGCATCAAGTCGGAAGGCGGCGCCGCGGCCGCGGCGCGGCTGTTCGAGAGCTACGGCATCCGCTTCGACCCTGCGGTCCGCGACGAGGTGCTGACGCGCGTCGACGCGCTCAATCTGCCGTCCTACATGGGATTCGTGATGCCGAAGCTGACGCCGGTGACGGGCGGCGACGGACAGATCACCGACGTGACGATCTCGTACCCGATGGATCTCACCGCGCAAATGTTGGAGTACTCAGGGGTGCAATCCCGCTGACGGCGTCGGGGCGAGCCTCCCGATGAGTGTCGGTGCCGCATCTAGCCGCCACGCGTTCGGTGATCGCTCGACTGCTCGGCGGGTTCTCGCCAAGACCGAGCGCGTGCAGGAACTCGTGAATCACGATGACCTCGGCCGCACACCCGACGGCGTCCTGCTTGGAGTCCCCGTGTCATTCGAAGGGGCGAGCTTTCAGCCAGGAAAGTCGACGAAGCTCGTTGAGCGCCGCTACTACATGGGCGACGGTAGCATGAGCGGGCGCACCTACGATGTGGCACCCGACGGCAAGAAATTTCTGATGATCCAGGATGCTTCAGGCGCCGAGGCGGCGACGCCACACCTTGTCGTCGTCTTGGACTGGGTGGAAGAGCTGAAGCGGCTGGTGCCTCGATAGGCGGCCGCACGCTATCCGGCAAACAGGTCGGCGACCTTCAGCCGCAGCCGCGGCAGCACGCGCGAGCGCACCAGACGTCGGCCCTCGAACACACGCGCGCCGGCCGCTTCGGTCATCAGCTCTCGCACTTCGACCTGACGTGCACTGAGATCCACGAGCCAGTACTCGCACACGCCGTACTGCCGATACCATGCCGCCTTGACGATGCGATCGTGGCGCTGATTGCGTTGTGAGAGCACCTCGATGGTGAGGTCGGGCGCACCCCAAATCCGATCCCTGCAGATCGCCTCCCGCTCGGTCGAGACGAACAGCAGATCGGGCTGAACCACGAGCGCCCGTTCGAAGTCCAGGATTACGTCCATCGGAGAGAGAACGACACGGCCGAGCCTGAATCTCCGCACATGCTGGTCGAGTCGCCGAAACAGGGCACCGACAATCATCTGATGCTCGAACGTGGGCGTCGCCGGCTCGCGCAATACGCCGTACGCGAGCTCCTGTGGCCGGTTCATTTCTTCGCCGCTCAGGTACTCAGGGATCGTCATCCGCCGGTACGTGACTTCCACTCAGGACGACGATGCCATCGTCCCCGCGGAAATGCAATCAGCGGATTGGGGCTTCGGCGAGAGCGCCGATGACGGTGGTCCATTCGCGGACGTACCACCGCGTGATTAGTCCGTTCTTCACGTACGGATCCTGCGCCGCGAACGCTTCCGCGACGGCCGGCGAGGCGCCGCGGAAGATCAACACTGCACCGTCGGGGGGATTGGCGAACGCACCGCCCAACACGAGCTCCCCGCGGGCGACCGCCTCGCGTGCAAGTGCCAGATGCGCCGACCGGAACGGCACCCGCCGGTTCACGTAGTCGTTGACGAATTCATAGAACAGAAGGTAATGCATTCGGCTTTGGGCTGTGCGGCGATTTGCGATCTGCGATTTGCGACTTGTGAGTTGTGACTTGGGATTTGTGATTTTGCCTAGGGCCAGA
>Ga0187893_10002337_pt1 | contig 41976 bp, 45 predicted proteins | sample MA1701074metaG_FD_139574 | JGI IMG/M metagenome (GOLD analysis project Ga0187893, IMG submission 139574) | White microbial mat communities from a basaltic lava cave in the Kipuka Kanohina Cave System on the Island of Hawaii, USA - MA170107-4 metaG ...
CCGATGTGGAGATGGACGAAATTGGTACCCGCAGGAAGGACGATGGGCGTGAGATCCCCAAGGGGGGATCCAGCGAAAAGGACAGAAATGGCATCTCCCGGCCTCGATCCAGGTCCGACCACCACTTCGCTCAGTAGCGCGAGTCGCTCCGAGATCCCGTCCAGTCCCCTCCCCACGACCTCTCGGAGAGCATCGACCCTCAAAGAGGAAAGGGGACGAACTGGATCGGTCTCGATCATTGCTGCCGTGAAGTCCGTGTCGCCGAACGTCACCAAGATATCCGCGAGATACAGGCCCTCTTCGGCCGTGATATCTGGCTTGGTCGCGGTACCGATCAGCGCTTGGGTCCCCTCGATGATGACGAACTCGTAGGACTGCGTCTGGCGGAACTGGACAGTAGTGAAGACCGGCGGTACCTTCTCCACTTCGGGTTGCGAGTCCGCCTTGATGTACCGGACGACGAGGGTAAGCCACTTCTCGTTCCCAGCAGTCGGCAGTGTGAACTCACCAGAGAGATCCCCGGTGTTCACTGGGTCAGTCTCGAAGAGGATGATCTGACCGAGGCTATCGTGGCCCGAGAAGGGGTCTGCTCCACCGGATGCCACGTCCAGGTCGAAGATGGTACCAGCCGTGACAGTGGGCAACCCCGTCAGATAGCCGGTGATCCCCCGCTTGGACCACCCGCCGTCGATCGACTCCTCGATCGCGTCGAAGAGATCCGCCATGTCGTCAGGTAGAACGTCCTTGCCCCGGTAGTAGGTGTAGCGAGTCCTCATCGGCCGTCCTATCCGATCGTGACCAAGTCTTCGCCCCGGTCTCTGGTGATCGCGTGGTGAGTGTACGACACCTTGGCCCACTTGACGATCTCGTCGATGGCCGCAACTTCCTCAGCGTTGAACAAGTTGATGGCCTCGGAACCAGATGGGATCGTTGCATCAAGGGAAACTTGATCGAACGTGATAGTGAGCCCCGTCTTGGTCAGTACCTTCAGGATGATCGTTGTGATCCCATCAGTCACACGAACGCGAGAGCCGACGATTATGAAGTCGCTCTCGTCCAAGTCCAGGGAAGTGTCCCCGTCTTCCAAGTCCGTCGTCGTGGCGACCGTTCTCTGGACATCGACGTAGAAGGCCCAAGCTCCCGGGTCGTTTGCGCCAGCCGTCATGTCCACACCCATTGGATCGAAGGCCACTCGGCTACGGAACCGATTGCAGGAGACCTGAGCCCCGATCTCGATCGTTCCCCCAAGCGTTTGGGGAGTGAAATAGATGCGGTTGGCGACGATGTCGAGGATCTCCGAGTCAGAGAAATCGACATAAGGAGCCGATGTATCAGTCACGAACAGAGTTGTTCCGATATCGAACCGTTCCGGATGATCTACGGAGACGAAATCGGAGCCACTGACAATACTGGTGAGACTAAGGGAGAACGGCTCACCGGCTTCGAGGCGACCAAAGATGTTGGGGTCCGAAAGCAAGAGGATCTCTACGGGGATGCCCAGGAACCTTGAGAGCGCCTCGACGATCCCTGGATCAGTTCCCTTGATCCGATAGAGATCGACGAGGATGGGGAGGATCTTGCGCTTCTGGAGAGTCGAGAGACCGATCTTCAGGTTCCATCCCAAGTGGAGGAGTAGGAGGTTCAGGAAGTCCTCTGGAGTCTCCGCTGGATCGAGAAGACAGAGGAGCGATGCCACGTCATCAAGAAGGCCGGTCTGGTTGATCGAGCCGAACAACGCATCCTCGAAAATCCCAAGGATCCTGTGATGGTCCCCATGTGGATCCTGGTCACAGACCACCTGGGGGAACCAGTCACAGAGGTCGAAGCGCTCGGCCTTGCGGCACGTGGGAGGACCAATGGGCTGCTCGACAATGGGATCGGAAAGGAGGAGAAGCGATGTGACCGAAGGTGAATGGATGACCTGTCCGGCCCACACGTCCTCCCCCCAGCCAGCGCAGGGGTCAACAACTGCCGACTCGGGGAAAACCTCCATCTCCAGGACAAGATCCTTCAGAACTGGGGTAGTGACTGGAGGAGGTCCCGTGACCTCCATCTCCAAGACGAGATCCTTCAAGACCGGTGAAGTAACCGGAGGAGGTCCCGTGACCTCCATTTCGAGGATCAGGTCGAAGAGAACTGGGGTAGTGGCCATGGATCAGGCGTTCGTATGCTGGTCCTGCATCTCAAAGTCCCACTGGTGGTAGTTCGCGGTGATGTCCACCAGATCCCCCTTGGCGTACTCTACCCACGAGGGGCTCAAGTCATCGGCGAGGAACGCGGAGTTGCTCGACCTGTGGCGGTAGATGTCAGCGGGGAGCGTGTCGTCAGTGTCGATCTTCCCTGTGGCATCTTGAGACGACCCATAGCTCGCTCGGATGAAGCGTGCTCCGTCCGGGAAGAAACGGACTGGAGAACGGACGCGGGCTCCAGTAGCAGTAGGGACCGTTCCGATGTCGGACTCCAGCTCGAAGTTCCCGTTCTCGATCACGTCCGTTGGGGTTCCCTCAGTGTAGTCGCCTGTCCCATTGGGCCCCTCGTTGACGAAGACATTGCCGTCGGATGGGTCCCTTGTGAAGTAGCGGGTCTGGGGATAGTAGGGGCTCCAGCGCAACCCTCCCCGGGGACGGCCGATCATCTTCCCGAAGCGTCCTGCCGTGCCGAAGACATCCCAGTCGGTCCCAGCCTCGTCCAGGTACATCCGATCGTTGCTTGGATCCTCGTGGCCGGGGCCGGGGGAAGAGACGGTGTCGATGCCGTTGGACTCCGTGTTGCCCTCGTAGGCGTTGAAGTCGTGGGTACCGGCACCAGTCTCATTCGTCATGACATTAGCGACGGCCATATTCGTGAAGTAGCAGTTGTAGAACACGAACCCTGGAGTACCGCCGCCAGGATTGTGGATCCCCAGCTCCAGATTATCGAACCCGCAGTTCTCCAGATAGAAGCCCCGGTTGTTGGTACTCGCGGCGAAGAACCATCCATAGTTGGCTGGACCCGTCACGTTGTAGAAAGCACAGTTGATGAAGCGCGGGATATCCGCCGCACTTGCGTAGGAAGACCGAAAGACAAGTCCGCCGGAAGCGGCGCCTGGGTTCTTGAACTGGATGCCGTCGAAGGTCATCCCTGTGGCCGCCCCCTCCCAGTTCCAGTGAGAGTTGTCGGCCTGAGTCCCGTCCTGACCCTGCCAGTCCACTAACACGTCACCTGACTCGTCCTCGGCGGCCTGGAACAGGCAGCCTTGAAAGGCAGCGGACGTGAACGTGTAGTCACCCTCCAGATAGGCGCTCGCTGACTTGTGGACGATGACCTTGTCGCCGGCCGAGAGGAGACCGAGGACATTGAGAATAGTGTCCCGAGGATCGACCTCGGTACCAGCGCCACCAGGAGTACCGATATCTCGGTTGACGTGCCAGGTATTAGCCACGGGCGCCTCCTAGATGTCCTCGACCAGGGCAGATACCATCCCACCGCCGCCACCGGGGTTCAGCGTGACCGTTACCTGCTTACCGGCAATGGCACTCCTCCAGACTTGCTGGATGATCTGATTGCTCGCGTTCTTCACCGGCGGGTCGTAGACGATGTCCCCGGCAGCATCCATCTCTGCTGACACTTCGGCTGGAACCATCAGGGCCATGGTCTTCCCCTATGCCGTGGGTAGGTTCACCCGGTTACGTAGCGTAACCCGAGTCTGGACCCACAGGGTCAACTTGTCGTTCTCCGTACCGTCGGTTAGGACACCCACGATGCGGGAGATGGGGGTCCAGTCTCTCTGGACGATGCTCTGGAGCGCCCCCTGAGTCGAGAACTTCATCTCGCTGTACCTGATCTCGAAGGTACGAGTAGGGAGCGTCTGTTGGACCCCACTTGCGTTCACGACCGCTCCCTCGGAGTCATTCTCGATTGCTGAAAGTGCTGCGAGAAAGAACCGGCCCACGTCGTCGATCTTGAAAGGATCAGAAATCCCCCTGACGACTGATGCTTCGGGTACCAAGAGGTCAATGAGGAGAGCCCCGTCAGACCCGAACGCACATGGTCCAGTCGAGCCAAGGCCCTCGATTGCGACGAACCCGATATGGTCAGTAGCCATACCCAAGAGAGAGACGTTGGGATTCACGTTCAGCCGAAGCGTGACGGATAGGATGTCCGTTGGATCGAAACTTCCGCTCATCGCGTCAGGGGAAGCATAGAGAACCTGGACGAAATTGTAACCGGTTACAAAATCGGCGACCGGAACCCTCCCCGTGATCGAGCCACTGGTCGAAACGACGACGATTTCAAGTCCCGGAGCGATGACATCGGGGAGAACTGCTGAAGGGATCAGGAACTCCCCGAAGACCCCGATTGGAGTAACGCCCGTACCCTGGTCATCGGTCCCATCGACCGGACTGGAGAAAGTGGAGATCGTCCCCACTAGGGTCCCCGGAGCATTGTCCTTGTCGAAGGTGTAGGCCGTCTGGTCATCCACGTCGCGGACTAGACCGAGTGCGTCCGTAGCCGTGAGATTGATGGTCTCCACATCGTAGGGGCTCACGGGAACCCCTGTCTCATCGAGTGGGAGACGCAATCCCTCGCCATCGGGACCTGGGAGACCCGTGGAGCTGTCGTAGAAACTCTCGTCGTTGTGCCACTGGGGAAGGACACGGTGGCCATTGAACCGCAGATGACCAGGATCCTCCTGAGTGTAGATGTGACCACCCTGCCAGGCAGCACCAATGAGAAAACCGTAGAGGCCGGCTGTCATGTAGGTCTCGAAGTTGGCGATCGACTTCTCGTACCTGTAATCCTGGCGACCGGGGTTCAAGAACGGTGGTGGGATAGCCACTGGGTCAATGGATCCAGAGTCTCGGAAGTGCTCCATCGGGTCAGTCCCCGCGTAGGTCAGTACCGCATTGCTCAAACAGCAGACCGCTCCGAAGCCTTCCAGATGATCCACGTTGAAGCTCACGGCCCCACCGTCGGCTACATCAAGTGCCAGGTCGATCTGTCGGACATCGGAAAAGTCCACAGTGCCCGAAGACAGCGTGGGGAGAGCCAGTGCGATATTGAGAGACGTGAACCCCACATCCAAGTCTGCCGCCGTGATCCGGTAAGATGCCGAACCACCGGGTGAAGAGAGAGTCACAAGGAGTGGATCCAGACCCACCAGTCCACTTGGATCAACCATGTTGAGAACCAAGATGGCCCTGGTGGCTGCTCCGAAATCTATGGCATTGGCTGCCGATGTCGATCTCCGGAAGTTGGCGGTCTGAGTAAACCCACTCGCGTTTGAGGCCATCAAATGAGGCGATCTCGTGCCTTGGAACACGCGATCAAGCGCGAAGTCAGTCGTGATGGCGTGGGACACTGATGGGTTGGTTTGGATCCACTCCCCTTCAGTGTCGAATCCTTGAAGGAACTGGCCAGAGAACCCCATTGATCCAGTCATCAGGCAGTTCGTTACCCGACCTCCTGTGACGATCGATAGCCCCCGGCGAGCCCGGAGAGATGTGAGGTTAGAGAGCGTCACGGCCTCAGTGGCGCCCATCACGTTGAAAGCAACCTCATCCTCCTGGTCGAATGTGAATCCCTCCTGATAGTCAAAGCAGTTCTTCACCAGGACTGTGGAACGTCCGTCCACGCGCACGCATGACCGGCAGTTCTTGAACCGGATCCCAGTGATCGTCTGGTTGTCCCCCATGTCGAAGGCCAGAGGGAGCGTTCCCTGTCCATCCCACAGGACGAACCCAGAGCCGTAGATGCAGATCCCAGAGAAGCCGGTAAGGTCCACTAGTCCATCGGGGATGTAAGTCCCAGCCCCCAGGATCCATGTCATGTCATCTTGGAGTAGCTCGATGGCCCTAGTGATACTAACGGCCGAGCGCGAGGAGCCCCCGACCCCATCGGATCGACCATCAGGTGCCAGGAAGACTCTGGTACCCATCAGACCACTGTGCTCGTCGCCACGTCGATCACTCGAATCCCCCCAAGAACTGGCCAAGTCCGGGCCGCCACGGGTACGTCATCGGCCGGGATGAAGGCGTCCTCGTTGATGCTTTCGATCCCATCGACTCCGTGGATCCCCGATGCGGCGACGAGTAGATCGCTCACTCGAACAGTGGTAGCGAACTCGATCTCGTCGTTTCTTGTCCCCTCGGCCTTGCCCGCTAGATCCCCGGTGTTGATCGGGGAGAAGAACGCTTGGAGGCGGGTGCGGATACCATTGCGGACCGCCTGCTTGAGGAGTGTCGTGGTCGCTTCGCTACTGAAACGCACTGGAACATGGACATTTACGATCTCGACCAGTGGACCGAAGAGGGCAATCTGATGGCCGTTTGGAACTGGCTTGGTGACTGTCAGAAGAGTAGTGATCGCCGCGAAAGTCCCAGCTGCGGGATCAGCACCGAGGACAACTGCCGACTGCTGGGCCGTGTCGATCTTCAAGACGACCGAGGCATCGGGGGATCCCGCTCCGATCACGATCCGGGCCGACAAGCTGGCTTGACCGGTCGTGAGTAGGTAGCGGACATTTGCGGGGTCGAACTCGCAAGTGAAGTTAGAGTATGCCTCGTCGTTGTCCAGAGGGTACTCGGGGACCATCGCACGAACCCGCGCCTGGATCTCTGCTGCGATGTCCTCGCCGGAAGACCGGTTCCCAAGATCGACCGTCTGGGGGGTCTCCCCGTTGATGGAGATAGTGAACTCGTCGTCCACTGCATCCGTCGTCAACGTGGCCGCCGCGTTGCCACCAGTGATCTGAGCATTCGTTGGACTGTCGGAGATGACGACGATCTCACTCGTGTTCTCATCCACGGACGGATCTTCGTTGGACGTGAGGACCAAGGCCCTATCCACGCCGGGGACGCTTTCTACATTGGTCACGAAGTCCGAATGGGAAACTGTCCGACGTGCCACTTGGAGACTCTGGGGAGCCTGGACCTTGATCTCTTCGATGGAGAGTTCATCAGCCCCGCCCGAGGAGAGGACTGAGTTGGCGTAGGCGACGGAGACGGCATCGTTGTTCGTATTGCGGAGAGCCGGACCCCTAGTAACGGTCTTCTCATTGCCTCGGGCACCACCGCCGCGACGGCCAGTGACCGTGATCTGCCCCAAAGGAGCGATCCCCTGGGTGCCGTTTCCAAACCGTAGGATGAGGCGGCCCAAGTTGTTCAGGGAGATCCGGACGTGGGCTGAGGTCGGCTCACTGTCCAAGAAGTTCTCGACGACTGTGAAAGGCGTGGCCTCGACCTCGATGAAGAGAACCTGGACGGAGTCTCCACTTCCGTCCACACCCGAGAGCAAGATGTCAGTCGTGGCCGTCGTGAACTCCTGGTAGATGCTCCCATCCCCCACGAACGTCTCGGAGAAGTTGACGGAGTTCTCCACGACGAAGGATACGGATGTACCCGCTATGCCGGCTGGGATCGTTGCATCGTCCAAGGACTGAAACGTCGCGGCTGATGTTCCATCGCCACTTGGGAAAGATGATCCAGCGGGGATCGGGGTTGGGAAGCTCGATGCGAGAGTGAGCGTTGCGGTCAGCGTGGTAGTCGCTGCGACCTTTCCAGGGGGCTCGTAGCCGATCAGCTTGGTATGCTGGAGAGCCATCTCCCTCTGAGTGACCGTGGGGAAGACCAGTTCCCGAACATTGGCGTGGAGGTAGAAGGAGATGAAGTCAATGAGGATGGCTACCCAGTTGATGATGAGAGTGATGTAGCTCGGTTGTGAGAAGTCCGTGTTGACAGTCGGGAACCGATTCTGGGCATCAGCGATCAAGGCTGGCCGAGCAGTGGCGTAGTCCTTGTCCGTGTACCGGAAGTTGGGGGCACTGATGATCGACTCGGGCACGGCTACCCTCTCGTCCGTATCAGGGCCTCAGTAGGAGGCGGTACCTCATAGGCGTAGTTGTCTCGGAAGTCCTCGGGGAAGATGTCGTAGAAGATCACCAAGCGCAGAGCACCTTCCAGAGGCCGGTCGGCGCTGACACCGGCCAGCCGCACGAGCTTCTCACGCTCGAAGAACTGGAAAACCCCTACGATCTCGGCTCGGGAGACTGGAACGAAGACGCTTGGATCGAAGCGACTCAGGAGTGCCCCCGGGAAGAGGGTGCCGATGTCTGGCTCGAACGGTCTTTCCCCAGAGGTATCCTTGTTCACGAAGCGGCGGGTCTGGATCGTGAGCTTCAAGTCCGACCGTATGGTCTCTCGACGCGTGCCCGTGACGAGGTTGCCGTCAGACTGCATCCTGATCGGCCAGAGCACGCCCTTGTAGTTCTCGTCGGCCATCTTTGTAACCGGTTACGAGGTTGGGAACCCGATGTCCTTGAACACCTGGTTTCGAGCCACTACCATGTCACGGATCGACTGGTCTCGGGCAGCGGCCACGCTCTGTTGAGTAGATAGTATATACGATCCCCGGTAAACATTCAGCCGAGCCTCTTGCTGGTCAGCAAACTCTACTACCAGTGGGCTGTAGGTAGGACCGAGTTCCCCGACTGTTGGTTGGATCGGGTCGATCTCTTCCATCGTGGTAGATGGATTGATGTGGAAGATCTGCCAGCCCCCGGCGTAGGTTGCGACATCCCCATTGGATACCGAGGCTCCGATGAACGGTACGTTGTAGGGCAAGAGCACGGGGAGGCCGCCGGAGACCGTCATGTCGGCCGTCAAGACCGGCCACGACGACCCCCCTAGTCCTGGAGGAGGGTTGGAAAACTTGATCGTATGGGGGGCCTCGCTTGGCTCTGCCGTGTCCCGATCCGTGATGATCTGAAGAAGGATGGCCAGGATGTCCCCCATCACGGAGTCCTGGACCCTCTGGTTCGCATTGTCCAAGAGATCGTAGATAGCCGCCGCGGCCGTGGCCCTTGCGATCCCAGCATCCTGTTGAGCGAGGTCGGCCGTCTCTTGAGCGAGCCGAGCATTGATGGCGTCCCGTTCGGAGGCCGTGAAGTCATCTGGGTCGAGGCTGCTCAAAACACGAACCTCGATTGCACGGGGACAGAGCCGGAGACGATCTGACCGACGCCGGAGTTGATATCCACGATGACGGTGTCTCCAACCATCGCCAACCGATCACCCTCGGCGTTGATGAAAGCATCGGTTGCTCCAGTGAAGATTTGGAGCTGGGGAAGATTGGCGTCGAAGGTAATCCGAGCCGGATCGTCCGGTGGTCGGGTGGAGATGAAGAGCTGCTGGCCAGAGAAGTCCGCGATCAACTCCGCGAATCCGAAGTCCATGATCTTCTGCTTGGGCAGCTCGGAGACAGAGTACTCGTCGGCCCTTGGTGTGGTCGATGCGCCTCCAGGCGCGGCGTCGATTGGCCCGAGCCAGAAGAGAGTGTGCCGTGGCTTCGAGTAGACGGACAAGACTAGGACGTTCATCCCAGGACTGGGACCAAAGTAGACCCCCGGGAGCTGGAGCCTCCAGGCCCAATCAGTGAGCTTGGAGGCTCCGAAGGCCGGAACGATCAGACGAGCCCGACCCAGCTTGAGAGGATCGCGGATGGCGCTGTTGTCATCCTCGGTATCAGGGCCGATCTGACCAAGGTAGATCAAGGCTCTCCCTCGGATACGACCGAGAACTGCTTCTGGTTCTCCCGGTCCACCACGTTGAGGGATACGCTCTCTCTGTTCCTCGCTCGACCCGTATCCTTCGTTGCGGTCGTGTTCACGCCCTCGGAGCTGAGTCCGATGGTTGTCGTGTACCCCTGCGAGAAGTCCGTGGTGACTTCCCTGACGAAGTAATCGCCGTCGTACTTCCCGAACCCGAAGCACTTCCAGATGCGCCCCACCTGGATGAGCGGAGTTCCTACCAGAGTGATCCGGCCCTTGGTAATCGTCGCTTGGACATTCTCCAGAGCGGCCTTCGCTGTGTTCCTCGCCTCATCCTCTGGCTGTGACCCAGCGTTGACATGAGCATCGACCGCGATCATGAAGAGTTCGAGATCCGAGGGGTTCTGGATCACCGAGAGGCTTTCCGCCACTCTCTCTCGTACTGCCCTATCTCTCGCCGAGAGAGTCTTCTCAGAGAGACTCAGGGTATCGACATCGGACTGCTTTACGGTCGTATCAATCAGGTTCCCACTCACGAGGTCAATTCCCACGGCAGTCGCGCTGGATGCGGAACCCGTGGGGTCGTGCTCGAACTCCCAGTCCTTCACATCCGATAGGATTGGGAACGGAGACTTGGGCTGGAAGTGACGGTGAGGATCCTCGATTCGGAACACGATGACGCCGTCGGCAGGGATGATGTTCCCATTCCTGGGTTCTCCGTACTTGGCACCTGGGTTCGTCTCCCCGATCTCCACATCTGGGCCTTTGGGGATCTCCGCACCTGGCTTGTGGAAGTGGAAGATCGGTTTTCCATCGCGATGAGGAGACTGGTAGAAGACATACCCGATGTCCATCGCCAACCTTGCGATGAACGATTGCGCCGTCTGTCCCGGTTCTTGCCGGATGCCGGAAACAGGGTTGATCGTGTCTTGGATGGCCCTGTGTTCGGCATCGACGCCCCGTAGCTCGAACATCGTGCGAACGATCTGGCTGATTGGAGCCGCATCGAAGACCTTCGGCTTCATGTCAGCGCCAAAGAGCTGGGACATCTCGGGGATCGCCTCGATGATGTAGTGCCGCGGCGTGGCACGCGTCTTGGCGATCGTGAAAGCCATTGGATTGGAAACGAGCTGAAGGCCGTTGCTCTGGGTGAGGAAGTACCCATGGCGGAGGACGAGTCTCACGCCCTCTTCCAGGAAGGTGTCTCCGGAAACCCTCGGATCAATGAGGATCTGATCTTGGTTCTGAAGCGTGAGGGTAAGCGAGGGCGCCCTTTCCGTGGACTCGGTCAAATGCATCGAGAGGAACCGATCGCGAATAAGTCCCCGGGCTGCCCGGTTGATCGGATGGTCTGAGTCCTCGTTAGGGTGAAGGACGTTGATGTCGTAGTTGGGCTCCCGGTAATCGCTCATCGGAGGATCTCCCTGTAGAGGAAGTCCACAGACGGGCCGACGATCTCACGACCGATCTCCAGGTTAGCCAGTGGGTTGAGGATGGGAACCGGCTGGAAGTCTGCCAGAACCCACCAGAGGGCAGGATCAGCATAGAAGGTCTGGGCGATGTGCGTGATCTTGTCCCCACGCCGGACGATGTAGACCCGGTTGTCGATCCGTTCCACGAAGCGAAACGGAACGTAGTCTCCGAGAAAGGAGATAGTCCTGTTTCGCAGGAGTAGGCCATCATCGACGAGGATCGGGGCCTTCCTATGGCGTGATGTCTGGGGTAGCGGCATGTCAAATCGTCGGCGAGAGATCGCCGGTCTTCATTCTGTCCTCGAAGCTGATGTGACGGCCAGAGTTCTCCGAGAAAGTGCAGCGTACCTCGGTTCTCATGGGGTTGAGGTTCGCATCGAACTGAGTCGCCTCGACTGACACTTGGCGCATGATGCAGCGAACTGAGAAGAAGTCCCCCCACACGAAGAGGAAGGCCGGTGGACCGGCTTGGGGGCCTCCGGCGAACTGTTGGGACCGGATGAACTCCCTCGGGAAAGTGAGAGCATGGAGGAAGTTGACGCAATCACGAACCTTCTTGACGCCAGGGACGCCTAGGAAATCAGCGCGTGGGATCTCCCGAGTCGGTGGAACATTGGGGCCCTTCAGACCCACATGCCCAAGGAGGATGGCACCGGTAAGGGACTCGATGGGGAACGTGATATTGAACGTCCTGACCCCGCTGCTGCGATACTGCTGGACGTTGTCTGAACGTCCCCAGATGTCGTGGTCCTCGTAGTTAGCCGCCTTCGCGGACTCGATCTTGGTGGGGTTCAGGGGGAAGATGAACTGGATCCCGAAAAGATCGCCATCCATGATGACGAAAGAACCCCGTCGTACTTGGTTAGTTGGGATCCCAAGCATCAGTTGAACTCGATCCCAAGACTAGGGAACGCGAAAGCATTGGCGATCTTCTTGAGGACGCCCCTTGATTTCTCTGCTTTGTGACGCTCTCGCCAGACCGCTTGGGTGACAGTTTCATCCCCCAGCTTCAGGGAGACGTGGTTCTCCACATCGACGTACCCAACGGTCCCTCCAGCAGGGACCTCGGCTCCCTGAGCCATAAGGCGTTTCGCTGCCGTGGCCACGGCACTCACTTGTTCGCCCAATCGCTTGGGGGCAGCAGCGCTTTGCAAGGGCAGCGGTGTGGGACCCGTCGGTGCGATGGGAAGGACAGATGTGCCTCCCATGAAGGTCGCAAGCATACGAAGTAACTCGGCCGCTGCCTCGATCAGTCCCGTGAAGAATCGGATGGGTAAGACAATGAAGACTTGCGTGATGAGCTTGAGGAATTCCGCAGCCAATCGCACCAAAAGTCCAAAAACGACTCCGAGAGCCTTCGCGCCCTCCAGATTGGATCCCATGCTCATGTCGATCAACCCGAGAGCGTCCAGGAGACCGAAGATGGCCTCCACCATCACTCCCAAGCTGTCATCGAGGAACGTAAAACCCGTGAAGGCTTCCTTGACCCCAGCCGCGAACTCCTTGATGTGCCGAATGAGCTTGACGATGCTCAGGGTGATATTGAGGAGGCCCTTCTGTTCAAGATCCTCCCAGAGCTTCAGGCTGATCTTCCCAGAGTCCAGAAATCCCCTCACTCCTGAATGAATGAGGCCGATGAAGTGGGCTGCCTTCTCCACACCCTTGGCGAAGAAGTTGTCCCAGATCGCTGAGAGGAGCTTGGCTCCTAAAATGAGGAGCGCTACGTCTGCGACTAACGCAGTGAACCCACCTATCCCTGCTATGGCGGCAGAGATGGCCGTGATAACCGTCAGCACTGGACCCCAAGTAGCGACTGCCCCGATGATCGCTACCATTCCCGTGAGGGCAGCCATCGCCGAGAGAACCCCGGTCACTTGGATGATGAATTGCCCGATCGGGGTACTCATCAAGACGACAAGCGCCGTTCCGATCGCGTTGAGGATCTTGAGTACGAACGTCGCCGGTGCGAGGAAGGGCCAGCCGAGCATGATGGACGCGTTATGTACGACCGTCTTGAACCTCTCCCATTGAGAGAGTGCTGTATTCATCGCCTGGTCGAAGTCCGTGTCGAGGGTAGAGCTGAAACCAAGCAGATCCATCTCCGCGATGCGCACGAGTTTGGTAAGCAGCTCGATCTTTCCAGAAGCACCGGCCAATAGAAAGTTGAGCCTTTGGGCATCGAACCCCATGCCCTGGAGAGCCTCGTTCATCTTGACGATGTCGCCGTGCTTCGCCTTGATATGAGTCAGGAACTTCAAGAAGAAGCCGAAGGCATCCGCACTCATCATCGCCTTGATCGTCTCGGGAGAGAGCTTCATCTCCCTGGCAACTTTGGTGACGTTCTGGAACACCTCGGCGTAGAACTTTGGAAGATTGGTACGGAGAAGTTCCTGGGAGATATTGGCGAAGCTCTTGGTGGCTCCTGCGATCCCCAGGACTTGTGCCCTGGTCAGACCGGCTTGATCTGCGAGCGGTGCTAGTGCCTGGGCATAGCGGACAACCTCGGCCGTTCCAGCCACAGCCGCTTTACCAACCGCGTGTGCAGCCGACGCGAACCGTTCTAGCTCGTCAATGGACCGCATCCCAAACTGGCGGTAGCTGAGAGCTAGGACATTTCCGGCCTGTTCTGGAGTGATCCCCCTGGCTACCTTGGAAAGGCGAGTAGCCACTTCGACGAACCGGAGCATTCCTTTCGCTCCCAGGTCTCCGGCCAGACCAGCGGTACCAGCACCCTCGGCCAAATTCGCAAGATCCTGAGCCGCTTTGCCCGTGGCGTTGGACATCGCGATGATCGACTTACCTAGGAGTAAGTTGCTTGAGAACGATTCCTCCGTCACTATCCTCACGCGTTGGAGTTGGTTCTCAAGCTCCATGGCATTGGCGATCCCCCTGGCGTAGGCCGCCGAAGCAAAGATCCCAGCAACCCCAAGCGTCATGGCTGCAACACTACGTTGGGCCGCTTGGAGAGAGGCCGCTGTGGTCCCTCCCTGCTTGGAGAGTTGCTCCAAGAGTGCGATCTCGCCCTTGATGACCCGCCCCATCGTAGATGTGGCATGGAAGAAGATGCCGAAGTTGATGATCCGTCGAAACATCTACTCGGTCCTCCTTCCTACTCTCGGGGAATACCCTGGCCCTTCGGCTTCATCGCATCTGCGAACTTCTCCCGTAGCTCGCTGTGCTCCTCGTAGAGCTTGAGTAGATCGCCCCAGTCCATTTCCAGCAGCTCGCTCTTGGTCAGACGGACGCTCGGGAGATTGGGGATGTCAGTGAGGAGGTATCGTAGGATCTGATCGACTGGTCCCGGTTCTTCTCCCGCTCCAGGCGAGCCTTCTTCAGACCCTCCCGTTCGCGTGAGAAGAAACTCTGGAGTAAAGGGAGGTCAGCCTCGAACTCCTTCCCGCATGCCTGGCACCGGTGCTTCACGGTCCCCACGTGGCCGAAGCTCTCGGCGTTGTATCTCTCCTGGAAGACGTTCAAGAAATCGGCCGGGACGTGGAAGAGGTGTTCCAGGATGGCCTGGCTCTTGGTCGGCCCCTCCAGAACATCGGTGAGTCCCTTGATCTCGCTGATGGTGATCTTGATGGACAAGATCATGTCGAAGTCCACGGACGGATGCTGCTCCTTGAGCTTGTGGGCCTCCTCCGTGCTCTTGATCTGATCCTCGACCGTGGGGATGTGGAAGACGTAGGTGAGGGCCTTGCCCCGGTACTCGTAGGTGAAGCAATGCCCCGACGTGGGCGCATCCTTCACCAGACACCGCAGGGCCATCTTGGAGAGATCGACGCAGTAGGCTTCCTTGCTGTCGCACTCGGGACATGGGAGCTTGTAATCAAGCTCGTCCCCGTAGGTGGCCCGCACCAGGGCCACCATCACGGCCTCTCCATCGGGGATCAGCAGGGTCTTGTACTCGTCGGGCTGGAGCTGCGTGCACTGAGGGACGATGTGCTTCGACAGCAGCTCGATGGAGCGTGGACCCCTGTTCTTTCGGCTCGTGAGCTGGCCCAACTGCCCCGCCGTGAGGGGGGAGGCCGTGAGTTCTCGTCCGTTGCTCGGGAGAATGAAGTGAACATTCTGGGCCATGTTCGGTGGCTCTGTTTTCGGTTGGACCATCCTCGTAACCGGTTACGAGGATGGTGGTGAGTGTCAGCCGCTCAAGTTGAAAGCGGGGATGGTCGTGCCGGGGATGTTGAGACCGGAGAAATCCCGACCGAACTGCGCTGAGGCGATCCCCGGCAACCCGACTTGGAGGTTCAGCTTGACCCCGCTGATGCTGGTCCTCTCGTAGGAGCTGTAGGCCAGGGTGATCGACTCGATGGCCCGTTCGTTGGCCGTGTTGTCGAAACCCTCGACTGACCGAACGACGATGGGGAACGAGTCGTAGAGCGTCCAGACGGTCTGGCTGTTCTTGGCCCGGTCGAGAGAGACGATCCGCGTGGGCACCTTGTAGCCCAGAGGATCGGCGAACCCAGCACCAAGACCTCCACCGTTGGAGAGAGGGGCCCGGACGTTCCCGTTGAGGACCCTCTCGAACCACGCCTCCAGCTCCACGATGTTGCGCGTGGCCCCGCGCCGTAGAGTGATGGTGGTGAACTTGCCGAGACCGGGGCCCAGATCGGGGACGAGTGCCCCTCCCTGGTAGTGCTCGACGAGCTGCACGTCGCACCCCAGCTCGCCCATGTCCCGGAAACCCGTGTCCTTGAGGAACACGTTCTCCACCTTGAACAGGAACTTGTCGAGCAGTTGGCGTGGGGTGGCGATGAGAGCTTGGACGGGATTGGATGCCATCTTGCCGACCTCCTAGGTCACTCGGTCAGATCGCCGGTAACCGGCGGTCGCATCTCGAAGAGATCGAAGGTGATGAACTCCAGGGCCTTGTTGAGGGCCAGACCGACACGGCCAGCGAGGATGCCCCGCTCGAAATCCGGGACGAACTTGACGTAGAACGCCTCCTCGTCCGTCGCTCCGGTGAGGCCCCCTCGGGCTCGCAGGTTCCGCAGGTAGGCCGTGCAGGATGCCGTCATCTCCCGGACCAGCTCCAGGTTCAGCACGCTGCTGATGAGCTTGGACCGGCAGAATCCGGTGAAGTCCCGCCGCACCTTGAGGAACGTGGCCCGCTTCTGGATCTCTCCGGTGCCCACGGTCGTCCCGCTGACCACTCCGGGGCGGGAGAGGGTCTGGACTCCGAAGGTGAAGATCCCAGTACCGTTGCGGAAGGAGGTCTCGGGGTTGATCCGCTTCTCGTAGAGGCGGTCGCGGTTGGTTTCGATGAGGGTGGCCTCGTCCTCCAGCCCCACGATGCCCTTGTAGGGCCTCTGGGGACCTCCGGGAGGCAGCCAGACGCCTTCGTTGGTCGTACCTGCCATCCGGGCCCTCAGTCCCAGGTTGGAGGCCGAGCGGGAGACCACACGAGTCAGGGCCCGGTTGCGTGGGTCCTTCATCTTGTGGTTCGGCCATCCGATGTCTCCGTAGTCCGAGGAGGAGCGTAGGGTGTCCGTGACGTAGTCGATCACCCCATCCACGTCCAGACCCACGGGCGGATCGAGGCAGACCTGGAACCTCTGGATTTCCTCGGCCAGGAAGAGCACGGCCTGCTGCACATCAGCGTCCCGCCCCAGGGTCTCGGGAAGAGCGAACGAGTTGATCGTCTCCACATCCCGGAACGCCTGCATGCCGGTCCTGGCAGTGGCATCGCCGATCAGGTCGTTCTCGTCGAGCCCAGTGAGCCCGTCGTCACCACCGGTGAGGGCCTGATCCGTCACGTCCGCCGGGGCGTTGAGGGGGACGGGGCTCACGCTGGAGAGATCGGTCACGCGGATGTACACGCTACCGGAGAACTCGTCGTTCACGATCGTCTCGACGTACTGGCTCGTGTTGCGCGTGTTCATCGAGAGCCCGGCGTGGCGTTCCAGCTCCACCCCACCGGATCGGACCGTGAGGATGAACTCGATGGAGCGGACGGTTGCCCCTGCCTGGACGGTCTCCGTGAGGACGACGGCCTCGGTCAAGATGACCAGACCGTTCTCGATGCGCTCGACCTCGACGTAGAAGGGGTTCGGATCCGTGAGCGGCGCCGTGATGTCCGTGATCTCCAGGATCGACCCGGGAACCACGCCACCGATGCTCTCCAAGTCCAGGCTCGTGTCTCCGTTGGTCAGGAGAGCGGCCGTGACGGTGTTGACGAGGTTCTGGGCCAGGATCGAGGTTGCCAGCTCGTTGCCGTGGACACCCTCGGAGAGGGCTTCGACCAGGAGCGTGGAGACGAAGGGCCCGGCCTCGGTACCACCGTTGGCCACACCCAGATCCAAGCTCGCAGCCACGTCATCAACCAGTCCGTTGGTGACTACCACGGTCTTTCCAGCCGCGATCGTCCCATTGCGGAGAAGGAGCCGACCGTCGCTGGTGACGACACAGGTGAAATTGTCGAAGTCCGGCTGGTTGGCCGGGGTGACGGCGATGAGTGCACGCACCTCGCTCTGGATGTCCGCTGCGATCGCTGCCAGGCCAGCCAGAGGGGCGTTGAGAGCAATGGCCTGGACACCATCCCCCGAGAGGTTGATGCGGAAGTTGACGGCCGGTGCCGTCACGGTCGTCGCTGGAGTAGTGCCAGAGAGGGAGTAGCCAGGTCCACCATCCAGGAGCGTGGTGGATGCCTTGATGGCCGTGAGCGTGGAAGGGTCGGACGGATCGGTGTAGTGACCGAGCCTCTGGACCCACACCTCACCGGAACCTTCCGCGTTGGTCCAGTACACGTCCATCCAGAACGCGGCCTCGGCAGCGTCCAAGAAGCTCCCGAAGATACGGTTGAACTCCTCGGGGCTCCGGCATGGGGTGGGGACGAACGGGCCCTTCTCGGTGATCGCGAGGAGAGCCGTGGACGCCTCGTTGTCGGAGTCCGGGGCCACCGGCCGGTTGGGGGACTCGCTGAAGGAAAGAGCTGGAGATCGGAAAGCGGTCATCGGTCAGACCTCTCAGTCGGCCACCGAAGACTCGGGAGCCGGAACGGTGGATACCTCGGATCTGTCGGAATGCCTCTTCCGGGACCTCGGCTTGAGGTTCTTGGGAGGGATGAGGGGCACGGATTCGATCTCCTGGGCCTGGATGAGTCGCTCGGCCGGAGGAGGCTCGGAGGAGAGGCCGCTGTTGCCTCTCCTGGCCTTCTGGGGATCCTTGCGGGTGCGCTCCAGGATCTTGGCCGCCTTCTCCTCGGGGACCATCTCCTCACCCACGACCTTGAGGTACTGGACCTTACCTCTGACGGAAGCCGTGAGGGAAGCGAAGTGCGAACCGTTGGCGTGATCCGGTCCGACGAGGAAGTTGTTCGCCATGGGAGGGACGTAGAGCGACTTGATGTAGCGACGCGATCCCAAGATGGGGACCATCTGGTTGTGCGGATTGCGGACTCGGACGAACCGGACACTCATGGGCGAGATCCTTCCCCAGAACTCATTCGTCTTCCTCGACTACAACTTCTGAGCGAGGCACTTGGACCGGATCATCGTTGCTGAAGAGAGTGAGATCCACCCTCTGAAGTGACCGATGGTGATCGCAGACCTCGTCGTCGGGAAGCTGTACGTTCTGTAGGACGACCTCGCTGGTCGCCACTAACAGATTATCACTGTTCGACCCTGTAGTGGAAGCGATAGCTGGTCGGTCGATCGGGATGTGCTGCTCGACGATGTATCCATCCCGGATGGAATCGGTCGGGCCGTTGGTGAAGTAATCGTCGATGAACTTAGCGCGATCCGGGATCGTGAGAGCGTCCACGTCCTCGCGGTCAATGGGGATCACGAGGTAGGGGTTACGGATGAAGTATTGCCGAAACCGTTCGGAGAGAACGTGGAGGAGCCTCTGACGGTTGTGGAAAAGCTGGATGTCGAAGCTCACGTCCACGATCTGAGGGGGGCGGCGACGCTCAAAGCCATCCTGCCGCAGTCCATCGGGATCGACAAAGCGCGTTGGCTTGTAGACTTCCGTGGCGTTGTAGTCCGTCTGGTTGGGCGTGACCTGGGGACCGATCAGTCCGATGGCCGGGACAAGGGCCTTGGCGGTCTTCGGATCGGTCGGAGGCTCTGGTTCAAGGGTCGCGAGATCATCTTCGTCCTGGAGGACATAGCGGGTCGAGGTAGTCCACCCGACCGGAACTCCAACGAACTTGCGGAGATCCCGAATGAACCGCCGGATGACGAAGAGGAGGGCAACTGGTTCCAGGATGGGGAGTGGTTCGGATATCACCGGAACATCCTCATGGCTGGATGGCGCAGGACCATGCGGTTGAAAACATTCCTGACAGACAACTCGAAGCGCTCCCACCGCCCGAAACCACCACGGTTGTCGAGCGCTTGGATGACCGGTTCCCGGAACGAACGTGGAGGGATGCGGATCACGGTTCCCTGACGGAAACGAGGAACGATCCCACCGGACATCTTGTGCAAGAGCTTGAAGAACCGGACGATCGGGGGAGCCGTGGACACTGAGCCAGGGGTATGGGCGGACCGTGCGCCCACATGGATAGTTGCGCCGTTCTCGTGCAGCTCCGCTAGGGCTGCTAGTTCCACGGGTTGAGCCCGACGACCGGCATAAGACACTTTGGACTTCTTGTGTCCCCAGATCCCGACGAAGAAATGTCCGCGTTGAAGCATCCGAGTGTGGATGTTGCCGTGGATCTCCCGGTTCCGGTACAGGGGGTGCAATGGGAGAAGGCCGCGGTAGCCATGCTTCCCCCCGATCCTCTGGCGGGCCAGAAGGATGGCGATGGTCAAGTGGCTTACTTGCTTGGGCCCCGTCATCTTTCCTTGGGAGATGACCTCTTTCATCATTACCTCAGCGGTCACAGCCATTGCCCTGACCGCCTCGATCGCTGCCCTGTCGAAGTCACGGTGAATGAACGGAGCGTTCTGGAGGAAAACGCGATAGTCCTCGGAGAGGACAGCCCGGACGTTGTATGGGTCTCCGGGGGTATGGATACCGAGGATGGTCACGCTGCCATCACGCTCTCGAAGAAGAGGAGATAGAGTCCGAAAACGTCCTTCTGAGCTGAAGGACGGACTTCGAGGATCTTGTAGTCCACTGGGACCCGGGTGTTCTGTCGGTCAATGATCTCGACGATCCGCCAGTGGGGCTTGATCTGGTACTTGTTCTGCGTCTTGGCCTCGATGACAGCTCGCGAGCGGGTGTCCTCGTTGTCTCCAGTGTGACGCATGTTGGCCGCCCCGAAAACCGCGTGGCGGATCTGAGCCTTCACGGTGAATCTCCTGCCGTGGGCGACCTGACGTAGTTCGTCTTCGTTCTGGATGGGTTCCCGAAGATCGTCGTCCAGTTCCAGGAGATCGGATGGGATAGGCTCGATGGTGATCCTGATGGGCCAGATGAGACGAGGTGCGATCGGCATCAGACCACCCCGCCTTGACCCTGACGCCTGTAGGCGATGAGGAGCTGGTCGATCTCTGGATCCCCCGTGAATGGACCCGCGAGGCGGTTCTTGGCCTCTCCCATCCAGAGATGGGTGTCAGTCTTCTCCATGATGGTCAGATGCCTCATCCGCTCCCGATCGGCGATGTCCTTCGATCCCCACCGGAGAATGGTCTGACGTTCAGCCAGAAGATCCCCGAGACGGAAGATGTCGGATGGTGTCGAGAGGTCTGGGGCCGTATACCCGAACCAGCCTCGGACCAGGATGTTCTGGTTGCCAACATGGAAGCCCGTGTCTCGGATGCCAATCGAACCTGGACCCTGAAAACGCGTGTAGGGGGAGAGCTGCGAGCGGACTGATGGCACCCCCAAGTGAACGCGGTTGGGAGACCGAAACCTGATCTGGGGAGCTTCCCTGTCATCTGGGTTCGTGAGCCCACCGGAGCCATCGCCCGGGGCATCGAGAAAGCCGTCTGGGCGGGTAGGGACAATGGGATCGAACCGCTTACGACCCTGAACGTGGCGGTTGAAGACAACGTAGCTGCTAGGGGCGATCAGGGAGTCCCGGCCAGCACGGTTCGTGTCCTCCCGGACGTGGAGTTCGCTCACGGAGACGATGGGGTGCTCCAGGACCAAGTCGTAGAGCCCCTCCCCATTGACCTTCAGCTCGATCCACTTAGGGTAGAAGAAGCGTTCGGTGATCCGCTCGATATAGTCCGCCGCAGCCCGTGCCTCGCTCAAGAGATTGGCAATCGTGATCCCACTGATGCACTCGTCATCGAGCATCTTCCGAGCCAAGAGGAGTGGGTTGGTGTAGACGAACTGGAGACCCGTAAGAGAGCTAGTCTCTGGTACCTCCTGGGCGTTCAGGTAGGCCAGCGCGAATGTCCCTGGGGTATCGGAGGTGAACTCCAGTTCGATGAGGCGAGTGATCTCTGGATCCTGATGTGCGATCGGTAGATCAACGTGAGGCGTGAAGGTAGCCCCCACGTGCGTTGCCCGATAGATCCTGACTGTCACTGGACGGTTCTTGTCCGAGCTAGTGTACGGACCGTAGGGGTTCTCCAGATAAGCTCGATAGGAGGGCCCCGCCTCGATCGTCAGTACACCACGCGGAGCCGCTGGGGTGGTCATGACGTGAGGCCGGCGGAGAGAGAATGCGTCTCGATCACCGCCGGCCTCACCTTCCCTTCTCGTAACCGGTTACGAACGTCCTCGATCCTTGCGTCCGTGGATCTTCCGTAGGTACCTGGATCTCCTCAGTGACACCCGGATGTATTCGCTGTTCAAGAACTGCTGGAAGAGATCCGTGTCGCAGAGATCGGCCGGGTCATCGAAGGCCCACTCAATCACCGATGCGCTCTCTGAGACTCTCCTCGGGTACCCTTCGATGAGGACCATCGGGGTCATCTCGATCAGGTAGCAAGCGAAGTCGATGCTCTTGGTGAAGTAGACCTCACCTTCTCGCCGGGACTTTGACGAGATTCGATGGTGTCGTGTCATCCATCACTCGCCGGCCTTCTTCGTGCTCCGAAACCCACCCCGACCGGACTTCTTGGGTGGAGGAGGCGGCTCGGGAACCAGATCCTCGTCGTCGATGAGCGGGATGTCTTCGTCAGCGTCGCGGGCCACCTTGGAAGCCTCGTCGTCTGCTTCCTTCTTGGCCTTCAGCTCGGCTTCGACCTTGGCGCGGGCCTCGGCTTCGATACGGAACTTCCGCTCGGCCTCCGCCCGGTCCTTGGCATCCTGTCGAGCCTTCCCCTCGGCCTGCACCTTCTCCTTGCGCTCACTGGCCCTCCGATAGCGTTCCGCCACCTCCTGGACCGAGATCGCGTCGGGGTCCTTGGCGGTGTGATAGAGGGGGCGACCGTCCCTGGTCTTCTTCCGCATGTAGTGGGCCCATCGGCCCTTTGCGATCCTGGCCCGACGCTTACCATCCTTGCTGGCCACGATCGTCGGAGACGTGCGGAACCCACGCACGATGGGCCCCCCGGCCTTCCCGGGGGTCGGGAGCCAGAGGAGGAACGTCGCATCGTCCCCATAGGGGTACGGGGGGATGGTTCCTCCTCTGGTCAAGTCTGCGATCGGAACGGGCGCCTCGGGGGTCATCTGTCAGCTCCGTTTCTGTGGGGTCCGAGATCAGACCTCGGACAGGGTTCCGCTCAGGCGGAAGTAGACGAGCCAGCGGTTCGCGCCGGCGTTGGAGAAGTCGGTCACGGAGGACCGGTTCACCAGGTGATCGCGCCGGACCCGCACGAAGGAGAGCGGGTCCACGATCAAGTCCAGAAGGGCTCCGGTGGACTCGACGTAGGGCTGGATGGCGACGATCTCCGGGGTATCGACATTGAGGGCCACCTCGGTCTCGGTACCGACCGCCTCGGTCGCGGGGAAGTTCAGGAGGCTCGCAGCGGCCGCATCTCCGAAGACGAGGACCTTGGCGTCGATCCCCAGACGATCGGTGGTAATGCGGACCGCTCCGCCGTTCACTGACGCCACCGCCGCGGTGAGCGTGCGGTTGATGACCACCACGACCTCGGCGGCGGTCGCCAGAGCCGGGTCCACGAAGTCCGCGGCCTCGAAGGAGATGGTCTGGGGGCCGACGTTGTCCGTCCCCGAAGAGCTGACGATGCCGTCGGCGGCCCTCAGCTTCAGGTTGTCGGCAGCGCTGTTGGCCGCCCCGTCGGTGTAGACCAGGCTCATGTCCGCACCGCGCTTGCCGGTCTTCGATTCGTAGTAGTCGTCGGCCGTCTGCACGGTGGTACCCGCGGAGATGAGCGCCCCCGGGGTGAACTTCTGGGTACGGATCTTCTTGACGCGGCCCCCTCCGAAGATTTCGATGATCCGCACCTCGATCACGGTGGCCGCCATGATCCGCAGCGAACTGCCTCTCCGGAGACCCTGGACCGTGTCCACTTCGATCTCGTTGACCTCGACACCGCTGGCGAGCGCCTTGGTGAGGGTGGTCGAGAACGAGGGGGGCGAGTAGGTCATCGTGAAGAGGCTGTAGGCCCTCTGATTCCTCGCCGATGCCGCGGTCAGGGCCCTGACCGCTGCCTGGAAAGCTGCGGCCACGTTGGCCCCACCGGTGACGGTACCCAGGTCGATCTCCTGGGTCGCTTCACCAGCGATGCTCACCTTGATGGTGTCGGATGCCGCGTTGACGGTCGCCAGAGCCGGGAAGAGGCCGGAGCGATGTGTGGCGACCGAGCCTGGGGCATTGTTCCTGTGGGGGTAGTCGTTCAGCAGGATCTTGAGGTCGGGGAACTCCGCCGCGTCGAAGTCGTAGGTCCCGACTGCGGAAGTGCGAACTGCCGCAGCCGAGACATCGGGGGCCGGGACATCGACCGGAGCACCCAGGACTCGAAGAGCCTCGGGCAGCCGCGACCGCAGGAGGTTGAACCGAGAGGAGAGATCGTTCGGGAGCGGACCGGGCGGCAGCTCGCTCGAATCGAGCTGCGGCTCGGCGACCGGGAAGGAGCGGGTCATGGCTGCTCCAGTTCGTCGGGGCCCCTGGGGACCGTAATCCCCAGGGGCCGATCAGTGGTTCGAGGTGGTCAGGATCAGGGAGCGGTGAAGAAGACGTTGGCCTGGACGCCCAGCTCGGTGTCGGTCAGAGGCTCGTAGCCGGAGACCCCGTCGTCCGCACCCAGCGAGGTGTCCACGATCTCGAAGCCCAGCTCCGAGTTGGGGGTCGGGTCGTCGGCCACGAGCTGCGCGGTGGACGATCCGCCGACCCGGAGCGAGGTGGCGCCGGCCAGGATGTTGGACATCCTGACGAAGGCGGTCTTCTCGATCAGCTTCCAGTCCATGCGGAACCGCAGCACCAGGATGTAGACCCCGGCCCGCACGTCCACGTCGTGCATCAGCTCGATACCGGCGTGGAGACCGACTGCGATGTTCTGCGGGTGGGTCAGGAATCCCTGGCTGTAGTTCGACACCGACTGGTAGGCCAGGTTGTCGGGGAGGTTGACGGTCGGGACGAGGCGCACTCCGAAGGGCCGGAGGGGACCTCCTCCGGAGAGAGCCGCGTCGCCCATCGGACCGATGCGGCCCGCCACGTTGGCCCGCCAGTCGTGCTGGACGTTCCACGACATGTAGAATCCCATGTTGGGCAAGCCCCGCTGGAACTCCGGGGGCATCAGCTTGAGGGTCCTGTGCCAGAGGTCCTGGGTCGGAGCATCGCCCTCGTGGTCGTACTCGATGGCGTCACCCTGGACGACGATGCCGTCCATCTGGGCGGTGAAGGGATCGACCGTGTTGCCGGTATCGCCGAGCAGGCCGACCTCTTCGGAGTCGAGACCGACCCTGGGGGCGAGAGCCCGGAGGATCGAAGCGATGAGGCCCATCTTCTCGATGTTGTCCTCCAGAACCTCGATCGGAACATCGACCTCGGCCTTGAAGGTGTGGGCGGAAAGCTCCTGCATGGAGAAGCGAGGAGCCGCCCGCTCGACATCGGTGAGGGCGGTGTTCTCGGAGCCGGCCCGAAGGACCCGGCTGTCGAAGCGGAACTTCTCGATGCGGCGCCGGGGGCGCTCCATCGGGATGATCTGGGCCTCGTTGAACACCGAGGTCTCTGGAAGGGCCAGCTCGATGAACTCCCGAGCCTGCTCCGGGAGGAGGAGGCCGGCTTCATCGGAAATCTGGCGAACGCTCAGGTCAGCCTTCGCCATGAGGACTTCGCGGCTGTGAGACACGATTGATACTTCCTTTCAGAGGAAGAGGTGAGGTGGAGTGGTCAGTTCTTCCGGGGGGTACGGACGAAGGCGAAGCTGTCCTGACGCTCAGCACCGCCGTAGAAGGACACTCCCTTGGTCGTGTCCTTCCCCTTGGTGAAGTTGGGGTCGGAAGCGGCACCGGGAGGAGGCGGAGACGGGGGGATGGGCTTGGTCGCCATCGCCATAGTGTCCACCTGGGCCTTGAGACCCGTGAGGGACTTCTGGAGATCGGCCAGGGCGGTCTTGATCTCGGGATCGGCCTTGGAAGAGGCTTCGATCTGCGCCAGCTTCGCCTTGAGGCCGTCCACTTCCTTCTGGATGTCTTCGGCCTTCATCATCACGCCTCCGGCCGACGGGGAGCCGGCGGTGATGCCACCGGGATTGGCGCCCTGGGACTGGAGGACCGAGAAGTCCACGGTCCCGAGTCGAGCCCCGAAGAAGTTGACCGGTACGGGGAGCTTCACGACGTTCGAGGATGGCGCCATCAGGAAGGCTACGCCCATGGCCTTCTGAACGACGGCCTTGATGTCCTCGGCGTTGAAGTTGGAGAGCATCGCCTTGAGCACTGGGTCGTTCTCGACGGCCCTGGTCATCTCGGGGCTCTTGGCGATGAGCCCGAGCACGCACGCCTCGAAGGCGGCCGTGCGCTCCAGAGCAGCCTTGGTGATCTCGGCCAGGGCCTCGAAGCTGAGGTTGGCCTTCTGTTCCTGTCCCGGCATGGGCTGTTCCTTTCGCTCGGGGGGAGTCGGAGGAACGAGCCTCCCGGGATGGGAGCCGTCCCCGAAGAAGAAGTTGCGAAGAGTCTTGAGGATGATGTCCGTGATGCGGGACTCGTTGGCCCCGATCTCTTTGTCCGCGAGTCGTTGCTCGAAGGACTTGTAGATTGGGACGTAATCGGCGATCGAGTCGGCCTTGAGGATCTTCCAGTCCCGACGGTTCGCGCCCTTCTTGGTCACAGTGATGAAACGGATCCCCATGTCCGTGAGGCGGGTCGGCTTGGTCTTCTCGGTCTTCTCGGTGGTCGCGTCCTGGTTCTTGTAGATGAGTGGGTACTGCTTGTCCTCGTCGTAGACACGCTTGCCCCGCCCAGCCATCGAGTAACCGTTGAGGTCGCCCTTCTTGATCTTCTGCCAGACCGTATCGTTGAGGATCTTGGTCCCAACGACCCAAGAACCGGGAGTAAAGAGTGGATCTCCAGCCTTGGCCACCCAGCTCTCGACGACCCGGCATCCGTTGGGTACGAAGTCATGCTCGGTGTCGATGTTCCCAAGGAGTCCCATGATCATGAAGTCGTGGGCAGCCTTCTCGATGTCCTCGGGGAGGGCGAAATCACCCTGGGTGTCCACGAGATAGGGGACGTAGACTTCTCCGTAGACGATCCGCTTCTCCTCGTCCACCTTGGCGAAGGGAATGAAGGCGTCCAGCTCTTCCGCATCCTCCTCCACGAAGAGGGCCGTGATCCCCGGAGCGATGGGGATCGGCTGGGGAACCTTCTCGGAGTCCTTCTGGAAGAGGGTGATCGACTGGGCGGTCTCGATGGGCCGTGCCAGAGAAAGGAGGTTGCGCCGGGCCCACTCTTCGACCGTCGGACGGGAGAAGGAGCCCTTGTCGAAGACGACGGCGGAAAGCACTCGGGTCTGGTCGGACTTCTTGAGGCCCACGGACCGGAGCACGTCTTCGCTCACCTCGATGTTGGGGAACTTGCGTCTGATCTTGGAAACCAGTGTCCTCTTCTCCTCGGGAGTGAGGTCCGATTGGTTCATCCGAGCAAGCGCATTGCGACCGTGCGCCTCGTCGGGGATGGGGAACTTGCGCACCTTGTCCTCACCGGATCCCCGCACGACACCGTAATCGGCATCTGAGAGATCCGTGCGGGCCTCGGCATCAAGTTCGGCCACTGAATGGCTCCTTAGACGCGAAAACCCGCGGGAACCAGTCCCGCGGGTCCGTGCTCCGGCTACCCGAATAGTTCTCGTAACCGGTTACGAGAACTTCGCCTAACTAAGATAGAACATAGCCGCTGAGGATGCAAGCGGCTAGATCATCTAGTCCTTCCAGCGGAGAAAGAGGGCCTGGATGGCGCTCTGGATCTCTTCATCTGAGGAATCTTCGTGGGAGACCGTCGCCTCGATCCTGTGTTCCATGTCTGGCCCCGCGGTCGCATTGACCTTCTGTTGGGCCGCCAGGCGCCCGTCCCGGAACCTCAGAGTGAGATCGGCGTGCATCCCAGAGACAGATAGCTGCTCGATGATCTGAAGCGCGATCCGTAGGTTCTGACGGGCAGTACGCCTGTTGTGCGAGTTGTTCATCCGCGATCGACCGACGGTGCGGGTTCGACGAGGATCTGTAGCTTCTCCTGGTCTTGTTGCTTCTCGATGATCTTCTGCTGGATGGGCTCCACCGTTCCCAGGTGAGGACACTCGATTTTCAGACCCAAGACCGCTACGCATCGGCGCTCGCCCTCCATCTGTCTCTGGAACCGACAGGCTTCTCCATGTGGAAGGTGACAAGTCGGGAGTTTGGCGAACCTCTCCTGATTGTCTTTCTGAGAAGGCTTGTCCTGGAGTTTCGATGCGATCCGGGCCCTAGACCCGAAGCCCATCGGCCCTGTCCCTAGGAACATGGCCATTCCCTCCTACGCATTCGTGGCCCCCGACACAGGCCCCATTACTCCCCGTCTCGTCCAACTCGTAGAAGCGGCAGGAAACACAGGCTTCGACTTTCTCATGAAAGTCGGGGCAGAAGTTCACCTTCTCGCTGAAACGGTTACAGGGATTGGCACACCGGTAGCACATCGGGACCGACTTGGTTCCAAGATCCAGAAGTTGTGGCTTGGAACTGACTTTCTCGAAGGCCATGGCTATCTTCTGAGTCGAACGTGCAATCCCCTGGAGGATCTTGTCCAAGCGCTCCAAGTCATCGAGAAAGGGCCCCCGTTCATGAGGTGGGAGACCCGCGATGAGGATGATGAGCTTCTCGGAGAGTTCCTCGAACATCAGGACTTCGCTGCCTCCCTAAGGGCTCCGAGTGCCACCTTCTCTGGATCGGCCACGCAGTAGATGTAGTCGTCCTCCAGACCCACCGCGACGACGTTGTCCTCGCCCCCAGCCAGGATCTTCTCCACGAGGTCGAGCGCTCCCTCGAAGTCCTTGGCGACGTAGACCTCCCGCATCTCACGGTCGAAGTCCTCTTGGATGGCTTTCCAGAGAGGATCAGCGCTCTTGACGACTGTGGACTCGAAGAGAAGGCCCTGCTTCTCTGGACGCACGCCGAAGAACTTGTCCTCTGGATTCTCAGCCGAGGTATCCGAGCGGAGCCGTGGACCTTTCTTCCCATCTGAGGGTTGACCCGTTGGGGGACCCTTCTGGGCCATCTGCTGTTGGACCGCGTTGAGCTTCGCCTCGATGAGCACCAGAGGAAGGGGCTTTGTATTGATGTCCTCTGACCTCTTCTTGAGCTGCCGGCCGAGGATAGCCTCGACCTCCGGTTGGAGTTCTCCAACCGGGCTCAGTCCGACCTTGGCGAGGTTCACAAGGATCTCCGCCATCTCCTTGTTGTCGGGCGGTGCCGGGGTCTTGGTGCGGAAGCGCCAGAAGTTGACCCGGAGGGCCGGCATGAGGGTCTTGTCCACCATCTTGTCGAAGTCGTCCCGCTCGGGACGAAAGACGAAGACCTCAGAGAGGATGATGGCCGCCGCGCCGGTATTGCGGTTGAGGTTCGGCTCTTGGCCCATGATGGCCTTGGCGAACCGCCAGATGGCTCTGAACTTCTCCTGACCGCTCTTGTCGTACTTGTCGTGCGTGGCGTCGGTCTGACGATCAGCCTGCATGCTCTTGATGTCAATGGTGGGCGTACCCGTGGCACCGAACATCCTCTGGCGAGCCTGGTTCTCGGCCTCCAGGATGATGACTCCAAAGAACTTCTCTCTACCCCGCTTCTTCTCAAGGGTGTTCTCGATCATCTGCTTCGACTGCTGGCCCAGCTTCCCACCAGAAACGAGGATGAAGTAGGGGGGGACCATGTTGTTGTCGAAGAGAGAGGCGTTCACGGTCTCCATCGCGATCATCCCCTGGATGCCATCGCGGTAGCCGAACCACCGAGGATAGGGGTAGGTCGCTCCATTGCCCGAGTACATCGCATCCCAGAGGATCTCGTTGCCTTCCTTGAAGTCTGGATGCTGCGCTAGGTACCGCTCTTCGGAAAGAGTCGGTCGAACCTCGTCATCGTAGAAGACTCGGTCGTATTCGTCAGTCTGGCGGTTCCATCGGTACTCCCCGACAAACTTCCCGGTCATCGAGTCGAGAATGCGCGGGTCGCCAAACTCCTTGAACCAGATGAACGTCATCCCGCTACTCGTGAACTGAGCGAACCGCCGGAACCGCATTGGCCTATCGGTCTCCACGATCTCGATGGCGTTGATCCGCAGGGGCATCCTCGCTCGGATAGCGTCCCCACGAAGCGTCATGCGGAGAGACGCAGCGACCACGTGCTCGATCTGGATGGGCATCCGGCTACGAGGATCGCGGATGATCTCGAAGGCGCCGGCCCCGATCTTTTCTCGGTCAATGCGGAACCTCTTGCGGAGGACCGTGAAGTCGTATAGGGGATGGGCGTTGTCGAAGAAGCTCTTGAGCATCTTCAGCTCATCGGACTGCTCCCGCTCCATCCGCCGGATGGCCGCCGCCGTCTCCCGGGTACGGATCTTAGTGAACCATCTAGCCTCCGACTCGACGAAGGCCCGCAATCCATGCCGACTCTTCCAGAGACGGACCGATGGCCAGAGTTCGGCCTCCGATAGGGGCTTCGGGTCGTGCTGGCTCTTGAGGATGGGCAGGGAATCGACTGCCACTTCCAAGAAGCGTTGGTAGTCACTACCGGTCGGATGGACGAAGTCCCGGAAGTGCGTGGGGGAGGAACGGTCGGCTTCCACCTCGTAAGACTTCAAGAGAAGTTCACGCTGCTTGGGGTCGCCGTCGAACATCTTGAAGAGGCGAGCGATACCATCAGTTTCGAGCCTCTGGAGGAGATCCCCCTCCAGATGCTCTTGGATCATCTTGCGATCCTCCGGGTTCTTGAAGTCCACGGTCTTGTAGAACATCCAGCCGGGACCATCGACGTTGTTGGCCATGGCTTCGATGATCGGACTGAAGAGGCCGTAGTCGTTGGTGATGCGGACCAAGGCCATTGGTTCGACGTGAGGGATCTGAAGCTGGTGATCCGCGAAGAGTCCATCGAAGGAGTCCGCGTAGGCCACCTCGATGGTTCGAGACTGAGGGACTTGATGGATGGATGGATCTGGAGGAGGGGAAGCAGGCGGAGGGGCCTGAAGCTGGAGAGCCCCCATCGGTACCTTGGCGAACTCCCCATAGGCCGTCTTCTGGAGGTAAGTCCTCGCGGATCGTTCTCCGTCCACCTTCTCGGAAGAGACAGGGATCTTCCTGTACCGATAGAGCCCCGAGGTGGGGTCAAGCTCCTCGGTGTAGGTGTATACGGTCTGTGGAGGAGAGGTTCTCTGGGGTGTCTTCTGGGCCACTTCTCATCCTCCGTAGGCTTCGACAGAGAGCGTGATGTCCTCTTCGATCATCATATCTGGGAAGTCTAACAGACGATGGGCGATCGCCGCCGTGATGATCGTGTCGTCGTGGAACCCCGGTGGATGCTCGGGACGACCCTGATCGTCAAGACGGAAGACCTCCATCTCAGTCTGCCGTGGAGCGAATGCAAGCTCTATCGAGTTCTCAGCGCAAGCCTGGCGCAGGCCATGAAGCATCTGGGGACGGGTCCGGCGGTTGGTCTGCCATCCTAGCTGCCCCATACCTTCCGCTGCCCTGGGGTTGTACTCATTGGGATGGAAGAAGAGGTTGGGGTAGAAAAGCTGAGACCAGAGGATGTGAAGGACCACGAACCCCGAGTTGTTGGCCTCCGGGCCCAAGAGAGCGTAGTTGTACTTGCGGGCCAACCAATTGAGGGCAAGCGCGAAATCCTCGGGCTTCATCCGGGAGTAGAGTGTTGCCACTTCCCGGCGACGCTTGCGGCTCATGACGCTCCCACAGTTCCAGTCTCCATCCTCCTTACCCTGAGAGGTGTCTGCCCCCAAGACATAGCGCTCTCCCGGCTCTGGCTCCTCGTAGATGTACGCCCAGCGAGGATAGGAGTTGCCTTTGGGGTCCTGCTCCTGGCGAACGCGCTTGGGAGACCTTGGAGTGCAGTGGTTTTTCTCGAAGAAGCAGCGCTGCGATTGCTCGAAGGAGCAGCAATACTCTTGGTACCAAGCGCGCTTGCCCTCGTCTGACTTCTCAAAGTTCATCTCAGACTTCTTGAAGGCTACCCACGCATCGTCGTACTCGGGGTTCAAGTAGTAGGGCAACTCGAAGAACTTGTACTGACTCTCCCCCCCTTCCAGACGAGCCTCGGAACAAGCCCGATGGAAGTAATTACCGACACCCCGGGGAGTGGACTCCATCGTGACTGAGCCAGAGTGCTGGGGAACCGAGTTGAGAAGACCCTGGAGAGCTTCCTCGTCGATCTTCCAAGACGATACCTCCGTGCAGAAGAGGTTGTTGCATGTGTAAGAACGGCCAGAAGCGTCGTCCACGATCACTACTTGGATCGAGGAGCCAATGGCATCGAAAACCATCATGCCGATCTTGTCTCGGCGTAGGCGGGGACGGAGTGCTTTGGGGAAGCACTCATACATCATCCTCATTGTCTGAAGACATTCCTCTCCAGCCTGCTTCTCATGTGCGATGACGAACGTGGTCGTGGCCGGCGTGGTCATCGTGTCCCAGAGATAGTACGCCAAGAGAAACGTAGTGAATCCATGCTGGCGAGCCTTCAAGAGGATGTCTCGGCCCCAGCGATGGAGGAGGAAATATATCTGAGCGATGTTCAGCTTGAAGGGCTCGATCGCCCGGCCCTTCGTCCTGATCCAGATGAAGGACTCACACGCATAGCGGAAGTCTGTCAAGAACAGCTCGGCATCGACCTTGTCCAGGATCTTGGGATCGTCCTTGTCGAGCGTTGGCCACGGGATCATATCCCGATGAGTCAGGCCCATCGAGGCGAGGATCAAGCTCCAGCGTGCTTCCCCAGTCGTACCCCGGATCGCTTCCTCCACCGCACGGCCATCTGAGAGAACTGGTACTTTTGGTAACCGGTTACGTTTCTCTTTGGGGAAGGATGAAACTAGGGTCGGTTGAAACCCCTCTGGAGGGGTGATCTTCGCGAAGGGGTTTTCGGGGTTCTCGAACCGAACGCTACTCGTCGTCGATGATGAAGTCGGCGTCCACAATCGAGGAGTCTCCAGTGGAGACTGTGGCTGGGGCCTCGGAGCCGGCCGATCGAGGAGGATCCCCTGCCCCCTGAGACTCGATCCTCGGAACATTGGGCTCTCCTTCTACCTCGAACTCGATCTGGCGCTCCATTGCACGAATGGTCCCTCCGCTCTTCATCTTGAGGATAAGTCGAGCGAAAGCATCGTTGTCGGGAGTGTCCTTGGGTTCGTTGTTCGTTCGGAGCACTCCCTTGGCCTGCATGATAAGCCGACCCGCCTGGACCGTATGCTGGTGAGTCGGGTTCGTAGCAATGTTGAGCATGTTCTTCATTACCGCAAGCAGTCCAAGTTCCGAAGTGAAGTCCATGACCATGCGCTTGGCCCGTTCGATGAAACTGGGGGTCCGCATGATACGGCTAACATCCCGAGTCTCGACTGTCTTGTATCCAAGACGCCGTAGTTCATCCGCAAAGTCCCTTGGATCATACTTGCAGAACCCCCGACAGGTCACGAGACCGAGAAGAAGGACTTCGAGATATCCAACCCCTTCTTCCCGCAGATCGCAGATGAAGTCCTTCAGTCTCTTCTCGTCCTCGACGAGTTCCGCGACTGGATCCGCGATGAGGGCGTCCTCAGCCACGGTAGAAAGTGCCTCCGACCTCTTCCCTGGCCTCTTCTTCTAGGTTCTCATCCTGATCCAACATCCGGCGCCCAGCAACCCGCATCTCGTCCTCGAAGCCGCTCTCATGCATCCAGGAGCGGAAGCGCTTCTCGGCCTTCGTGTATATCTCCCGCACGGCAGAGACCGAGGTACGGATCCTGCGAGCGATCTCCGGGAACTCGATCCGGTCCCTGTATAGCCAGAGCATGATGACCCGGTAGACGCGCTCCTCGCGTCTTGGAAAGACGATCCTGAGAATGGCATCGAAGCGTTCGTCAGAACGTGGGACCACGATGATCTTCCACCTCTGTTGATACAGTTCCACCTGCTGTAGGGCTGGGATCTTCTCTTCGTCTGCCCATCCCTTACGCCAGCGATTCTCCGTCACCCAATCCGGTCGCCGGAGGAGATGGACGTTCTTGGTCCTGGCATTGTAGATGCCGATCCGCTCGATCATCTCCTCGTAGGTAGGAGTCTTCGGCTTCACCCGACGCCAGATTTCTGACTTGATTGTCCTAGTCCTGGGGTTCTTGACGAAGGGGGTCGTGGAGGGCACGTCAGTCCCGCTCGAAGATCATGATGTGCTCGTGCTCGAACAGCGTGAAATTGTTCACGATGGCGCGGTACCGCCAGAGGCCCTTGTGGGCTCCAAAGCCCTTTCCCTTGGTCGTCCCGATGTTCTTCACGATGTCACTCTTTAGCCGGTAGCCGATCGCTCGGATCCTCCGAGCACATTCGGATGGAAGAAGAACCAGCTCCCCAGAAGTATAGATGTCTGAGATGACGAGTGCCAAGAAGCGGCCGCTTGGAAGAAACCGAGAGAGATTGCGGACCACGTCGGCAAACAAGTCGAGGAAGTCATCCACCTTGTACCGCGATAGATCCCCTGGCTCATGGCTGTAAGAGACGATATTCGCGTAGGGTGGGTGCAGGATGATGAGATCGACTGTCCCATCAAGAGAGAGGGTCCTCGCGTCGGCTCGGACGATCTTGGATCGAACTGGTCGGATGTCCGAGGCAAGGATCGTCCGCCCTAAAGTGGCGCCCACGTCGATCGTCGTCCCACTCCCAGCAAAAGGATCCAGTACCACGTCTCCAGGACGCGTGTACCTGCGCATCAACTGGTAGGGGATCTCGGGGATGAAGTTCCCGTGGTAGGACGCTAAGCCAGCTCCCTTGGATCTTGTCTGGTCGATCCAGAGAGAGCCGAAGCGGATATCATCGGGAGGAGTCTTGGGGTCGAAGTCCCCTAGAAAGCTGGGCACGACTAACTACTTCTTGAGACCCCAGACCTTCTTGAGTTTCCGCTTTCGGAAGCCTTGATTCAAGTGCGAGATCGTATCATCGTCCTTCTCGATGATGGTCCTCATCTTGATTGCCCGATGGTGAGAGGTCTCGGGGAGCAGTTCGGTCATCTTGCCTCGGGCCCTGGCCTTCTGGTGGACCAACCAGATGGCTTGCCGTTCCAAGAACTTCGCCATCGCCTCCCGGCAGTGGGTCTCGTAGGAGGGAGAAGCGGCGATCTGCTCCTGGATCTCCCGAACCGGGTAAGTGTTCGTCCCATAGATCCGCACTGAGTCTCGCAGCGTGATGACCCGTTGACGGCACTTGGTGCAGACCAAGTGGAATGCCTTGCCCTCTTTCAGGGAGACAAAGCGGGCCACTCGATAGAGGGTTGAACACCGGGACCAAGGACAACGGATCTGGACGGCCAGAGCATAGGGTTGCTCCGTGAAAAGAGCGACCGTTCCCCCGACCTTGGCGAAGGCCATGTGGCTTGCAATGAAACTGATGTAGGAATCGGAGTTCTTCCGCTCTTCTCGGTTGATGACTTTGGCCGCCCGCTCATCCCGGATGTCTTGGATGACCTTGGCTCTCAGGTCCCGTATGTCGAAGCAAGGCTTTCTTGGCACGGGCGGCCTCCATTTGTAGTCGAGCGAAGTGCTCGCGGACCAGACGATCGGAACGGCGCTGGTTCTTCTCTCCTGGCTCCAGGGAAAGATAGTACCACTGGCGCGGATAGACAGTGACGATGCGTTCGTGTGGTTCGGGATGACGTAATCCGACCCACCAGATGAGACACCCTCTCTTCCATCTCCATCGACTGGAGCGATACTCGAACCGCTCGGTCACTTCCAAGACTGTTGCCGCGTAGACAACCTCTTCTCCCAAGATGAAGTAGATGGGATCAGCCGGCCGGACGTGGGATGGGGGAGCATTCAGGGTCACGCTCCCGAGGCCATCGAGCTGCATTTCCCGAAGCGCGAGGGAAGCCTCCTCGTCGGCCAGCCGCACTGCAATGGGTACGCCACGCCTGGGGGTCTTGGGGTCCTGGGGACGATACGCGGCCTGAAATGATACCCGGGGGAACCGGGGAGGGACGACTACGATTGGGGAGGGTCCTCCGCTGCCTTGATCTTCGCGATGTTCTGTTCCCAGTAGTCGAGCGCACTTACAGTCGAGCCAGTACCCTTGGAGATGGGCTTGGGTACTCGGCCCTTCCCACCTTCCAAGGCCGCAAGGATCTTGGGCACGAGTGATGCCATCAGGTCGTGGACATCGAACACGGATAGATGGCGGTCGATGATGGTCTGACCGTGGGTAGCAAGATGATTCTGGCGCAGAGTGGGCCCAGTGATTGACTTCTCGAACTCCGTGAGATCGAAGGGTCCGAAGGCGGCACGGTCAGACTTCTGGACGATGGTGTACCCGGTTGGGTTCCTTGGATCGGGCAACCATCGGATCTCATGGGATTCCGGGGACGGGAGTGGGGGGAAGAGTATGACCGTTCCGCCCATGCCCTCGATCTGCCGCTTCTCCATGTCAGTCACTTGGGTATCCACATGGATGATCTTGAGGCCCTTCCTCGCCAGGCGGGAGTAGCCAGTCGCCTTGTCCACTCGAAGATCCGTACCAGTGATGGCCCGAACCACTCCGAACCCCGAGGCGAATTTGGTCTTGCGGAATGTCTCGTTGATCTCGTCCTGCTGCCCACTCCACCTCTCCCAGGGCCCCGCATACCCCATCTCCTTGGTGAAGTTCTGGACAGAGAGGAGCATCTCGGGAGAACTGGTGGTCTCGGGCATGTCTGTGTGCAAGTAGAGCTGCCCATACCTGGAGCACCAGTCCAGGAAGAAGGCTGAGTACTTGCGAAACACATGGCCCTTGGGGTCCGACGAGGAGATCAACAACCTTTCAGGCTTGACCAAGAACGCATACATCTGGGCTCCTCCGGTAGGGAGTCTACAGTAGAGCCTGTGTAGAAAGTAAGAAAGAGGTGGCCCTTGCAGTTCGCTGAGATCCGAGAAGCATACCGTGAATGTCGAATGTGCCAACTGCATGTTCGCAGGAGCCGGATCGTCTGGGCCGAGGGTGGGGTTGCGCCCATCATGTTCATCGGGGAAGCCCCCGGAGTAGAGGAAGATGGGTGTGGGAGGCCGTTCGTTGGAACCTCCGGCAAACTCCTCAGAAGGCAGCTTCGGGATCTCGATTTCAAGGCGGGGGACTTCTCCATCTCGAATGTCGTCCGATGCAGACCCCCGAACAACCGCACGCCCAAGCCCGAGGAGGCTGCTTCCTGCCGGCCTATCCTGGATGCGGAGATCCACGCGGGAGGAGCTGTCCTGCTGGTCTCTTTAGGCAACACGGCCTTGCGTTCACTTTTGGGCCCCGAGGTCCCGGGCGTGAGCCTACTGCGTGGGGAGACATACCGCTTGGGCCGCCAAGTGCTGTTCCCGACGTTCCACCCTTCGGCCTGCTTGCGACGACGAGAGACGCTTGAGCTGTGGCGCGATGACTTGGCTGAAGTGAAGCGGCGCCTGGGCCACTGGCGTAGCGGACAGATGGAACTGGCCCTGGAAGTGACCAATGACCTCTACGGACTGGAGACGTGCGCAGATCCCCTGTCCCTTGGATCAGGGGTCGGCTCCGAAGAGTGACTCTTGGTGAGCCACTTGTAGAGGGCCTCGCCTTGGGGCGTCAAGTGGTAGACCCTGCGCCCGTCCCTGCGCTCCTCGATCTGGACTTGACCGGCCCGGACAAGGATCTGGGCCTCAGTATCGTCCAAGAGTCCTTCCTTCACGGACCAAAGAAGCTCTAGCACGGCTCACCTCCTGCCTTCACCGGCTTTTGTAACCGGTTACAGATTCCCCTAGCTACATTGTAGCGGGCAGCCCACATTTTGCCAATCTCATGGCGAGGTGGGATGAGGCGAACGCGCATCCTTTCTTCCGGTGGGATGTCCTTCCTCCAGATGAACCAGGCAAAGCAGATGGTCGATGCCCCAATCTGGTTGACCTCTGGGGTGCCTTCGGGTACTAGCTTGACCCTTGAGGAGAAGACGTAAATGTCCACGGGATGGCGCTGAAAGAAGAAGTACCTCTCGACGGACTCAATGAATTGAAGCCGAAGAAAGAGAGCGACCGAACACTTAGCCGTGGCCAGGGCCACCTCGGCGAACTCAAGAGCAATCGAGAACGGTGGGTTAGTGACAATGTGGTCAGGAGTCGTCCACGGATGGGCAGTCTGATCCAAGAAATCCACTTGGGGGTAAGTGTGGTGGGGGAAGGGCCGGATGTCCGAAGTGACAATCGAGATCCCCGGATATGAACGCAAGACCCCGGCGATAGCCCCGAGGCCGGCTGCGGGTTCCAGGACTGTGCCCGAGAAGGGCGATGCAGTTAGGAGGAGAGCCCTGGTAGCCCAAGCAGGTGTCTCGTAGTTGTCCGTCTGGGAGAAGCGCCTGCCAAGACGAGGGGGTTCCACTGTCAGCTACATCGACGCCAGAAAAGCAGAAACCCCCGGCAGCTTTGGGGCCACTGGGGGTCTGCGGGTACCGCCGATGATCGAGACGATCCGGTCCGTGGCTTTCGCCCGTCTCCTTCTCGGCTCGATCTAGCGCACCCTCTCGTCTCCTCCCGGGCTCTCGCCTAGGTCGTTCCGAGGAACCCGGTCATCGCCGCCTGCGACTTCGTCCGTGGTTCCTTGGCTCTGTGGTATCCGCTGGGGGGACGGATCTCAGGCTTCGGTTCCACGCCTTCGAGGGGGATCGCCCTCGACCGATGGGAGAAGGATGGCCCCAAAGGGGCCTCGCCGTCAACAACTTTCGTTCTCTCCCGCTCTGGGAAAGAAACTACAGCTCGTTGGGTGCGTTCTCCGTCAGGCGAAAGCACGCTTCCTCCCCCTCCGGGGTGGGTGTCCATCTGTCCCCCTCATGGATGAGGAAACCGAGCTTGACGAGCTTCTCCAATCTCTTGAGAAGGGAAGCATGCTTCCCCTTCCTCCCCCCTGGACCATAGAGAGCACAGGCCAGCTCCCCGAAGGAAGTGGCCGACCGACTGGGGAAGTCTGCCCTGGCGATGACGAGGCTCAAGAGTATGTGAATGGCCGTGCCCCCGAGAAGATCACGCTGGGACCTCGGTGGCTGTTGTAGGAGATCCTCTGGGAGCAGATAGCGTGTGTTCATGGCCCAGCCGACCCGAACGATCCGACCATCCGCGAGAAGGCGGTTCATGTAGAAGCGAACGGTCTCCGGTGATTGCGGAAGAGCCTCCGCGAGGGCTCTGAACCGCACACCTCGGGGATTGTCTTTCAAGAAGGCGAGGATGAACAGCTCGATGTCGTGATCTGCCATCGTCAGCTCCATCGTCACTGCGTCGATGATAGATCAGGAGGTTCCTTGTGGGTGGGAGGGTCATGGCTATCTGGCGCCGGGGCAAGCTGGAGATACCAGTTCCCCCGGACTTCCCCAGTGAGATCCCCAAGGTGTTCGTTGCCTGGTGGAGTGCCTCTCACGAGAAAGTCCTAGTGAGGACTCTGATCCGGATTGCCGCCCCCGGAGGATGTGTAGTGGCCATGGACGCACAGACCCTCAAGGATAGGCCGTACATCTACCTGGGGTGGGGGCTCTCGGGGGACGAGCACTTGTTGCTCTACCACATGGTAGGTCGTCCCATCGAGGATGGAGAGCGTATCTTAGTCCATGTGGAAACCCTCCCCTTCGAGAAACTGTCAGACCTCTGCTTGAGGATCTACGAGTTGTACCAGAAAGAGAAGATCGAGCGGACATACCTGGAGCTTCGATCCTGGAGCCCCCAGGAGATCCGCCTTCTACTCAGCAGATTGGGGCTCCCATGAGCGGACTAGAACTACGCCGAGCCGTGCTACGCCTCCGGTGCGCTGAGCGAGAGTGCCTGGACGCAAAGAAGGAAGTGGAGAAGCTACTCGAACGGATGCAAGTAACTGACTTAGATCCCACGCGAGAGTACCTCCAAGCCCTGGGCTTCTCTCTGGGGCAACGTGATGAGATGGAAGGTATTCGAAACGTCATCACCCCCGAGGGCATGGTCATCCGAGTGAGCGAGTCGTGGTTCTACCGCCTACGCGGCCAACAAGATATCTGCGACATCTTCTGGAACAGGCCCCCCACATGGGAAGACCCCAAGCTGGAGCAAGCTCTACTCGACACCCTTAGTGCCGCCCTCTCAGGCTTCCACCTCCCCAAGGCCGTGGGGTGGGAAGACATCACACGTCACGACTGGGAGCTACGCCACACTCGGGCCCTCCGCCAAAGGCCCGATATCGGAAGTCTCCTCACCCCCGAGGAGATTGCCTGTCTCGACTTCGTCCTGGAGCACGATGGCACCCCCTCGTGGGACGAAGCGCTATGGCTAGCCCTGAAAGCCCAAGCCGGGATGGATGACTCGAAGCTCATCCCATGGATGCGCTATATCCCGAAGTACCCTCGCCACAGCCTCTAGCCCCTCCAGATGACGACTCCGGAGCGGATCCATCCGTAGAAAGTGCAGCGAAAGCGCATCCGCCGGCAATCTATGGCTGGACGTACCGTGATGGTTGCAAAGTCCTGAGAAGTTATCGTCCACTGGCGCCTCGACCTCGTGGGAGGGACAGGTAGCCAGATCCAATGGACTACCACTTGGGGATCCTGCTTACATGCCGGGCAGTGGAAGAGCAGCTCCCGCCCATCGGGGCCATCCGAGAAGTGGGGGTTCAAGCTGAGAAGACTGACGGGGACGGGCTGGCTCTTCATGGGGGAGACCTCATGCTCTTTCATCGACTGTGCCGATGTAGGGACAGTGGGTAAACTCACACATCAGGTCCCTGAGATCATCCGCAAGTATCGGGACGAGGGGGTCTCCATCGTGGCCCTAGGACGGGCCTATGGGGTGAGCCATGCCGCGATCTACTACCACTTGATCCATGCTGGGGTCGTAAGGACGCAAAAGCACGGCCCCAAGACCCGGTCGATGGCTATATCAATGAAGCGATCGGGGGCCCGGGAGGAGGACATCTGCCGGCAACTTAGGATCGGGCGGAGCACTCTCCACGCGTGGCTCAAGGCATTGGGCCGTCCCCGTAAGACCCTGGCCGGGTACACTGGGCCCTGCACGCGAGGGACGGGTCGAACCTGTGAGCTGGCAACCCCCAGGCCCAGGATGGTAGATGACTGGTGCCGTCCCTGCTGGCTGCGGCGTGCTCGTGGCAAGGAACGGGCCCCCGTGGAGCTTGCTGATCTTCTCTTGGCCACGGCCCAGAAGATACAGGCCCAAGAGATGGCCCTCGTGTGGACGGCCGCAGTGATCGTGAGCATGGGGCACTCACAGCGAAAGAAGAAAGTAACGGGTTACTTTCTTCTTCGAGAGGAAACTGAGCAATGATCGCTGTCCTCTACGCCGATCCCCGTGGCATCTACGCCGGCCTGCCCGACGTGGACCTCTGGGACGAGACCAGGGACGCCAGGCGCTACCCCGGCCCGCATCCGGTCGTGGCGCATCCACCCTGCGCCCGGTGGTGCCGCCTGGCCGGGCTGGTGGAGGCTAGGTGGGGACACCGCAGGGGCGAGGACGGCGGGACCTTCGCAGCGGGGCTCGCTGCGGTCCGGAGATGGGGGGGTACTGGAGCACCCCGCTTACTCCGATGCGTGGCCCGCCCACGGCCTCGTCCGCCCGCCCTACGGAGGCGGGTGGGTGCGGTCGCTCTACGATCCGGGCTGGTGCTGCGAGGTCGAGCAGGGCGAGTACGGGCACGCGGCCCGGAAGCTCACGTGGCTCTACGCGGTGGACCGCACGGCCGGACTCCGTGCCGGGGACGACGGCCTGGAGGGATTCGGCGAAGCGCCGGGCCCTGGTCTCCTGGTGCGCCAACCACACGGCGGCCGGCGACACGCGACCTCGGCTCAGCAAGCGTGCGGCCTCGGCCACCCCTATCGAGTTCCGGGACTTGCTCTTGGCGATGGCCGGGAGTGTAACCGAGGCCCCTCGTTCCCATGTGCTGTCTCGGGGATCCCTCATGCGTGTGCCCTCTTGGAAAAAGCAACGGGTTACGATTCATGAGGTATGAGCATGGCTGTCTACAATAAGAAGCTCCCCAGTCCATTCCCCTACTTTGGGGGTAAGAGCCGTGTAGCCGATCTCATCTGGAGCCGGTTCGGGACCGTGAAGAACTACGTCGAGCCCTTCTTCGGGTCCGGGGCCGTCCTCCTCGCTCGACCCGGTGAGATAACCGGGACGGAGACCGTGAATGATGCCGACGGGATGGTCGCGAACTTCTGGCGGGCGCTCAAGACGTGCCCCGAGCTAGTGGCCGAGCACGCTGACCACCCAGTAAATGAGAATGACTTACATGCCCGCCACGCCTGGCTGGTGCGCACCCAACTGGGGACGCTCGCGGCCAAGTTGGAAGGTGACCCCGAGTGGTGCGACCCCAAGGTAGCCGGCTGGTGGGTCTGGGGCATGGCCTGCTGGATCGGCAGTGGCTTCTGCTCGGGGAAGGGACCGTGGGCGGTAGATGTCGATGGCAGCCGTCAGCTCGTGCGGACGAAGGCCGCGGGCCAAGGCGTCAACCGTAAGCGCGTCCACCTCGGTAACGCGGGCCAAGGCGTCAACCGTAAGCGCGTCCACCTC
>Ga0187893_10002338_pt1 | contig 41971 bp, 40 predicted proteins | sample MA1701074metaG_FD_139574 | JGI IMG/M metagenome (GOLD analysis project Ga0187893, IMG submission 139574) | White microbial mat communities from a basaltic lava cave in the Kipuka Kanohina Cave System on the Island of Hawaii, USA - MA170107-4 metaG ...
ACTCACCTTTATATTCCATGATCATGCGAATGCTTATGCCCAAACTCTTCAATTGACTCCACTTCTACCGGGGTCATTTTCTCTTTATAATTTTCTCCGTTTTTCTTCAATATATGCTTGATCTCTGCAATGGCAATAACCGGGAAGAATTTGGAGAAAAGGAAATAACAGGTAAAGAACAGTCCAAATGTTCCCATATAAAAACCAATCTCCCAGATAGTAGGTGTGTAATAAGTGCTCCATGCACTAGGGAGATAATCACGATATACAGAAGTAACGATGATCACAAAACGTTCGAACCACATTCCGATGTTCACCAATATGCTCATAAAGAAGGTGACAATGAGGCTTCTCCTCATCTTCTTAAACCAGAATATCTGCGGCGACAATACATTACAACCCATCATGATCCAATAGCTCCAGCCATAAGGGCTGTTAAGGTTCAACCTGTTTTCTTTAAAGGCAAACCATTCGTAATCTACATGGCTGTACCATGCCATAAATAATTCGGTGAGATAGGCTATACCTACAATAGAACCTGTCAATACGATGACCTTATTCATCACCTCTATATGCTCGATGGTAATATATTCTTCTAATGCCAGCACTTTTCTTGTTACTAATAAAAGCGTTTGCACCATCGCAAAACCTGAGAACACAGCACCTGCAACAAAATAAGGAGGAAAGATGGTAGTATGCCATCCAGGAACAACTGACGTAGCGAAGTCAAAAGATACTATCGTATGCACTGATAATACCAGCGGAGTACTTAAGCCTGCCAATACCAATGATAATGCTTCGTGGCGCTGCCAGTGTTTGGTAGAACCTGTCCAGCCGAATGCTGCTACACCGTAAAACATTTTTCTCCATTTCAACTTAGCCCTGTCACGCAATGTAGCCAAATCAGGAATCAAACCGGAGTACCAGAATAATAACGAAACAGTAAAGTAGGTTGAGATTGCAAATACATCCCAGAGCAATGGCGAATTAAAGTTTACCCACAGCGGGCCTCTTGTATTAGGATAGGGCAAAGTAAAGAATGCCATCCACACACGGCCCATGTGCCATATAGGAAATTGACCGGCGCACATTACGGCAAAGATGGTCATGGCTTCTGCCGCACGGTTTACACCGGTTCTCCATCCCTGGCGGAATAATAACAGGATTGCAGAAATCAGCGTACCGGCGTGACCAATACCCACCCACCATACGAAGTTGGTAATATCCCATCCCCAGCCGATTGTTTTATTCAAATTCCACTGGTTAGTACCATAGATTACTTCCATTGTAACAGAAACGACCCCGAACCCGAGCAAACCAACTGAAATAAGAAAACCTATCCACCATAGCTTGGAAGGCTTTGCTTCTACCGGGCGGCATATATCTTCCGTTACCTGGTGATAATCTTTGTCACCTTCTACCAGTGACGGCCTTACCTGTGATTCGTATCTGAGTAATCCCATAATGTTTTAAGCTTTGAGCTACGAGCTATGAGCTTCGAGCTTTCGTTTATTTATTCAACTATTTTTCTGATTCGTTCTTTTTGTTGCCAGCTTCAGTGCTACTATGATCGTCTGTTGTGTCACTCACTTGTACGTTCTGATCGCTACTCAACTACCTACCCTAATTTCCTAAGCATTACTCTTCCTCATTTCGCCCCTCCAAGGAGGGAATGGTTGCTTCAATTCATTTTCGTCAACAACAATTTTAATAAAGAACTCTTCTGCCGAACTCATGAACCTTGCCTAATAAAAAGTCTTTTCAACCTAAGTCCTCCCTTTAGGGAGACAGAGGGTTTAATGATGCGCTTCTTCTTCTTTCCTTTCTGCTGCAGGTACAGCCGCTTCATGACTTTCTCCGCCCCCATGTCCATGCTTTTCTATTATTTCATCTGTATTTCTCACTTTGGCCAAATAAGTAATGTTTGGCAAAACGTGTAATTGTTCCAACACATAAAAACTGCGTTGAGGATTATCAAGACGTATTTTGCTAACCTGGCTGTTTGCATCATGCACATTTCCGAATACAATGGCATCGCCGGCGCAGGCTTGCTGGCATGCTGTTTTAGCGTCACCATCTGCCAACATTCTTCCTTCTTTTTTTGCAGTCAGCTTAGCTGCCTGTGTACGCTGGATACAGAAGGTACATTTCTCCATCACACCTCTTGAACGAACTGTTACGTCGGGATTCAATACCATTCTTGTCAGGTCATCATTCATTTGATGAACCACCGGATCAAGTTTACCAACTAATTGCTGATCCTGGTTATTGGGGAAGCTATCTGTTCCCATATAATCGGCCCAGTTGAACCGGCGTACTTTAAACGGACAGTTATTGGCGCAATACCTTGTTCCGATGCAGCGGTTGTAAGCCATTTGGTTGATACCTTCAGTACTATGATTGGTGGCAGCAACAGGGCAAACATTCTCACATGGTGCATTATCACAATGCTGGCACATCATCGGCTGAAAAACCACACCTTTCAGATCATCAGGATTTTTTTCATCGCTTACGAAATAGCGGTCAATGCGAAGCCAGTGCATATCATGATAGCGAAGCACTTCGCTTTTACCAACAACAGGCACATTGTTTTCGGCATGACAGGCTACCACACAAGCGCCGCAACCATAGCAGGCATTCATGTCAACGGTCATTCCCCATTTTATTCCGGGTTGCTCATGATCGCCATACAGGGTGCCATCTTTTCTGTAGCTGCCTGTTTGCTTTGCATATTTTTCAACAAGATCCTTGCGGTAATCAACGATCTCATTAGGATTCTTTTTGAAAGTAGCCAGCGTTGTTTCTCTTACTACTTCCACACGGCCTTCGTAAGAGTTATGTATCTGCATCTGGGCTATCTTCTGCTTCTTCTTTTGATCAGTTACTGCCACATCAGCAGCAAAATAATCAACTGTAGTACCGTTGAAGGAAGCAAAAGGATAAACATTCTGACCTACACCGGCGGCAGTTTTTCCCAGGCCTTCATTTCTTCCATATCCCAGCGCTACCGCAATGGTATTGGCATTCATACCGGGAATGACAAGGATAGGAAGCTCCACTTCTTTTTTACCAACTGTTAATTTAATAACAGGCTTCTGTGGATGATATTCGTAATCATTATTTTCTTTCTCGTTTTCCTTGTTGGCAAGGTCAAGTCCAAACAGTTCTTTGGCTGCACTCATGGAGATCAATGCATAGTTATCCCAGGTAGCTTTTGAAATAGGATCGGGCAATTCCTGTAGCCAGGGGTTAGCCGATCCGGAGCCTGTGCCAATAGAAATTTTCTGATAAAGGGCTACTTCGTATTTGCCTCCTTTTTTGGCTGAAGCAATTGCTGATGCAGCAGTTGCTACGCCACCACCATTGTACCCGCCGGCAGCACCAACAGCAGCAGATGCAACAACACCATCCTGTAATGCTTTGTGAAATGCATCATCAGATCCGAGCCTGGCTGTCCAATAGTTTTTAAAATATGTATCGTAATCTGTAGTGTTACCACTCCATTTCAATAATGAAGCTTGGAATGGCCTTGTTTTGAACAATGGGAATATAGTAGGTTGAATAAAAACAGTAACTCCTGATTTGGGCTCTGCATCGCCCCAGCTTTCCAAATAATGATGAGTGGGTACAATGTAATTGCAGAGTTCAGTTGTTTCATCCAATTTTCCGGAAAATGAAACAGAGAGTTTCACTTTCTTCAATGCAGCTTTGAATTTGTCTGCATCATAATAAGTATAAGCAGGATTAGCGCCGGCAATCAAAATAGCGCCAACCTGTCCGCCATCCATTTGTGCAACCAGGTCAACCAGGTCTTTATCAATTGCCTGGTGATTATTAGTTGTTACAGAGAAATCAATTGTTTTACCATAAGCGCCAATGGCATTGTTGATAGCATTTACGATTGTCTGAACATTCACATCGTTGCTGCCGCTAACAACCAATGCAGCGCCATTATTTGTTTTCAGATCTGCAGCAGCTTTTGTTATGCCGGCTTTCAATTTTGCATCAGCTATAGCAGGTGCTGTAACAGAACCATCTAATGCTGCTAACAATGCTAATGCAACTGCGCCTGTTTCAGAAGGACGATGCGTAAATCTTTCATCAGCGCTGCCGCCTGTTGTGCTAAGGTATCCTTCAAACTGATAATGCTTACTCATTTGAGGATTCTTTTCATCTATCTTTCTTCCTTTGCCATAACCCAGGGCATTTTCAACACAATTCATCCAGCTACCGAGAAAATCAGCGCCAAGACTAACGATTACTTTAGCCGCATCAAACTTGTAGGTAGGTAAATTTCTTCCAAAGCCGCTTGCTTCATTGGCCAGCAACATACCGCTGTATGAAATAGCATCAGCCTGCACATGTTTGCTGCCGGGATACTTTGCAAGAAAATCAGTAATGACTTGTTTGGCAGAAGGTGATGTAATTGTATTGGTAAGTAGTACAACTGTTCCTGCAGAGGAGAGACCTTCGCCAATTGTTTTATCTATGAATTCGTAAGTGCTTTCTTCAAACTTATCACCCACTTTTCTTTTGGGATGAGTGATGCGGTACATATCATACAGGTCGAGCACTGATGCCTGTGCACGGGCAGAAGTACCGCCATTTGTATAAGAATAAAGTGTATTGCCTTCAATTTTTATCGGGCGGCCATCTCTCACTTTTGCCAGCACAGGAACAATATCTCCATCCTGCACATAAGTAGTAGCATAATATTTTGCTTCACCCTGAATGATATTTTCAGGCTTAGCTGCAAAAGGTACTGCTTTCCGCACCGGTACTTTACAACTGGCTGCCAATGCAGCTGCCGCAGTGCTAAAGCCAAGATATTTTAAAAAATCTCTGCGATGAGCTTTGGCATCAACTAAACTATCGTTCACATCTTCAAAAGGCAATTCCTCACGAAATTCATCTTCTGCTTTCTTTTGAAAGCTCTCCGGGTCATTAACCTGTCCGAAACCTTGCCAATACTGTTTGTGGCTCATTTATACTTAATTTGAAAATTAAATCAATTTGAAATTTGAAAATGAGTTCTCTCAATTTGCACATTAGCACATTTTCAAATTAGCACATTTTAATAGTGACATTTTTGACATTCCAAACCGCCGATATCTTTCACTGTCACGCTATCCATTTTACCGGATTTGATATCGTTGTGGAATTTTTCATAAATGCTATAAAACTTGTTGCCTTTGTTCTCGTCGTAGTTGAAGTCAACCTTTGTATTGCGGTGACAGTTTACACACCAGCCCATGCTTAATTCAGAAACCTGTTTTACTTCATCCATTTCAGGAATATTGCCGTGGCAGGTTTGACATTGCACATTGCCTGCTTTGGTATGCTGTGAGTGGTTGAAGTAAACATGATCAGGAAGATTGTGAATACGAACCCACTCAACAGGCTTGGCTTTAGAAGCATCCCATGCATTGGGGTTTTTAAGATCAAAGCCGGCATATTTATGTAGCTTGGCTATTTCTGCAGTTCCATTTATCTCTTCTCCGTCCTGGTTATACAGCTTGGGACCTTTATCGTAAGAAGTAATTGTTTTATGGCAATTCATACAAACATTTACCGAAGGGATAGTTGCTGATTTGCCTTCAAAAGCATTGCCGTGGCAATACAGGCAATTGATTTGGTTGATGCCTGCATGCACTTTATGTGAGTAATAAATAGGTTGTACTGGCTGATAATTGGTTTGTCGTTGCAGGCCGATAGCTCCTTTGGTAACATAAAAACCACCAACAATAAAGAATATAATAGCGGCCATCGCTATATATACTTTATTCTTCCAAAATGGAACCGGCTCCGGACGTGAAATACCTTCTGCATCATCCGACATTTTTTTCAGGTTGCTGTTAACCTGCATCAATATTAAAGCGATAATGGCAAGAATGAGAGAGATAACGCCGAAGATGATGGCGTTTTGATTGGATGCCTTTTCTGTTTCGCCGGTCTCTCCAGGAACCTTTGGTTTATCAGCGTCAGCAACAACCTGCTCAACATAATTGAAAATAGCCGCAATATCCTTCTCGGGTAAGGTATTTGCATCAAATTGCGTCATTACAGACTGAAATCGCTTTTGAAGCTCGATATATCGTGGTTCTGTTTTAACTAATGTACCAGGATTATAAATCCAATGTGCTAACTTTTTAATGTCACTGCCATAGTAGTCATTGTCCCTTACTCCCCCAAGTTTTGGACCCGTTACATCTTTTAATGGGCTGTGACAACTGGCACACTTACTAATAAACAAAGCTTTTCCATCCTGCGCTGAAACATTTATTGAAGTAAAAATGAGAAACGAGAGCAGGAATATCGGTATCAGTTTTGAGGTCGTTGGTTTCGAAAGCATCATAGACGCAATTGATCTGAAAAAATGTGGATAAAAATCTCTAACCGGGTGCAAAAATAAGCCACGAACTTAACAAAAGGCCAATGCTGTTAAAAAAATTTTAAGCCGCTACCAGCCTGCATTTCAGCCGATTTATATTCATTTTTTCTATTTGATGAAATTTGTTTGTCATAAATAAGTCAACCTGCTTTACAAGTTCAGCAAATGTGAAAACTGTAATCATTAATGGATGTTTTTTCCTGACTTTTGCAACGCAAAAAAATCATTGACTGAAATAAACTTTGCGCAAAGCAGCATAAACGTCACACATGTTTCAACGCTTACAAAAAAGATGGAAAGTAAACGGCCTTCAACTGCTGCTTATCCTTTGCACTTTTGCCATCGGCGGCAGCTTAACCGGTTATGCAGGCCGCAAGCTGATGGATATTTTTTTTATTGACTCAAACTGGCTTTGGATAATTGTTTATATATTATTAATAACACTGCTCTGGCCTTTATCGGTGTTATTGGTTAGTATTCCTTTTGGTCAGTACAGATTTTTTACCGGCTATTTAAAAAAAATGGGAAAAAGATTGGGAATAGGCAAGAGGCAAGAGGTAGGTGGCAGTCGGAAGTCGGCAACTAACCCACTCACCACTCACCATTCACCACTCACCCGTATTGCCATCTTCGCATCCGGCGCAGGCTCCAATGCACAAAAGATCATTGATCATTTCAGAAATTCGGCAATTATAAAAATTTCACTCATCGTTTGTAATAAAGCTGGGGCAGGTGTAATAAATATTGCTGCTAAAGAAGACATACCGGTATTATTAATAGAAAAAGAAAAATTCTTTCGCGGCGATGCCTATGTTGACGAATTAAAGGAAAATAAAATTGACCTTATCGTGCTGGCCGGTTTTTTATGGAAAATTCCTTTGGCTATTATCAAAGCATTTCCCAACAGGATCGTCAATATTCATCCTGCTTTACTTCCCAAATATGGGGGCAAAGGCATGTACGGCAACTTTGTGCATGAAGCTGTATTAAATGCAAAGGAAAAAGAAAGCGGTATCACCATTCATTATGTAGATGAACACTATGATAATGGCGATATGATCTTCCAGGCAAAATGCGAGGTGGCGGAAGATGATACACTTGAAACATTAGCACAACGCATACACAAGCTGGAGCATGAATATTATCCGAAAGTGATAGAAGATCTGATAAAAAAGTCAGGGTTTTAGAAAATATCTTTTAAATGTATCTTTAAGAAAATGTTTTTTATGGAAACTACTATCAGGATAAATACGGATATGCTGAACGCAGACATTGTAGAAGGAATAAAAAGAATGTTTCCACACAAAACCGTTGATATTATCATACAACCTGCCGACGATACTGATTATATCCTTAGTAATCCGGCTTATGCTAATGAGTTACAGGAAAGAATTGCAGAGTATCAAACAAAAAAACAAGCAATTAATGTAAAGCCTGATGAATTGCTATGAGAAATATTGAATTTGTTCCAAAGGCATTTAATGAATACCAGGAATGGATCCAAACTGACAGAAGGGTTGCGTTGCGAATTGGTGATTTAATAAAAGATATTTTGCGAAATCCATTTGAAGGTTTAGGTAAACCAGAAGCATTAAAACATCAGTTTCAAAGGATGTTGGAGCAGAAGAATAGATCTGGAACACCGATTGGTTTATATGGTACCTGAAAATTCAATTATCATATTTTCTTGCTACTCTCACTACCATTAAATTGTCTGACTCATTTCAAGTAATGTCCTTTTATTTTAAAGCTTTTAACTTCTTTTGCAGGTGCTTAGTACAATAGGCTTTGATATTATAAATAGAGTGATTTGAATACAACAACACTGTTTTAACGGTCATTATTTATTTGTATTTTTGAGAAAAGCCTTTGTTATGAGCATTGACGTTTTGGAAAAGGTAAAACAATTGCCCCCGGACAAACAAAAGGAAGTGGAAGATTTTATAAACTACCTTCTCGATAAATATACATCTGTTACCGGCAGGCAGGAAAGCATAGCAGATAAACGCCGCCGCAACATGGGTTGGGCTAAGGGCAAAATATGGATAGCGGATGACTTTAATGATACACCTGAAGATTTTAAAGACTATCTCTGATGACCCGGTATCTGCTGGATACACATACAATTTTGTGGTTAGCCAATGAACCGGAAAAGCTATCTTCCACTGCACAAAATCATATAAATAGTACTGATGACTTACTGGTTAGTTTCGCTTCTGTTTGGGAAAAGACAATTAAGTTAAAAACAGGAAAGCTAAGCCTTGCTCTTCCTCTTGAAGAATTCGTCACCACTGCTGCCAGTAAACACTTCCTGAATTTTTTGCCGATCTCTTTAGCTCATATCTATCATACACAACAGCTTGAACTGCATCATCGTGATCCCTTTGACAGATTAATAATTGCACAATCTATTACTGAAAATATTCCTATTATTAGTTCTGATGCGGTGTTGAATGCGTATGGGATAACCAGGGTATGGTAAAATCATCGGGCTGATATCTTATCTTCTTTGTAAATTTCATTTCTCGGTAATTCTTTTTTTTTCATTTTATATTTGATTCCACATTATCATTGCCATGAAAAAATTACTACTATTAAGTATCACCGTTTGTTTTGTATTGTTCAGTTTTTCGCAAAACAGCATTCTGAAGGATGCCAGCCCGGAAACAGCCGCTATGTCTGCAAACAGATTAAAACGAATAGATAATCTATTACAGGAATACATTGACAAAAAATGGATAGCCGGCGGCACGGCTATCATTGCCAGGGATGGAAAGATCATTTATCACAAAGCATTGGGATATGATGATGTTGACAAGAAAACAGCATTAAAACGGGATGCTATCTTTCGCATTGCATCACAAACCAAGGCCATCACAAGTGTTGCTATTATGATGCTATATGAAGAAGGAAAGCTGTTGCTGGACGATCCTCTTTCCCGCTATATCCCCGAATATAAAAATCAGCAGGTTCTTGATAAATTCAATGCTGCTGATACCACTTATACTACAGTACCCGCCAAAAGAGATATTACCATTCGTGACCTGCTCACACATACTTCAGGCATCGGCTATGCACAAATAGGAAGCAAAGAAGCTACAGCTATTTATGCCAAACATGGTGTGGTAGGCGGCATTGGTGTTGGTAAAATAGTATTAGCTGATAAAATGAAAATACTGGGATCATTACCATTGTTGCATCAGCCCGGCGATCAATGGACCTATGGATTAAATACAGACCTGCTCGGTTATTTGGTAGAAGTTGTAAGCGGCATAAGCTTAGATGAGTTTTTCAAAAAACGAATATTTGACCCGCTGGGAATGAAAGACACTTATTTCTATTTGCCCAAAGAAAAATACAACCGGCTTGTAACGCTTTATACAGAAGATTCTTTAAAACTAATCAAGAAAGCAGCCGATGTATTTGAAATCAAAGGTGAGTTTACCAGTAATTATCCCGCTACCGAAGGCACTTATTTTTCCGGTGGTGGTGGTTTATCATCCACAGCATTGGACTATGCCATTTTTATGCAAATGCTTTTGAACGGCGGCGAATATAATGGCAAACGGATTTTAAGCCGTGCATCAGTACACATGATGACCATCAGTCAATACGATAAAATAAACTGGCCCGATAATAAAATGGGATTAGGGTTCAGCGTTTATACAGAAAAGAGTTCGGCTGTATCGCCGCTGTCACCCGGATCTTATTCATGGGGCGGTATGTTCAGCTCTTCTTACTGGATTGATCCGAAAGAAAAAATTGTAGCGCAGCTATTCCTCAATCAATATCCGCAAAGCCATGGCGAGATACATGAAAAATTCAAAGTGCTGGTTTATGGAGCACTGAAGTAGAGCTAAGAGGAAAGGAGAAAAAGAGGTAAAGAGTTGTGTTTGATAATTTGCTGCTGATAGCGGTAGCATTAAATAAAAGAACTCTTTGACCTTGCTCTTTTTCTCCTTCATCTCTTTTAACTCTTAGTTTTGAAGTTTGTTTTGTTACTTGCCGACCATAATCAGCCAGTTTGAGGAGACTATACATTCAAATATTTTGCTTCGCTTTGGTTTTTATCTTGTTCAGATCTGCACCTGTATATGCACAATATAAGATCAGGGGTGTGGTATATGACAGCACAAGAAACTATCCCGTAGAACTGGTAACTGTTTTAACTACATCCGGCAAAGGAACCGTAACCAATGCAAACGGCGAATACGAAATAGAAGTGAGTGAAAAAGATTCCATCTGGTTCAGCTATCTCAATAAACCCACTATTAAATTTCCTGTATTAAAAATTGCCAACCCGCTGAAGTTTGATATCTCGTTGCAGGTAAACGTGCCGGTATTAAAAGAAGTAAAGATCAGGCAACGCAATTATAAACAAGATTCCATTCAGAACCGTGAAGACTATGCGAAGATCTTCAATTACCAAAAGCCTGGTTTAAAAACGGTAACTCCGCAATATGGCGCCGGCGCCGGTTTTGATCTCAATGAAATTATCAATGCATTCCGGTTTAAACGCAACAAGAGCCTCTTATCATTTCAAAGACGATTGCTGCAACAGGAGCAGGACAAATACATTGATCATCGTTTCAATAAAACATTGGTAAGAAGGCTCACTTCATTTAGCGATACTGCGCTCGATAGTTTTATGCTGATGTATCGGCCCACGTATGAATTCACTTTGCTTGCCGGCGAATATGATTTTCAAAAATGGATCAAGGATGCTGCGGAACGTTTTAAAAAAGGCCTGCCTCCTGAACCTATGTGGAAGGAAGAAGAAAACCCATAGATTCTTTTACCTTTTTTTAAAAAAAAGAGAGTTGCGGAACAACTCTCGATTGGAAACCGAACAATGGCGATGTTAATAGCCGCTTTCAATGGTTTGGCCATTTTTTCTTTTGAAAAGCTTATTCATGCCGCCAAAAAGATCTTTCCCTTTTTGTTTCAAATTGTTTTTTTGTTCAGGAGTCATTTTTGAATACCTGTAAACTCCATAGGCTGCAGCAGCGCCGGCCGCTAATAGCAGGCCTAATCCTTTTCTTTGCATGATTCTGTTATTTTAAGGTTTAAAAAAATTTGCTCTTTGCCTATCTCTTATAAAATATCATGCCGCAGCATTATTATAGCGTCAATCTTTTGTTTTATTTTCTGCCGTTATGTATTGAGCAAGTTTTTCTACATTCACCAATAAATGCAGCTTCTGCATAAATTTTTTTATCGTATTTTTCAAAACCAATCTTTTACAAATCAAATTTTAGCAGTATGGAACAAACCGTGCTCGGCATAGGAACAAGATTGCAGCATACGCAATATGGTCCGGGTGTAGTTGTCGGCATCCGTTATGCCACGTATCTTATTTCATTTATCAATCATGGCATTAAAGAAATTGACAAAACAGATGAAAAGCTGGATGAGATCATTCCTGAAAACGTAACAGCAGAAATAGAAACACATTCGGATGTAGAAAGATCATTATTGAAAATACTTCGCCTCTGGGGCGGACTCACTGAAACAGTAGCATTAGGCGACCGCTGGATAAAAGGAACCATGATTCTGCAACCTGCAGACAAATCATTAAAGCCAAAAGAAATTCCTATTGATGATTTCTTTCACAAAATAGTAATGCTGCGTGACCGGCTGCGGGTGTTGGAACAAAACATTAACAGCAATAAAAAACTAAGTGATGAAGACAAGGTGAATATGCAGCAATACATCACCCGCTGTTATGGTTCATTGACAACTTTCAATGTATTATTTAAAAACAAAGAGCATTGGTTTGTGGGAGAAAAGGGAGGGAAGGAAGAATAAAAAGCCCTAAGCTTCGGAAATGGGTGAATCAGAAATTATTATGAGAGCAGCGGGAGCAGGCCCATAAATATTTCTTCAGAAACTAAGGGCGAGTGTTCTTTTTGTATATATATTTACATCTCCATTTTTACCAAGATGTAGAAATAAAACTTTCTCCGTTTCAGTCAGGTTTCTCACCGACATTGCATTTTCGCAGTTCCCAATTATTGCTATCTTTAGTTTTATTAAAAATAATACTAACTGTTACATGAAAAAATGGAAAAGTCTGTTTGTAAAAACTGGTGACTCAGTTAAAAATGATGTGTCCAAGCCAGAACAATTTAGTTTCCCTGTTGGCAATACTGAAGTTTCTCAAAACAATTCAATGCCTTTGGCAGGCAGTAATATTGATAACACAACACTGAATGAAGTTATTTCTGTTTATGAAAAAGGAATTGACTCCATTAATATGCCTGGTTATGATTTCTATGAATTCTATAAGGCCATCACATCAATTAACAATGCAGCCGAACAGGTTTATAACATGGCGTACCAGATGGCAAAATCAATGGACGATAATATTACGCCGCAAAAATTAGTCACTGACGCAGATTTTTATATTAGCAAGATCAACGAGGTGCATAGTCAATATTCTGCACAGGGACAGCAAAAGTTAAATTCGCTGGATGCAAAAAAGAACGAAGAAAAATCGAAACTGATGCAGGAAATTGAAAATGGTGCGCATCAGATTAATCAACTACGTAACCAATTGCAGGCATTTGAGTCAGAAATTAGTCAGAAACGCATCAAACTTTCAACGGTGGATAGTAAGTACACGCCACAAGAATCGGATATAAGACAAAAATTATTGGCCAATGATAATGCAAGACAAATAAGTGTAATGAAACTAACAACGGTAAAAGAAGGAATTCAAAAAAATATTAAACAATAAATCATCTGCATAAAATGTCAAATGAATCAAACAAAGTATTGGAGCTACCTATTTTAAAACACTTTGAAAAAAGCGATATATCGCTTAATCCTCAAAACTGGCGAAAGGGAGAAAAAGGAATCGGTCTTGTCGTGGGACTTGTTCTTCTTGGCACTCTTGCCTGGGGGCTTTATAGTTTTATTCTTCCAATTGTTTTTACATGGATTGGAAAAACGCTTGGCGCCATTGCAGTGGCTGTTTTAGTCATTGGATTTTTTATTCTATTACCGGTTATCATTAAAGGTTTTAAAAAGCTTGCCCGTCATCTTCACAAACTGCTGATCAAATATGATCCGTTTGGAGAATTGGAAGAACAAAAGCAAAAAATGGTTGATAACCGTGCGCGGTTTAAACAGGCAAAGGCCAAAATAAAAGCCATTAAAAGTAATATGGAAAGCGAATCGCTAAAAGCTGAGAAAGATGCTAAAGAATACCAGGACACAGTTGTCGCAATGCAATCGAGGGCTGAAACATTGAAGAACAAAATGAATGTAATGGAATCGGCAAATGGGCTTGCAGCGAAAGAAACAGATGAATATGTAGAATTGCAAACCGGTTTGATGAAAACGTTAAGTGAAGCTCAGCGTGTAAGTCACATGTTAAATCAAAGTACAGGGTTAGTGAGAAAGTATGGAAGCCGTGCCCACGTCATTGGAAAACTTGACAGGAAACTGAACATGGTGGATACAGCCATGGAAATAAAAATCGCTGACTTTGATGTAAGCATTGGAATGCTGAAAAAAGAATATGCTTTTGCACAAGCTGCCCGTGAAGCTACCGAGCAGGCTAAATCTGCTATGCTGTTTACAAAAAGCTGGGAATTGGAGTATGCTCTTGATGTAGTTACCAATACTATTTCAATGGATTTAGCCAATACGAAAGAAAACCTGCTTGACCTGGATTCACTCACCAGTCAATATTCAGTTGACAGTGATGAACTTTATTCAAGGCTGGATAAACTGGCAGATCAAATAAAGACTAACAATTATACTCTTCCCGAATCGCAGAAATACAATAACCCCAACTATAAGCTGACCAATCAAGATAAAATGGAAAGCGGCGGCTTTGGAGATATATTCAATTAATCAAAAAACAAACTAATAATACTACAACTATGAAATGGTCAAAACTGACTTTTTTTTCAAAGGCCCTGATAACTTTATTAGCCGCTGGTTCAATTGGCACTGCGGTCTATTTCTTATCACCAGGCTTGAGAACATCTGAATCCAAAACCCTGGACAAGCTTGATGTTACCGATAAAGATGTAAATAACATAACCACATCCGCGGAGTTACCTCTCCCTTCTGATGTTGTCTCTACCGAGGTTGCATCAAAACCATTGGTAAGATTAGCCGGCTATGCCTGGAATGCGCAATCAGGAATTATTGCAGCCAATGGTGGACCTAAAACAACGCAAGGATCCATCATGGAAAAAAATGGTGTGAACCTTGAAATCATCCGGCAAGACTGGTTATCTGAACTGCGCAATCTTCACATGAAGTTTGTAGAAGAATTTGATAAAGGAAATAACTCGCCTAAAGATGGTGTGGCAGGAATCATTATCATGGGTGATGGTATTCCTTTTTATACAAGCTCCGTTCAACAGGCGCTGGATGATAAATATGGAAAGAATAAATACAGCCTGCAGGTGGTCGGCGCTGTTGGCTTAAGTTATGGTGAAGATAAGTTGATTGGCCCGCCAAGCTGGAAAATGAATCCGCAATCTATGAAAGGCTCATTGGTATCTGCTGTAATTGGCGATGGCGACTGGGTTACTGCGGTTAACTATGCTTTTGCCAACAATATTAAGGTAAACCCCGACCCATCCACTTATGATGCAGAAGCGGTTAACTTTTTAGCATCAGCAAATGATGATTATATAGAATCGGCTAAAGAATTAATTAAGTCACAAAAGGAAGGATGGACCGTGCCGTTGAAGGAAGTAAAAGACGGAAAACTGACCGGAAAAACAATCAATAAAAAGGTTGACGGCTGTGCTACATGGACTCCCGGCGACAAAATGGTATTTGATGCACTTACCGGTTTTACTGATATCGTTTCTACCAGGGAGTTTAATAACCAGATGGCTGCAACTTTAATCGTTTTAAGTCAATGGGCTGAAAAAAATAAAGACATTGTTACCAATATTCTCAAATCGTCTTACACAGCCAGCAACCAGATGAAACAATATGATAGCTGGAAAAAGAGAGCTTCAGAGTCGGTAACCAAGACATTTAATATGGAAGATGCCGATTATTGGTATAACATGTTTAAAGGACAAAAGGGTGAAAAAAATGGCATCTCCTATAACATGGGTGGTTCAAGAGTATTTAATCTTGCCGATGCGAATCAATACTATGGAATTACAGATGGTATTAATCGCTATAAGGCGGTTTATGACCAGGTGTCAAAATATTTGAAAGAATTAAACCCTGCAGGTTTTAACCAAAATGTAAAACGCATTGTGCCTTACGAAGAAGCCGTGAATTTATCTTATATCAAGCAAATTGAGAATATTGATGCCGGTAAAGCAGATGTAGCGGATTATTCAAAAAAAGCTACACAGCAGGTAGCTTCAGGTGAATGGCAAATAAATTTCGATCTTGGTCGTGCAACACTAAGGCCGGAGGGCAAAGATGTGCTTGACCAGGTTTATAATCTGCTGATACAGGCAGAAAATTCAAAACTTGAATTGTTTGGACATACCGATAATACGGGTACGCCAGAAGGTAATTATTCTTTATCAAGAGCAAGGGCCGAAGCCGTGAAAAGTTTTTTGATACAAAAAGGAATTCCCGCTAATCGCTTTCAGAAAATTGAGGGCAGAGGACAGGACGAACCTGTTGCTGATAATTCAACCGCTGCCGGTAAAGCTCAGAACAGAAGAGTGGCCATTAACCTGTTAAATTAATATTTGCATTGATGAATCTTAAAAGGTGGTTCCGCCCATTTGAAGAAATTGCTACCAACCAGCGATTGATAATAATTGGCACATGGGTTATTCTTGTTGCCGGTTATTGGGTTTTTTCGTCACTGGGTACTAAACATTTATTCCCAACACCCCCGCAAGTGTGGGAAGGGCTTGAATCTTTATACAGAGAAGGGCTGGTTGTTCATATTGTAAGTTCTTTATCTCTTTGTTTGAAAGCAGCCCTTATCTCTTTATTAATATCATTGCTTATTGTTTATTTATCTCCTCTGCCGGCATTAAAACCCATTGCAGTTTTTTTAAGCCGCCTGCGATATTTGCCGCTTACGGGTATTACTTTTTATTTGTCTATTCTTGTAAGTGGCGCAAGAACCATGCAGGTATGGGTATTGGTTGTGTTTATGAGCTTGTATTTTATTACGTCTTTACTGGCAATATTAAAAGATATTCCGGAGGACGAAATTGATCATGCCCGTTCTCTCAAATGCAGTCGCTGGGAAATATTATGGGAAGTAGTGATAAAAGGAAGGCTTGATTATGTAATGGATGTGCTGAGGCAAAATTTAGCTATCATTTGGATGATGTTGGTTACCGTTGAATCCATTTTGGTAGCAGCAGGCGGTCTTGGTGTTTTGATAAAGAACAGCGACAAATTTGCCAACCATGGACGCATTGTTGCACTTCAAATTATTATTTTATTAATTGGCCTGTTACTGGATTGGGTTTTACAAACAGTAAGAAAAGGTGTATTCCGTTATTCAACCTACTGACATTTCATGGCAATTGCATACGAACAAAAGGATACTATTCTCCATGTAGAAAAACTGAGTATCGCTTATGGAGAAAAAATAATTATATCCGGTATAAATTTTAGTGAAAAAGATGTTGTGCGGCCAGATAAGTTGCAGGGACAAACAATTGCTTTTGTCGGCAGGTCGGGCAGGGGTAAATCAACATTGTTTAAAGCGTTAACAGGATTGGAAAATCCAACAACCGGCTCTGTCTTAATTCCAGATTATTCAAAACAAATTATAGACGGCCAGCAACCCGCCAAAAAAGTGCAGGAAGGTGATGTGGGTTTTGTCAATCAGAAATATACTTTGTTCCGGCATAAAACTATTTACCAATCACTGCTCTTTGCTTTACGCAAATCCTTTCTTTCATCAAAGGAAAAGCATGATAAAATAATGCATTATCTCAATGATTGGGGGTTGGATGGCTGTAAAAATCAATACCCGAATGAACTATCAGGCGGTCAAAGGCAGCGTACTGCCATTTTAGAGCAATTGCTCAGTTCCGGGTTTTATATGGTGCTGGATGAACCTTTTTCCGGATTGGACGTAGGAAACATTATGAATGTAAAAACAGCATTTAAATTAGTAAACAATAGCCATGAGCTGAATACAATTATTTTCAGTACACATGATATAGAACTTGCTGTAGAGTTAGCTGACTCATTGTATGTAATTGGTTATGCCAAAAAAGAAAACGGATCATTAAGTTCTATAGGCACAATATTGAAACATTACGACTTAAAGCAACTTGGCCTCGCCTGGAATGGCGAATTCGGCAATCGTCACCTGGAATTGGTGAAAGAAATAAAAGAGATCATGTTACAGTCATAATTTGATAATTTATTCCCTCCACCAATAAGCCTGGTATTCTTCCCTTTTCGAAATAATCGCTTCTATTGTTGTTGCATACTAGTTCTAGTCGAAATGATTTGCCCCCTTGCATTACAATAACTAAATTTAATTTTCCGTCTGCCTGCCTGTTTAAACGCTTATCAGGATTACAAACTTCCAATAATCAATACATGCAAACCTTAACTGCCGCCGCTCCGCTTACATCTGTTGCCACCAGGGTTCGCTCTGTTGATCTTCTGCGTGGCCTTGTCATGATCATTATGGCATTGGATCATGTCCGGGATTATTTTCATGCCGATGCATTTTTATATGATCCGCTTGATCTTGAAAAAACAAGCGTGGTGTTATACTTTACCAGGTGGATCACCCATTTTTGTGCGCCGGTATTTATGTTTCTGGCAGGTACTTCCTCATTTTTTGTCGGGCAGCGAAAAACAAAAAAGGAATTATCCCTGTTCCTGTTGAAACGAGGTCTTTGGCTGATATTTATTGAACTGGTGGTAACCAATTTTGGCTGGAACTTCGCCATCTCATTTCCAACTATTGCGTTTATTGTTATTTGGGCATTGGGTGTAAGTATGATTGCTTTGGCTCTGTTTATTCATTTGCCAAAAAAAATAATCCTACTGATCGGAATACTATTGGTGGCCGGCCATAATCTTTTGGATAATGTGCATGTAACAGGCAATACGCTGCCTGCATTTGGCTGGTCATTGTTGCATGAACCCAACTTTTTTACCTGGCAAGGCAGAAGTGTTTTTATTGGCTATCCGCTTCTTCCGTGGATCGGTATAATGACATTAGGCCATTGCCTTGGCCAATTGTACACTTCCAATTTTAATGAAGCAAAGAGAAAAAAGATTCTCATTTGGTTGGGTGTTGGAGCTATTGCATTATTCTTTTTATTGCGACTTCCGAATATATATGGCGATTCATTTCACTGGAGCCGGCAATCATCTCCGTTATTTAGTTTTCTTTCCATTTTAAATACAACAAAATATCCGCCATCTCTGCTATATGTTTTAATGACAATTGGACCGGCGCTGCTTTTTCTTGCTTTTACTGAAAAAACAAATAATGCTGTTACCAGGGTGATTTCAGTTTATGGACGAGTGCCAATGTTTTATTACCTGCTGCATATTTATTTAATTCATCTGCTTGCCATGTTGTTTTCAGAATTGTTTACCTCTGTTGACTGGACAACATGGATATTAAACAAACCGCTATGGTTTAATGAAGACCTTATAGGTAATGGTTTTTCATTGGGTATTGTTTATCTCGTATGGCTTGGTGTGGTTATCGGCTTATATCCGCTGTGCAAATGGTACGATAGATACAAACAATCGCATAAAGAAAAATGGTGGCTGAGTTACTTGTAACGATCATTAATTATTATGTACATCATGCAAGCGCAGATTTGTTAAATTGCAGGAATGAAAAATTTGCTGTTCGCCCTGCTGTTTTTTCCTCTCTTCATTGTTGCACAACAAAGTTCCTGCGATATTCTTATTCGCAATGGCAAGCTGATTGACGGCACAGGCAATAGCTGGTTCTATGGTGATATTGCAATAAAAGATGGAAAGATCATTGAAATCGGCAAGCAATTAAATTTTTCTGCTGTTAAAGCGATTGACGCCAGTGGGCTTATCGTTGCGCCGGGTTTTATTGATGTGCATACACATATAGAAGAAGATGAAGCAAAAGATCCGATGGCGCAAAGTTTTATTTACGATGGCGTCACTACCTGCATCACCGGCAACTGCGGTTTATCAAATACAGATATTGGCAACTACCTGCGATGGATTGATTCATTAAAACTTTCTATCAATGTAGCTACACTCATTGGCCACAATGATGTACGTAAAGCAGTGATGGGCCGTGCCAATCGTGATGCTACGATTGCCGAACAGCAACAAATGGAAAACATAGTTGACAAAGCCATGAAAGATGGAGCTGTGGGTTTGTCAACAGGATTGATCTATATACCGGGCACTTATACCAAAACACCGGAAATCGTTGGTCTGGCAAAAGTGGCAGCAAAATATAACGGCGTTTATGCTACCCACATGCGGGATGAAGGCGACAGCGTAACACAAGCCATCGAAGAAGCCTTAACTATCGGAAGAGAAGCAAAGATTCCTGTTGAGATTTCTCATTTCAAACTAAGCGGTCAGCAAAACTGGGGACGAAGCAAAGAAACAATTGCATTGATAAAAAAAGCAAGAGAAGAAGGAATAGAAGTAACGATTGATCAATATCCGTATACAGCCAGCAGCACTTCCATCAGCACATTAATACCTGATGAAATTTTAGCCGACGGTGAGGATTCAATTGCTGCCAGGTTGAAAAGGCCGCAAGTAAAAAAATATGTTATGGCTGAAATGCTGAAGAAACTAAAGAAAAGAAACCTCAAACACTTCAGTTATGCAGTAGTAGCCAATTTTAAAGCAGACACAACGTACAATGGTAAAAGCATTGAAGCCATCAACCTGATAGAGGGAAGAAAGCACAATGCAAAAGCAGAAGCCGAAACCGTTATTGACATTATGATCGCCGGCGGGGCCAGCGCTATTTTTCATGGTATGAGCGATGAAGATGTAAAACGCATCATGCAATATCCGTTCAACATGTTTGCCAGCGATGCAAGCATTCGTGTACTTAATGCAGGCATGCCGCACCCGAGAGGTTATGGCACTAATGCAAGAGTATTGGGTAAATATGTAAGAGAAGAAAAAGTTATTTCATTGGAAGAAGCTATACGAAGAATGACTTCTTTGCCTGCTCAAAAATTTCAATTGTCTAACCGGGGATTGCTTCGAAATGGATATGCAGCGGATATTGTGATCTTTGATGAAAAAGAAGTAAAAGATATGGCTACGTTTCAAAAGCCACATGCATATTCCATGGGTTTTCGCTTTGTAATTGTCAATGGTGTAATAACAATAGATAACGGAAGACATAACGGCAACCGGGCCGGTAAAGCGATATACGGCACCGGTTATCAGCAGCGCTGATATTTGATGCTTGAGTAGTAGACTTGTATTCCTTACTTGTCAGACATCTTAACGGCCAGTGGCCCATTGCCTGCAATCAAAAAATAAATAAGCAGCAGCAATACAATAATTGTGATCAGCAATTGGGAATAAGGTTCCAGCATATCCCTGTTGGTGCTTACAAAAAATACCGCTCCCAATAATACCGGTATTTGTATGATGCATGCAAAGCGGGTCAATACACCAAAGACCAGTAAAACGCCGCCCAGTATATGGGCAAATACAACATAGTGCCCGGCTAAAATATAAGTGAAGGATCCAAAATTAGATTGATTCGCCATTAGTGTAACGAGATCACTCATATTGTTGAGAAAGTCAACTCCTTTATAGACAAGAAATATTCCCAAAGCTATACGTACAAAATCCATCCAAAGGGGGTGGTGTCTCTCACCCCAATACTCAAGGCGGTGCAGGAGATTCATATAGCAAAGTTTAAAAGTGAAGAAATAAAGAGCTGTATTAAAGTTACATTTATTCCCTGATTTTACTTGCATTTCTATAGCATCTGCTTTTTCAGCTATTACCCTCTTTTAAAAAAAATACTTGAGACGATCAAGGATTAAAAGATGTACCTTAACTGGCTTTCTTTATTTCCTACCCTATCCATACCGAGGTTTACTCCCGCCCCCAGCAATCGGATTTCTTAACTAAAAAATTCTTTTTATGAAAAAGAAACTTACCTGCCTGGCGGTTATTGTCTCTCTTTTTATAACAACCGCTATTGCACAGCAGAAAACAATGACATGGTCAACCAAGTCAGAGAAGGCAAGAGATTTAGCCCGCAAGGGCGTCGTTCACATGAAGAATATCGAATTTCCACAGGCGTATGAGTATTTTAAACAATCATTGGAACTTGATCCCGACTTTACAATTCCTCTTGCATTAATGGCCGGCATTACAACCGGCGAAACAAAAAAAATGTATGCTGATAAAGCTGTGAAGTCAGCAGCAAACAAAACTGAAGGTGAAAAATTATTTGCTTCTACTGTAGTGCCGGGTAATAGCAAAGAAACCAATCGTGCCACCTGGGCTAAGTTGCAAAGTATGTTTCCCGATGGCACTATGATCGGTCTCTTTTATATTTTCAATCTTGATCCAAAAGATCAGCTTAAGGTTCTTGAAGATTATATTAAACGATTTCCGGATGAAGCTGCTTTTCATAACATTATGGGCTATCTCTGTCTTTCAGAAAAAAAAGATACCGCTGCAGCCAAAGCTCATTTTGAAAAATATATCAGCCTGTATCCCGAAGGTTCTAATCCTTATGATTCTATGGGAGAGTTTTATTTTTTAACAGGAGATCTGGCTAATTCTGAAAAATATTACAATATGACATTGGAAAAATATCCTTTTACGACCAGCGCCACCGATAAGCTAAAAGAAATAAAAGCAGCAAAAGAAAAAGCTACTGCAAAGGAAAAGGCAACATCCAACTAATCAAAAACAAAAAGGGCTGCAAAGACAAATTACTTGCAGCTCTTTTTCTTTATTAATAATTTTTATCCCAGAATATGCATTCCGGATTTACATCTGATTTTTAATTCTAAAAAACACCAGATCAACTCTGCAATTGCCTTATCAATACATCTGTCATCATATAGATCCTTGCTTCTTTGATCAGCCCGTTTTCCAAATTGTAAGTAACACAGAGCGGAACACTCACTATTTTACCCGTAGCAGGAATGCCGGCAAACTCGCCAATATGTTTTCCAATAAAAAGACCCTCTGCAAGAGCCTTTTCTTCGGTAACCAAAACATTGGTAAACTCAGCATGTGCATCAAATGCAATGTGATAAAAAAACTGCAGCATCTTACCGATAGCTTCTCTTCCTTCAATGCGTTCGCCGGTTGACTTATTAGTAAACACAGCATCATCGGTTACATACCTTGCATCGTGTGATCTTAAATAATCCCGCATGTTTTTTTGAGCCATTGCAAGGGGAGTCATGGTTGATACTTCTGGCATAAAAGAATTTTTTAGAAATGAATAAAAAGTTCCGGGCAGAAGAAATCGTATATTATTCCAGGGGGATAGCGGAAAAAGACCAATGCTAAAATAATAGCCATATTGAAGTTATGACTAATTTGACTGATTCAGAAAAAGGAAGTATTTATAAATCGTCAATTCTTTTTCTTTGGTAGTTCTCTTATTCTATACTCCTGTATGAGCGGTGGATTTTCAGGGGACAGTGTAAAATAGATCAGGATGTCAGATTGCTCTCCTTCCATTACAAATGTTCCCCGCAATTGATTCTCCGGTTTCATTTCCTTTATTAAAATGATCTTACCAGCTTTTGCAAAAATTTCCTTTGCCTGTTTTTTCAGGCTGTCAATAGGATAATCAGGAAAAAAGTTTTCGGCAAAAACACCGCTTTGCTCTGCGTTTTTCCAATCGGGTAATAAAGCAACCAGTTCACTCTTTCTTTTTTCAAGAATAGCTGAAGGCGGTAATTGCCTTGGCTTTAGTTCAGCGATTTTTATCAGTGTATCAAGCACGACAGTATTTACGTAACCCATCGGCGCATAAGTTCTGTTGGCAAAAGAAACTATGCCAATGCCATAATCAGGCATGATACGCCATTGACTGCCAAAACCCGGTAATCCGCCGCTATGTGCTATTGTGACCTTTCCATCACAATCTCTTGACCATCCTAAGCCATAAGCATAGGCTGACGCAATGCCACAAGTGCGGCCATCGGGGTATTTATAATTGGGGTTAAATCCATTGAACCGCCAGGGATGATGCATTTCTCTTACCGAACTTCTTTTTATTGGCCCGGTTTCTTTTGTATTGGCAGGCGGCCATGCAGCCAAATGCAATGCCATATAGTTTGCAAATTCATCAACAGAACTGATCATACTGCCCATAGCACCCCATGAACCATCGGGTGTGTCATGCAGCAACGTCTCTTCATTCCATTTTTCATTGAGCCAGCGATAACCATGAGCCAGTTTATCGGCTGCAATATTTCCATATTCCCATTCGCTTGTATTCATGCGAAGCGGCTTCCAGATATTTTCTTTGATATAATCCTGGTATCTTTTTTTTGAAACCACTGTAACAATCTTTCCAAGTAATGCAAAGCCAAGATTGCTGTATTCATAAGCTATGCCCGGTGGATTGGAAAAGGAAATTTTTTTATTTAAAAACTCAATGAACTCTTTGTCCGTATCAGCCAGTTGCCGGTCGCCCCAGGGATTATCTTCAGGAAAACCGGCGCCATGCGTCAGCAAATGACGGATAGTAATATGCGGCGCATCGGCCGTAGGATATTTTTGATCTTTTAACTCAGGAATGTATTTGTAAGCTGGGTCATCAAGATTCAATTTCCCTTCATCCCGCAATTTTAAAATAGCTATGGCGGTAAAGCTTTTGCTCATGGATGCAATACGGAACAGCGATGAAGATGTAACAGGAATTTTCTTTTCAACATCGGTGTAGCCATAGTTGCCTTTATAAATCAGTTGTCCATCCACTACAATTCCAAAAGCAGATCCCGGGAAATGATTTTCAATGGCATATTTTTTAAAAATGCTGTCAATGGCTGGAAAAGCTTTTTTGATTTTTTCTATTCTATCAGGGTCACTAAATGAAGCCGGTTTATAAGAGGCGTCATATGAAACAGCTTTTTGAGAATAACCCGAATGGAAACATGAAAATTAATACAAGGAACAGAAGCAAGGAGATATGTTTCATTGCATAAAGTTTTGCGCATCTAACTTACGCAAATAATACTGATTGATTCATTCAGCTTACCTGTTTCAATATCTCCCTTTCCGAATAACGAATCAATGCTTTGAACTGATCATACCATTCTTTCCATCCTATGCCGGCCAATTCTTTTTTAAGGTCGGTTTCATAATCAGCCAATGTTGCATAAGGCAGTTCGATAATAAGACGATATCCTTCTCCTGTGAAATCGGTAAGGATCCTGCTGCCTGTTGGTTGCAGCAACAAGTTCTTTTGTTTGGCTTCGTCTATCAAAGTTTTGGCATCACGATAGCGGCCAAATTGAAGATGAAAAATTTCACGAATGATATACATGATGCTCTTGTTTATCTGAAAATACGTTTGAACTGATTTTTCTTTTGAAAGGCTGCTTTTTCCAGTAAGTAAGACTACGCCACAACCATTCCAATGGGCCAAACTGGTAATAACGCAACCATACATGGCTCCAAACTATTTGAATGATCCAAACAGCCAGCACTACATAATAAATTTCATACCGTTGCAATTGGCCATACATTCCAAACCCAATGCCATAAAAAAATAAACCGCATAACAGCGATTGCATAAGATAATTGGTGAACGCCATTTGTCCGACTGGCCGCATTAATGCAAACAGCCATTTAAACCACCCCGACTTATACAACAGCATAATGAATGCAAAAATTCCAAGCGATCGCAGTGTCCTTGAAATTTCATAAAACTCAAACCGCACATTCTTTACATAATCAAATTCATTGAAGCGGTAATGGATTGACGGCTGTAAACGAACCCATGAAAGTATAAGTCCTGCTCCCAGGCCAACAATGAACATGAGCCAGTACATTTTAAAAGAAGCGTTTCCTGTTAATAATCCGTTTTTATAAAATGCCATTCCTAAAAACATAAACAGCAACAGATCCCAGATAAACTTATAAAAGAATGCTGTCTCAATCATAAAACTTCTTTCACTCTGATACTTATAAAATTCAGCATAATCACCTCTTACTTTCTTCAGGTTACTTTCCATTTCTTTCTTTTTGTTTTCCGGTGAAGCTTTTTCCTTCATGGCAGCCATTTCGTTTAATTCGTCCCGTTGTTCATCCGTTAGTTTGGTTTTTATGGTATCAAGTTTTGCAACCAATTCACCTTTATAAATAACAACCTTGTTCTTGTAAAAATCTGCATTCTCCCTGATGGTCATTAGCAACACACAGATGCCGGCTGCAATAAGTAACTTTTTTGATGAAAGCCTTCGAAAAGCAAACATCAGCAGGCCACAGCATGCGTAAGCAAATAAAATATCCCAAAACCATAAAAGGATAAATGCATTGACCAAACCAAATACGAGCAACCACAACTGGCGGCGAAAAAAATAATCGGAAGGCCACAAACCTGCTGTTCTTTTTTCCTGCCGATTGATAAATAAAATAATTCCTGCACCAAATAACATAGAGAATAAGGCCCGCTGGCTTCCTTCCATAAACCATTCAATAAAATACCATGTTTTGAAATTGATTGTTCCCCATTCATTAAGCACTGAAGGATCCAGCATTGCAGGATCAGGCAAAGCAAAACCGGGAATGTTCATTAGCAATATGCCGAGTATAGCAATACCACGAAGGCTGTCAAGAATAGTGATCCTTTCCAGCTGGCTGACAGGAGCAGCTACTTGCATAGCAGCAATGCTGGTAGTCGTTGACATGCAACTGAATTTTTAAACGAAAAGGAGGATCAAAGCATTCGAAGGGTAAAAAGAGATAAAACAAGTTAAGCCATCTTTTTAGGAAGGAGAAAAAATATATCGCAGCAGGTGATTAGGTGATTCTTAATTGAATTGTATAAAAATTTGACCTGAAAGCGAAAGGCACCTAAAATAATCAGCCAATAGATGATAAGGAATATTAAAGGTCTTTGGCAGGAATTTTTTTGATCTTGCCGTTTTTGTCAGCAATGACAAGGTAAGAGTTCTTCGCCTTTGTCTCGGCAATAACATTCTCTATCGCCTTGTCCAAGGCAACTTTTATTTTATCACTCAGGTCTTCTACTTTTTTAGAATTATTTTTCATTCTTTTTTCATTTTCCTGAATGTTTCAAAATTAAAAATATTTTCATTCCCGTCTATACTTTTAGCGATCAAAATATATTCACTGCCTGAGTTATCATAAATGTACCAATCGTTCGCTTCCGCTGCATACTTCAAAAAATTTTTCAAGCCCTTATAATATCTTCTTTCAATAACATCGCCGGGAATATTATGCCCCCCTTTATTTACTCTCAAAGCTACCCTTTCCCTTGCAAGATCTACGCCGGAGAGATAAACAAAAAAAAGGGTAACTGCATATCCTTCTTCTTTTGCTTTATTAATCAACTTGAGATAAGATAGCCCAGATAGAGTTGTTTCGAAAGAAAAATTCTTCTTTTCTTCAATAAGCCTTTCTATCCTGTTAAGCATAATTCGACCTGCATGAAATGCAACGCCAGTTGGGTTAAAAGGTGACAAACCTCTTGCAATCTCATCGGCATTGACAAACTCAACTGTTTTGAAAACCTTCGGAAGAAGATGGTAGGCGGCTGTTGTTTTACCAGCTCCATTGCATCCACCAATGATATATATATTAGGCATTTGTAAATAAATCAATAATCTACTAATTTTTGAACCACTTCCTCCAACCTCCCCTTCGCCAAAAAATTATTCTCCAACTCAATACTAAACGGAACCGGTGTATCCAATGAAGCACAACGCATCACAGGAGCATCCAATAACTCAAAACAATGTTCGGCTATCCAGGCAGCGATCTCTCCACCAATGCCACCGGTCAATGTATCTTCATGCAAAAGCAATACACGGCCGGTTCTTTTCACCGCTTCACGGATAGCAGCATAATCAAGAGGCAATAATGTTCGTAAATCAAGAATGTCAATAGAAATTTCCGGATGCATTGCTGCATAATCTTCGGCCCAATGCACTCCGCTGCCGTAAGTAATGATGCTGATCTCATCACCTTCTCTTACATGACGGGCTTTGCCGATTTCAATTTCATAATATTCTGTTGGCACAGCGCCGCTAACTGAACGATACAAAGCTTTATGCTCAAAATATAAAACCGGATTGGGATCATTGATAGCAGCGATCAGCAATCCTTTTGCATCAATGGGTGTAGAAGGATAAACAACTTTTAATCCAGGTGTATGCACAAACCAGGCTTCATTGCTTTGACTATGAAAAGGCCCTGCGCCGACACCACCGCCAGCAGGCATTCGTATCACCACATCAGCATTTTGACCCCAGCGATAATGAATCTTTGCAAGATTGTTTATGATCTGGTTAAATCCTACCGTAACAAAATCCGCAAACTGCATTTCCATCATGCTCTTGTATCCTTCAAGACTTAATCCCAATGCAGCGCCAACAATAGCACTTTCACAGATGGGTGTATTCCTTACTCTTTGTTTTCCAAACTCTGTTACAAATCCTTCAGTGATTTTAAAAGCGCCGCCATACTCTGCAATATCCTGTCCCATCAAAATTAAATTGGGATGCTTTTGCATGCTTTGAAAAAGGGCTTCTTTGATAGCGTTGATATATCTAAGGTCGTGAGTGGTGAATGGTAAGTGGTGTGTGGGTTTTGAATTGTCTACTATTCTGACTTCTGACTTCTGACCACTGACTTCGGCATACACATCATTCAATTCTTCTTCTGTATCAGGAACAACAACACTTGCTTTCATACCAACAGCAAGTTCTTCTTCTATTAATTCTTTAAACTCATTTTTAATTGCTTCAATTTTTTCAGCAGTTAAAATCCGTTGCTTTAAAAGATAGTCTTCATAGTTTTTTATCGGATCTTTTTTCTCCCATAGTTCAAAAATATTTTGCGGAATATATTTAGTACCGCTGGCTTCTTCATGTCCCCTCATGCGAAAGGTCATCGCTTCTATCAAATACGGCTTTTGATGTTTGATGCAATATTCTCTCACGCCTTTTATTGTATCATATACCTGCAATATATTATTGCCATCTATCTGCACACCATCCATGCCATAACCTTTAGCTTTATCCACCAAACTGATGCAGCGATACTGTTCTGTGGTTGGCGTACTTAATCCATAGCCATTATTTTCTATTAAAAAAATAACAGGCAGATCCCATACCGCTGCCACATTCAATGCTTCATGAAAATCACCTTCGCTTGTGCCGCCTTCGCCTGTAAAAGCCAGTGAAACTTTTTTTTCTTTTTTTAATTTGTAAGCCAATGACACGCCATCGGCAATTGCCAGTTGCGGGCCGAGGTGAGATATCATACCGCAGATACGATGTTCGAGGCTGCCAAAATGAAAACTTCTTTCCCTGCCTTTGCTATACCCTTCCTTTGCTCCCTGCCATTGCATAAAAAGTTTACTCAATGGCATATTGCGGGTAGTAAACACGCCGAGATTACGATGCAGCGGCATGATCCATTCATCTTCATCCAATGCCAATGTAGCGCCAACCGCAATGGCTTCTTGTCCAATACCGCTAAACCATTTGGAAATTTTTCCCTGGCGAAGCAGGATAAGCATTTTTTCTTCTATCATGCGGGGATACAGCAGCCGGCGATAAAATTCAATAAGTTGTTCGTTGGATAAATCTTTTCTGTCAAAGGCCATATTGCGAATTTAAACCCCTAACCCTAAAGGGGAACTGAAGATACTCCGCAAATTCTGTAAAATTTTTTTAAGCTAAAACAATAACAAAATGCTGTTCCGGATCACTGATTCGGCATAATTTTTTGGTTATTTTACAGCATGCTTAAAATCCTGTCCTGTTTTATTTGCCTGTTGCTGCTGTCGCAAATGCTGCCTGCTCAAACCAGCAATGCTGACAATGATTACTACGAAACATTTGAAGAGCAGATAACCACACGCCTTTATCTCGGTAAAAAATATACTTCGCTTACCATGAAAGCGCCGAATGAAATTCAATCGTTGCGCTACCGGCCCAATAGCCTTGTTACGATGGGTATTAATGGAAGCTATAAATCACTGTCATTGAGTTTTGGTTCAGGTTTTGGTTTTTTAAATCCCAATAAAGAGGAAAAAGGCAAAACCCGTTCTTTCGATTTTCAAACGCATCTTTATACCCGCGATTGGGTGACGGATGTTTACCTGCAACTTTATAAAGGCTATTATTTATCGGTTGGCGGAGCGCCGGGAACCGCTGATAAATTTTATTACAAACGTCCTGATCTAAAAGTAAATCTTATTGGCACTTCTATTTACAGGTTATTAAATGGCGAACGGTTTTCTTACCGGGCAGGTTTTTTACAAAATGAATGCCAAAAACAATCGGCAGGCTCTGTATTACTTGGCGCTGAAGTTTATTATGGCAGCACAAAAGGTGATAGTGCGTTGATACCATCACATCTCAATACTTATTATCCGCAGCAGGGAATACGCAGAGTTCGATTGTTAGAGATAGGCCCTGGTGCTGGTTATGCTTATACATTTGTGTGGCAGGAAAATCTTTTTCTTACCGGCAGCGCTACTATCAATGCTGATATTAGCATGGTGAAAGAAGTATCGTCAACAGGTTCAGCTAATCGTACCAGTATAAGCCCCAATGCCACATTAAGAGCCGTGGCCGGATATAATAGTGAAGAATGGGCGGCTACTATTTCATGGCTGCATAACTCAACAGACTTTAAAGGTAAATCGTCGAACTATGAATATGGAATAAAGACCGGAGAGTTTCGAATTACGCTGGCTAAAAGATTTACGCCGGGAAATAGGTTGAAGAAAAGATTGGATACGGTAATTGAGAAAATGCCTTGACAATTATTGATTAGTTCCCACACACGAAGATCACAAAGCATTTTTAATGAAATACCTTTTCCTCTTACATGTTGCTTTGCCTTTTACACAACCACCAATTCATAAAAATCTTCTTCCTTCAAATACTTATTCGCCAATTCCTGTATCTCTTCAGCCTTAATATTTTTTATAGCGGCAACAGAACGATCAAAATATCCTTCATCAAGCTTGTTTAAAATAATGTTCTTCCACCTTCCAATAATATGAAAAGGCCCATCGAGATCACCCAATACATTTCCGATCAAAAAATTTTTTACCAGCAATAATTCTTCATCATCCACCTGCTCTTCTCTTAGTATCTGCATTTCTTTATATACTTCTGTAACTGCTGCTTCGCAAACATCTTTTCCCGCTTCGGTGCTGATCATCCACGCTGTGTCATGCAAGTGGTTTTGAAAATAACTATGAATGCCATAAGTATATCCTTTGTCTTCTCGAATATTGGCCATCAGCCGTGAACCAAAAAATCCACCCAATAACGTATTCAATACCTGTGCTTTCATAAAGTCAGGGTGATGACGATTAAAAAATGGTCTTGCAATACGAATAGAACCCTGTACGCCATTCGGATCATTTGTTACCTTAAATTTCTTTTCAGCAGCTTCGTGTGCACTATACTTCTTTTCTTTTACATCAGTATCGGTCAGATCGCCAAACTGCTCATTCAATAATGTTTCAAGATCATTGGGCAACCGGCCGGCAACAAACATCACCAGTTTGCCATTGCGATAATAGTTATCATAAAAATGAACAAGCTGCTGACGTGTCAAGGCAGTCATATCCTCTTCCTTGCTATAGCGTCCATAGGGATGTTGCTCTCCATATAAATAAACGTCAATTAACCGCCCGGCAACAAAATCACTTTTCTTCAGGCTTACTCTTAAACGTTGCTTCATGTTCTGCACGGCAATAGCCATTTCCTCTTCGGGAAAAATGGAATCTGTCAAAAGCTCTCTTACTACGGGAAGCAATTCTTTCACATGTTTTGTCAAACAGTGCAGCGTCACAGAAGCTGTTTCGCTATGGCAGTTGCGATTGAGGTAAGAACCGTAGTATTCAAAATGTTCATTTAGCTGAAAAGCGGTTTTTGTTGTAGTGCCGTTTTTCAGCATCAGGTTTGTGGCAGCAGCTACAAGATTTTTTTCTTCGTACCAGTTGCCGGCACAAAAAACCCATTCTATTGACATCACGTCTTCAGGCCCGGCTTCAATGGTATAAACTTCCACACCATTCTTCAGCACTATTTTTTTATAAGGTTTCAGTTGCAGGTTGAAGTGCACTGCGTCAACAATTGCAGGCGCCTTTTTTCTATTTAAAGTTTTTACTGCGTTCATTTCTATTTCATTAATTGTTTGCAAAGTACCAGAGGGTATTGCTGTTTTCTTTTCTAAAAATATTGCGGCTTTCTTCCAATACATCCTGCACGGTGACAGCCGCATAATTATCCAACTCCTTGTTCATTAGTTCTGCATCACCCAAAAGTTCATAATAAGCAAGACTATTGGCACGATTCATTACACTCATATCTTCAAAAGCAATCATGCTTTCTGTTTTGTTCTTTACTTTTTGCAGTTCTGTTTCTGTTACAAGTTTGTCTTTCATGCCCTGCAATACTTCTTCCACCGCTTTTTCTGCATCTTCCATTTTTACTCCTTTCACCAGCTTGCCTTCAATAGCAAGAAGGCCGGCATCGGTGCTGCCAAAATGATGGCATTCGATATTGCTGAACAATTTTTTTTCTTTTACCAATGCCTGGTACAATCTTGAGGAACCGCCACCGCTTAATATTTCAGAGATCAGTTCTGCTACATAATATCTTTTATCAAGCCTGTCTGCAATATGCCAGCATTTATAAAATGCATCCAGCGGCACATCGGCTTTTATTGTCAATCTTCTTTCTTCTGTTTGCTCAGGTTCCTGCGGCAGATTGCGCTCATACTTTTCACCGGCAGGTATATCGTCAAACCATTTTTCCGCCAACTCTTTTACTTTATCTGTCTTTACATTTCCTGCCAATACCATTATAGCATTAACGGGACGATAAAATTTGAAAAAGAAATTCTTTACATCTTCCAGTTTTGCTTTTTCAATATGCGAAAGCTCCTTGCCAATCGTCATCCAGCGATAAGGATGCGTGGTATAAGCCAGCTCTCTCATTTTATGCCATACATCGCCATAAGGTTTGTTGAGGTAATGTTCTTTGAATTCTTCAATTACCACTTTGCGCTGCACATCTAAACTTTTTTCACCAAAAGCCAGTGATAGCATGCGGTCGCTTTCAAGCCAAAAAGCTGTTTCTAAATTTTCAGCAGGCAATTGCAGGTAATAATTCGTAAGATCATTGGTAGTATAAGCATTGTTTTCGCCACCGGCCATTTGCAGCGGCTCATCATAGGTGGGAATATTGATGGAACCACCAAACATCAAATGTTCAAACAAATGAGCAAAACCGGTACGGGCAGGATCTTCATCTCTTGCACCTACATCATATAAAATATTCATCACTACCATAGGCGTGGAATTATCTTCATGCACCACTACTCTTAATCCGTTGGCAAGGGTAAATCTTTCAAATTTTATCATAGCTTGTTAACAATATGGCATTGCCAAAGTTTAAAACATCAATATAAAACAAGGGGCAAATTTATGGAAATCTCCGGTAGAGACGCAATGCATGGTAGAAACGCAATGCGGTGGTAGAGACGCAATGCATTGCGTCTCTACCACCAATCATTTTAAAAAATACTTTTCACCTTTAACTCCACCTGGTGCAATTCACCTTTTCGTTGTATTACCAGCTTTACTTTTGCTGTGGCGCCCAGTATGGTCGTTTTATATTTAGTAAAATTCTGGGAGAAATCATTGTTCACGGCTATCACCACATCACCTTCTTTTATTCCTGACTGGTCAGCCGGCGATCCCTTCGCTACACTTCCTATCTCGATCTTCCCATTAATATAATATAACTCGATGCCAGAATAAGAATAATCAAACGGATCACGGTAATGTGAATTAGGCGTTAAATGAATATCCCGTTTGGCATAGTTAAAGATGACATTAAACCGCCTTAGTATATCATTGCCGATAAGCCCTGCGAGATAAGGATAAGAAGTAACATTGTAAGTGTCTTCAAAAACATAAGTGGGCACATTGCGAAAACGATACGGCCCTATCTTCAACTCTTTTATTACTGTCAAATTCATGCTCACTCTGCCGCCGATGCCTTCACCGTCTTTTGGCCAAAGCTTTCTCTTTTTTTGCAGCAATGCGCTGTCTTCTACAAAATCTCTTGACAGCATCAGGCATACACCGGCGCCAATATCATGAAGAAAGCGAACATTAAAAGTAGGTTCATCTTTTATTCTTGCCGTTTGCACAGGCAATGTGCTGATAATGGGCCTGAATAAAAAACCGCCTCTCGGATAGCGAATAGTTCCCCTGCTGCAAATATCCATAGTGAGGCTGTCGTAATTGATCTTAATGATATAGCGGTTAAATAATGAATAACCGATGATGCCGTCTATCTGTTCGCCATATACGCTGGTGAGCACTGAATAATCATTCACATGAAAGTTGAGGCTGTCAACAGTGAGATTAGGAAACTTAAGCTTACGATTATATAAAAAACCAACTTTCTTAATGCCGGCAATACCGCGGATGGTTCTGTCTGATTCTACCGGTTTCAGATTAAAATAAGCAGCCGTAGAAGAATCAAGTGAGATACCACTGCTGCCTGTATCAAGTATAAAATTAAGTGTATCGGGAAAATCGTCCAGTTTAGCATTCAATATCACTACACCCCCGGTCAATTGCGTAACAGGAAATCTTGTAAGCAACCGTGAAACCGGTTCAATAAATTCCTCCTGTGCCCGGGCCAGAGATACGGCCAACAGAGATATGACAATCAATCGTAGCTTCTTCTTCATAGGTAGCATTCACTATTTAAAACGAACTATACGATAACATCCATAAATTAAGCTTCCTGTCCGATAAATTTAACCTAATGCCATACATTATCAAAACCGCCCAGCCTTTTTCTTGTGGTTGCATTGTATTTTTGCATCACCGGGATAATGAGTAAAGTTTATGTGTTGACAACAGATATTATGAAGCCATCTACAGTATTTCATGGCATCGCCTGTTGCGTCGCACTCTTCTGCGTCCCGTTTTCATGGCATCATTGTAAAGGTTCAAAACAAATTTCTGAAGAATAAAAGAAAGCAGCATGTCAATATCTGTCTTATTGGAAAAAGCAGCGCAGTTTGAATTTCTATCCGTAGAAGAAGGTGTTTATCTCTATCATCATGCTCCGCTTACCGACCTGATGTTTGTTGCCGATGAGCTTCGCAAAAAACAAGTGCCGCATGGCAAAGTAACCTGGCAGATAGACCGCAATGTAAATACCACCAATGTATGTATAGCCAATTGCAAGTTTTGCAATTTCTTCCGTGTGCCCGGCCATCCTGAAGCTTATATCACCGATATGCCTGCGTATCGCCGCAAGATTAAAGAGACGTTGAAGTATGGCGGTGATCAATTGCTGCTGCAGGGCGGTCATCATCCTGAACTGGGCTTACAATTTTATGTTGATACATTCAGACAAATCAAAGAAGAGTTTCCAGAAATCAAACTTCATACACTGGGCCCGCCTGAAATAGCACATATCACCAAGCTGGAAAAAAGCCGGCCGGCCGGCAAGGCAGGCACACATCGTGAAGTATTGATGGCATTGAAAAAGGCAGGTATGGATTCATTGCCCGGCGCGGGTGCAGAAATATTGATTGACCGGGTAAGAAGATTGATATCAAAAGGAAAATGCGGCGCACAGGAATGGCTCGACATCATGCACGAAGCGCATAAACTCAACATTACTACATCAGCCACTATGATGTTTGGTCATGTAGAAACTATTGAAGAACGATTTGAGCATTTGGCAAAAATCCGTGAAGTGCAAAGCCGCAAGCCCGCCGATGCAAAAGGATTTTTGGCTTTTATTCCCTGGACTTTCCAGGATGTGGATACACTGCTGACAAAAATTCGTGGCATACATAATCTCACTACTGCTGATGAATATATCCGCATGATCGCATTAAGCCGCATCATGCTGCCGAATATTAAAAACATACAGGCTTCATGGCTCACAGTTGGCAAACAAACAGCGCAGGTTTGTTTGCATGCCGGCGCCAATGATTTTGGATCTATTATGATAGAAGAAAATGTGGTAAGTGCTGCAGGGGCACCACATCGTTTTACTTACAAAACTATACAGGATGCCATCCGTGAAGCCGGCTTTGGACCTCAACTGCGAAATCAGCAGTATGAATGGAGAGAGATACCAGAGATGATAGAGGAGCAGGTGATAGATTATTGAGAACCCCAATCCGCCGCGGCGGAGCTTTTAGTGTACTAAATTTGGAGAATCATTATTTATTAAAGAAGAAACACTTTATTAAATTTGAGTATGACCAAACTCACCGTTACCATAAAAAAGAAAAAAGCATTAAAAGCCCTTGAAGAGCTTCGGGCTAATGATCTAATTGATTTTACAACAAGATCAACTGCAAAGAAAAAAACGGTGAAAGATAAGATTCAAACTCACATTGCCAGTGAAAAATTCCTGGCCAAAGACTGGTTAACAGCGAAAGAAGACAAGGCATGGCAAAATTTGTAAAAGGCGATGTGGTTGTCATACCTTTCCCTTTTTCTGATCTTAGCGGAAGTAAAAAAAGACCCGCTTTGGTATTGACAGATTTGCCAGGCAACGATATCATACTTTGCCAAATTACAAGCCAGGCAAAAAAAGACAAATTTGTTATTGCTTTTACAAACAATGATTTCGCAACCGGTTCACTTCCTGTTGATAGTTATATCAGACCTAACCGAATTTTTACAGCAGATAAAAATATCATCATTCGTAAAGCCGGTACTTTAACCGCTACACTCACAAAAAAGATCATACAGGAAATAGTTTCAATTTTAAATAGCTGATTTTTCCTATGAAATCAACAAAAACATATAGCTGGTTCAGAAAAATAGCATTCGCCGAAGGTGTTTCCTTTTTAGTTTTATTGCTTATTGCCATGCCATTGAAATATTGGGCATCATTGCCAATAGCTGTCACTATCATTGGTGGTTTACATGGTCTTTTATTTATTGGTTTTGCAGTAATGACATGGGAAGTCAAAAATGAATTCAGGAGAAATTTACGGTGGGTGCTGAAAGCTGGCCTCGCTTCTATAATACCCTTTGGAACTTTTATCATGGATAAAGAATGGAAGAAAGAAGAAGCAATAGCCGGAAAATTTTAAATCCATACACTCTCTTTTCAATACAGCTCAGTTAGCAGCTTAATTATTTTACATAACAGCATTTGAATTCTTCAACCGGAAGCAACGTAACTTACATCCAACCCGTTTTTCCAAAATGAGAAGAAAAAAGTTTATGAAAATATCTTTAGGGAGTTTTCTTGTTGTGGTGATAGCATGGCTCATCATTGCGCCGGGTTGTATGCAATTCAGAATAAGCGATAGCGAAGCAACCAAACAATTTAAGGAAGCGGGTGTACCGCTTACTATCCAAACAGTGAAGGTGGACAAACACAATCTTCATTATACACAAACGGGCAGCGACACATTGCCTACTATTCTCTTTGTACACGGTTCTCCCGGTAGCTGGAATGCTTTTGCCAGGTATATGCAGGACAAAGATTTGCTGAGTAAATTCCGGATGATTTCGGTTGATCGCCCTGGCTTTGGTTACAGCGATTATGGCAAGGCGGAAAGCCTGGCGCAACAATCGGCACTTATCAGTCCTCTTTTTGCAACCTGGAAAAACGGAAAACCATTTTATCTCGTGGGTCACTCATTAGGCGGGCCTTTGATCATACAACTTGTTGCAGATAATCCCGGTATTGCAGATGCTCTTGTTTTACTGGCCGCTTCGGTTGATCCGGCCGAAGAGAAAAAAGAAGGCTGGAGAAGTGTACTGGATGGTTCGGTGTTAAGATATTTTATTCCCGGTGCGTTCAAACCCAGCAACACGGAATTGCTCTATTTTAAAAAAGACGTAATTGCCATGCAGGACTGTTTTGATGATGTAACCTGCAGAGTGTATATCGTTCATGGAACAAAAGATACATTTGTGCCGCCGGGCAATGCTGCTTATGCTGCTAAAAAATTAGTGAATGCCTCTTTTATTGAAACGGTTATGATCCCAGATGCCAATCATTTTATTCCCTGGCAACATTATGATACCATCAAGGCTGTATTGATGAAATTGTATTAGGTATGTAATGTAGAGACGCTATGCATAGCGTCTCTACATAGCGTCTCTGCATAGCGTCTCTGCCTGCCGCCACCCTGTACTAAAAATTAAACGAAAAACCGCCGTATATTTTTCCATTCAATATGCCTGATTTTCCCTTTCTTCTTTCATTGACCATGTAATCATTATCATTTACATAAGCAATTCTGAAATGTTTTATCCTGAATGAAGCTGAATAGCTCATTTGATTAAAAGCTATACCTGCAGAGATCAATGCATCATTAAAGGGAACATAGTTGATACCAATCGCTGCATCATAAAAATCATCCTGTGTAAATAATACATCAGCGCCGAAATTGAAACGTTGCCATTTGTAACAAAGGCCGAGGCCGAAGGATCGTTGGTTTTGAAAAGGAATATTTTTCTCGTCCGGTACAAAAGCATCGGCATAGAGTTTTGTTCCAGCAAGATTCATGACGTTAAGACCAACCTGAAATGATTTATTGACCTTGTAAGTAAGGGAGAAATCAAGATCAAACTTTTGCCTTTTTATAGTACTGTCGAAAAACTCACCCCTTGTATCGGGTATCAGTTGTAATGAATCTGGAATGTCGAAATCTTGCCAAATAGATTTCACCGAAAAGCCTAAACTGAATTTATTATCTACCTTATATGATGGGCTGACGAAAACAGCAAACTCTTTTAGTTTTCTTATTGTAGAATCTATCAGAGGCCGATCAGAAGGATCATCAGGATTATTTACATTATAATATATGACATCCCTAAACTCATCCTGAATCGTAACAATACCACCAAGCCCCAACGAAATTTTATCAGTTAATTTGAAAAAGCCGTTGAGCTTAACATTATTCTTAATATTCGTCAGCAAACTCACGTTATTTGGCTTTTTGCTAGTAACAATTGCAGAGGGATTCCAAAAAACAGATTCTGATAGATCACGATAAGGCGAAAAATTGAATCCCATATTATTTGTATGATATAGAGAAGACGCAAAAAGAAACCTTCCATAAATAACGTTACCGGAGAGTAGCTTCTGTGCCTGAAAGGTTCCACCAGGTGCGTATGTTCCGGCAGTAGCCAACGTTGTCAACAAATTCAGCAATGCCGGCGACCCCGTCAAGGCAGTAGCATTTGTAATCTCTTTCATACTTTGTCCCGGTTGTTTCATCACTACACGCAACATACTATCAGCCCGATACGGTGGTAACTCCACATCATTGCAGGCTTTACTCATCTTCCAATCCTTTATCGTTACATAACATACTTTGTTATCCCTGTTTTGCCTGTCCTGATCTTCTGAAATAAATATCCGCTTTACCAACTCTTTGCAGTCTGTACATCTTGAAATAAGATAAACATTCACCTGCTTATCCTGCAGTTGCTGCAGTGTCATCCCTGTCTTTACTTCAAAATAACCGGGAGGCGCCGATGCCGTCATGCTCGATTTGGATGGCATAAAGGTGGGTACCACTACAATGTTTTCTGCTCCTTTGCTGGAGTTGGCGTTTTTGTTCATGCATCTCACTCTTCCTTTTATAACCAGCGGCTGATTGAATGCGTTTTCATACTGAAGCAGTATAACCGCAATGCAGATAATAATTTTCATGTTGACAGGTTTTATTATTGGTTAACCGGCTGCAAAAAGAAATTCGCTTTCTGTATTTCCGGCGATTCTATCTTAAGCAACATGGTCTTGTCTTCATAGTCAGGATGCGAAGTAGTAATTGTTATCTCATCACCCAGTGTATATTCATCTAAGCGCAGGCTATAAGTGCCATCAGTGATTGAATGAGTGAAATACCTGGTGCCATCTACATTTATCTCAACATTCCTGATCGGCATTTCGGCCGCTGTTTTTACTGTACCGGAAATAAATACAACCGTAGTAAGAGGAAGTGTCAGTTCCAGTGCTCCTGATCTGTTCAGTACCGTATCAAATTGCCTTGTTGTATATCCCGGGCTTGATACTTCTATTTTTATCTTTTGTGAAAGAATATCGGATGAAATACCTGCAAACAAAGCCTGTCCCATTTTATCAACTGACTGGTTCCTGATATAATCGTTGAGATAAATCTTAACCTCGCCCTGGATAAGCGGATTTTTTTTATGATCAAATACACGGATGGTAACATTTTGTTCGCCTGCTCCATGCGGAAGATAAAATCCACCAATCACCGTAAGCATCACACCCACCGCAGGCCCTGCTATTTTAAATTTGGTATCAAACTTTTCGCCCCTGATTACGGCATACGAATTCATAATACCGAATACAACGGCGCTGGCAGAAATGCCAAACAAAATAAGGATGAGATAAAAAACCCGCTGATCAACTTTGTCAGCCACATTGCCCTGTATAAACCGCAGATAATAATAAACAGCAAACAGCGATACAATAAATCCTGCAATAGCTATGGCAACATAGGCCGAAGCAGGGGAATGCTTTTTCAATTTAAAAGCATCCCACTTCCGGGTCTTCTCCTTTTTGTTATCATTAGTCGCAATATTTTTTTGAGCGGTATCTTTTTTTGCCTTATTTTTTTCGATGGTTTGAGATACAGCGTTAAATAATAAAACCATTTCGGGATGATCCGGCTCTCCATTCCAATCATACAGCAGGGCTGCTTCGGTTCGTTTATAAGCAAGGGGAATGGTTACGTTTTCAAGCAATACAGGAACAAGCTTTCCTGACTGGGCTGCTTCATTAGCTTCATTTTTTACCCATTCAGACACAACAGATCGTTGCGTCCATATTACAATAACGCAATGTGCTTTGGTTAATTCTTCTTCGATCACATTATCGAAACGTTGTCCTATTGTAATCTGGCGATCCCACCAAACAGACCAGCCCTGCTGCTCCAGTATGTCAGCAATGCCTTTTACATAGGTTTTGTCTTCACTCGAATAGCTAATAAATATATCAGCCATAACGGTTACAGTTTAGTACATGATACCAGCATATCATTATAACAAACCGTAAAACTTTTTTTGCTATCTAAACCAGTTGCGTTGCCTATAACCGGGTGTGTTATAATACGACGCTGTTATTGTGAGTCATGATAATGGGTAAAGGAACATTAGAAAGTTACGACAATAATTTTATAATCAGATGCCACATAGCGGGTAAGAATTTGCCCGCGATAATGTATTTTTTTTAAATGCTTACCTTCAATAATCAATGATACCCGGCACAAGGCTTAACTGACTGGCAGCATCTATCTCATCCTTTTCTTCGAAACATTTTCTATAACCCTCAAAAGAGACTTTATGAAAATTTTCATCAGCCACTCCTGGAATGATAAATCACTGGCAACCCTCATCAGCGAAACACTGGAAAAAGATGGACATGAAGTTTGGTTTGATATTCACCAACTGGTAGCAGGCGATGATATACAGGCCGTCATTGACGTCTATATTAAAAAATGCGATGTGGTTGTTTTGATCTGGTCGTTGTTCGCTTTTGATTCAGCCGGTGTAGATGCGGAAATACAAACAGCAAAAAGATTGGGCAAACGGATCATCCCGTTGCAAAAAGATGCCACTCCATTGACACATCATAAAGAATTGAAAGGTTTGCTCGGTATTCCGTTTGATGATGTGGAAACAGGTATGCTGTTGTTGCAAAGGGCGTTACTGATGCTGATGGCCGGCGAAACATATAAAGATGCTTCCTGGTTCAAAGAAGCTTTTGACAATGTAGTTGACCTTGGCGGTTATTTAAATTATGTAAATACGTATCGCTTAAAAGGAAATAAAAATGATGATGGTTATAAAGAACAATGGGCAGCAAGAATAGAAGAATTGAATAAAGAAAATGAGACCATACGTCATCACCTGATGCCACAGGCGCAAAACAAGATGGAAACATTACAGGGAATTATGAAAGAACTTGAAAAAGGAAATGTGCCCGCTGAAAAGCTAAATGAGTGGAAACAATGGTGTGTCGCCAATGAATCATTCCAGCCGGACTTGATGAAAAAACTGGAAGAGTTTATTGATAATGATATTAAACGGCTTCAGCAGGGCGGTGCACCTGTAAACATATTGAATATAGAAGAAGCCGAAGCTTCGTTGCAAAGATTGGATAAAGCCATTGCAGAAAGAAAAGAGGGAGCTTATCAAGAATTGGCAATGAAGATTAAAAAATACGGCGGATTCCTGATGGGAGAAAAAACAATCAACAGTATTGTTACAGGTTACCTGGCTTATGTGACCAAATGCCCGCAACTATTGAAGGAACTACTGAAGGAAGCAAGGCTTTCAGAATATGTAGCCGTGAAAGAAGTAGTAGTGACATTGACCCGTTATCTCGAATCGCAGGATCATGGTTTAGA